>Ga0105104_10002031_pt1 | contig 14930 bp, 19 predicted proteins | sample PPLLaktember2015_3_FD_87034 | JGI IMG/M metagenome (GOLD analysis project Ga0105104, IMG submission 87034) | Freshwater sediment microbial communities from Prairie Pothole Lake near Jamestown, North Dakota, USA - PPLs Lake P7 Core (6) Depth... | ecosystem: Environmental > Aquatic > Freshwater >... | reverse complement strand
TGAGTTTTCGTCCGCGCCGACTCGGGTGTCCCAGCTGACTGGGTCCGACGCTTCGTGCAGGTCTATTTCCATGATGAGTGACTCTAGCGTGCGTTCACTAAGCCGCAAGCCGTTGTCCACCCAGCCGTCCTCTTCGCCTTCCCAGCTGGCGTCGTAGTTGTCGTGGACTGCGGTGTGGTAGCCGTACTCGAAGTCAAGCTTCCAGCCGCGATAGGTGTCGGTGTTCGGCTCGTCGGCACGTTCGATCGACGGTGCTAGGTAGCAACCTTGACTCCAGGTGTTTGCGCGCCGCCATGCACAGGCGAAGTCGGTGGCCCGCCTGTCGGTAGTTGCGTAGAAGATGAACTCCTTCTGGCCCCAATGCCCGCGAGCGAACTTGTATACGGGGTATAGCTGAGCGTTAGCCATGTGCGCGGTCCTCTCGTTCAATCCATGTGCAGTTGAATACACCGGGGTAATAGCCCTGGGTCCATTCGGCATCGAGTGGCTGGACGTAGATGCGTCCGGTGGAAGCTGGGCTTCGTGGCCGTTCGATGCTGACTACGCGTGCTTGCTCGCCACGGAAGTCAGTGAGGGTCTCGCCGACTTCGACTTCGAGTCCGGTTTCGTCATGTACTAGTCTCATTGCTTGCCCCCTTCTACGAGGATTAGTGCTTCGCCGTCCCAGGTGGCGCGGCCTTCTTCGATCAGCTGGACGGCGGCTTCGACGAAGGCTGACTTCGGGAAGCCGGGCTGTTCGGGCGTGTCCTTGAAGGACTCGGTTAGTTCGGCGGTGAGTTGTTCGCGAGTTTTCATGTCCGTGGCTCCATACGCTTGCCCAGCTTGTAGGACCGGGTCGGCCCTTCCCTGCGCTTAAGGGCGGTGTAAAGGCTGGCTTCGGCTTCGCGCTTGGTCGAGTAGCGAAGGGCGCGCCCGCCGACGGTGACTGGCTTGCCCTTGATTACAGGCACCCAATAGTCGGCTTGATGGGGCTCGCACATGACGAGCCCCCGAGTTGTGGTGACGAAGGGGCTGACCCCGGTGTATGGTTTGCGAGCCATTAGTCCACCTTCGCGATCAGGCCGTCACGCATGGTTACGGCTGCGAAGAACTCACGCTTGTGACCAGTGATGTGGGGGCGGTTGGAGCCGAACACTTTGCCGTTCGGCGTGAACTCGATACCGTGTACCGAGGTTTCGATGTAGTCGAGCCGCTTGCCAATGTTCGCGGCGAGAGCCTTCTTGCTCTCGTAGTTAAGTACTAAACTCATTTCCTTGTATCCTAGTGCAGGCTTTGAAAGGTGGTGGCCGGAGAACCTGCTACGCTCCGGCCACCAGGTGGTTGGTTAGCGAGCCGCCGCAGCCTCGATGGCGTTGTTGACTCGATTGTGAGTTCCTTCGGCGATGGCGCAATACCTTTGCGCCTCTTCGATGTAGGCCGTAAGCGACTCGATGGCCGGTTCGAGGTTGGTTGCTTTCCAACCTGCGTCGAACCAATCGCCGATCAGGTCTACTACGGCCCTAGCCAAGAGGTCGCTGTTGTAGAAAGCTCCGGTGTCCTTCGCCCAGTCGCGGACGTTGGCAAGTGCGGTGCTGCTTAGGGCACAAAGTACCTCCGGCTCGGTGCATCCGGCTTCGGGCTCGTCACGCTTGAAGTCTTGCCGGTCGATGTACATTCCGGCTGGTTCGACTTGCGACGCGACGCGGCTGCCCCACCCGATGAACAAGGCAGCGTGAAGCTCGTCACAGATTACGGTGACGATGTGGCAGGTGTTGACGGGGTTCGGCGCGACCGAGGCGCCAAGGGAACGCTTGATAACCATAACTTAGTACTCCTTAATGGGCTGGATTGCCCGGTGATGAGATCGGGTGCCGTAGGGCGGAGTCCGACTCAACGCCTACATTGTAACGGAAGAACCAGGTAATGTCAAGCGAAAGTTGGATTGAGACAGTTGATTTTGAAGGCTGGTACGGCGCCGTAATGATGATGTGGTAGGGAGCCGGGAAGTCGCCGTAGGCCCAGTAGGCCCAGTATCTGGGACTAAAGGCCCCGGCCCATCGGGGGTGGTTACAACCGGGGGCCAGCCGGGGGGGGGTAGGGGGTGGGGAGGGGGAAAAGAAAAAAAAAAAAAATTTAAAACCTCCCCCACCCCACCCAGGCTGGAAGGTCGGGGCTGTAAGACAATGTGTGCGTAGTACAAGTCCAGCTTGGGTTTGTCATACAACCGGATTGTAACACAGGCTGTACTACACCGTAGGCCGGGTCGGGCCATGGGGTGCCTTATGTTCCCATCTACTGGGCCTACTAGGCTTACGAGAGTTAACCGGCGGCCAACTCGCCGAAAGGGTCCAGCAAAATTCCGCTCGACTAGAACCAGGCCCGAGCGCCGGGTGGGTGGGTGGAGAGGCGCACGCCCTACCGATCTGATTTGCGGCCGACCAGTTCCAGGCCCGCGCGCCGAACAACCTGTTCGGCACTAAAAATTGTGACGGCACCGGAACAGGCCCCCGCGCCGAAGCTGGTAGCTTCGGACAAAAAGAAACCCCAGAACCGTGATGGTCCTGGGGTTAGGTGGTTAGATGATGTCGCCTCGGTCACCGTCGCGTTCAAAGATCAGGTGCCATGCTAGCCATAGGACGAACAGGGCGGCGCCTTCAAACATGGTCGAGCAATCCGTACATCCGATGCAAGAGCTTCATCGACTCGACATTCTCGGTGTCGAAGTGGAAGGCAATGTCCTGGATGGTCTCGCCCGCCTTGAGTCGGGTCGATAGGTTGAAGTCTAGCATCTGGCCGATGGTATCAAACTGTCCTTCCGGGTCAGTCGTCAGTTCCTGATGCTCGTGGATTACCTTGGTGACTGTGATGCCACCGAGATGCTGGCCGCCTTGGCGGACCTCGTCGTAACGCTTTTTCATTAGTAGGCTCTCCGAACCCGGCGGAGGCGACGGTTAGCAACCTCGTCCGGCTTAAGGTGGTTAAAGGCGACAATGGCAAAGGCAGGTATCATCGTGATGCTAACACCGGCAATGAACTGCTCGCCAAGGTAGAAGAACTCGTTGATTAGAAATCCAACCAGTCCCGATGCTAGGACGAGGAAGGCAATGGCGAAACGGCTGATTAAGGACATAAACTACTCCAAGTTAAGAGGGAGGTGGGGGACGATCGCACCGTCCCCCGGTAGGTTTAGAAGGAGATGGACGTTACATCCATCTTGTCGGCGGCCTTGCCTCTTGCGGCTAGCTTGGCGATTGCTCGCTTCTGCATTTCCACAAGTTGCGCCTCACGGTCGAACTTCATTCCCGCTTTCAAGGCCGCATCCATCATGGCTGCGATGTTCCCCTTGAAGTAAGGCTTGTGTTCGTCCCGCTTCGGGTCGAGCCCCTTAGACTTAAGGTTCTCTTCCCATTCGACTTTCATTTGGGCACCGATCTCGTCGGTGGCACCACCTCGGACGGAAAAGTTACCTTCCATCCAATTTGAAAGCCGCTTGCGACGACGCTCATGAGCGTTGTCCCAACTTCCCTTCTCTTCCGGCGCTACCGAGATGTCGGTTAGCGGCTTGCGGATGCCCGCCTCAACTAGGTCAAGGGCGACTTCCACCGGAAGCTTGCGGACCGGGACTCGAACAAACAAGTTCGTATCCTTCCCGCTCGGGATTACGATCTCACCCGTTGGATTGGGTTGACGCTTGGCGACCTCATCAAGGATGAGAGCCCATGCGGCCGACAGATCGAGTTCCTTCGTCATTCTACTTCTCCAATTGGACCCGTTCAAAGAACCGAAGGGGGCGGGTCCGTCCATCCCTTCGACTCATCCCTTAGACACTAGTTTGAGTCGGTTGTATATAGTGAGTTGGTGACAATAATTTCATAGTTCGTGACAGCCCGGAACGGCCAAGGCGCGCAAAGCGGGCGCGAAGCGCAATCATTCTATTACGGACCCGCAACGGTCTAATGATACGTTATAACCTCCCGGCCCTACCCCCCTAGACCCGTCCGCCTTCCCCCCAGGGGGCAACTCCGTAAAATTCGCCACAGCTTTTGACCCTTCAAGACATTTTGCCCCTTGCGCCTGGACCCAAATGGGCGGATACTTGACACTACTGGAGGTTGCAATATGCCGCTTCGCAAAGGTAAGAGCAAAGCCACCGTTTCCCACAATATCAGGGAGATGAAGAAGGCCGGCCACAGCCAGAAGCAATCAGTCGCCGCAGCACTTTCCACTGCTGGGAAGTCCAAGGCCAGCAAGAAGAGGAGCCGGAAGAAATGACAGCAGCCAAGCCGCCGAACCCAGTCCTCAACGCGTTCAAAGCGGCGAAGAGCTCGCTCCAGCTGCTTACGCAACTTGTCGAGGCCGAGGGTAATGACGACCCGTACCTGGTCGACGCGAAAGCCTTTGCTACTCAGACTGTTGTGAACCTTGAAAAACACCTCAAGGTGCACGGACTGGAGGTGCCTCGTGACTGAGATCAGACTACCAGACCTCCGAATTGGCTTCGGCTATGCAGCCGACCTGAACTTCCCTTCTGGCTTCCTGCAGCCGACCGAGAACGTGCGCGCAGCCCTGCGCCGCTACCCAGGCCAGCACGTACCCGACGCTGTGTTTAAGAATACCCGGCTCGGCGACGTTGTCACCATCGAGCTCACGGCCGAGCAGACGCGAGAGCTTGCTCCGGGCACATACCTCACCGAGGCGATCATTTACCAACCGGGCCAGCCAGCAGCAGGCGAAATCCCCCTGGTCGATAACCAGTTCCGTATTGAGGCGAACTGGAGTCCAAGCGGGCCAGACATTCCTGACCCCAAGCTGCTGGAGGCTTAGATGGCTTACCGCGACGTAAACATTGACGTTGAGTACTCTGGCCGGGGCATGACCGGGCCACAGGGTCCGCAAGGCAATACTGGCGCGCAGGGTCCAGTCGGGCCAGCTGGACCTAAAGGCGACAAGGGCGATCAGGGCCTGATAGGTGCCACAGGCCCGAAAGGCGACACCGGCGCAACCGGCGCTCAGGGCCCGATTGGGCCTCAGGGTAACACAGGCGCCACAGGCGAAACAGGCGCCACCGGCCCGACTGGTGCGACCGGGCTCCAAGGCCCAATAGGCCCGAAGGGTGATAAGGGCGATACAGGTAATCAGGGTCCGCAAGGTCTCCAGGGCGTCAAAGGCGATACAGGCGCTGTTGGCCCGCAAGGCATTCAGGGGCCGCAAGGCGTCCAAGGCCCAATCGGACCTGTCAGTACTGTTCCCGGTCCGGAGGGACCAGAGGGTCCAGAAGGCCCAATTGGTCCCGAGGGACCTCAAGGCGAGATTGGCCCGCAGGGACCTCAGGGCATTCCCGGCGCCGGAGCCACCAGCGATCTAGCCTACGGCCCAGCCTGGGACGGCGTAGTCAACGTAAGTCCCAGCCAAAACGCAGTCTATGATGCATTTCAGGCGGTTATTGCTGGTGCCGGCGCTGTTAGCGATGAGGCTTACGGTCCGACCTGGGACGGCGTCGCAACTATCAGCCCGAGTAAAAATGCCGTCTATGACAAGATGGAGCAAAAGGCTAACCTAGCTGGCGCGACCTTTACTGGAGAAGTTGTAACGAATGCTGCACTGTCAGTAGCTGCTACTATTCAGCTACGCGGCACTCCGTTGATTTTCAAAGATACTACCAATGCAACTATCTGGGGCCGGATGATAACCTCGGCAACTGATATTTACTTCCGCTACCCCAAGCATAATTACCAGAACTACAACGGCACTGTGACCTATATGGCGCTGAACGACACAGTAGCTGCGTTCGCGGTTCCAGTCACGGTCCCGGCAAATGCCTACTCAGCCAGCTGGAACGGAAGCCTCAAGGCTGCAACCGAAGATGCAGTTTACGACAAGATCGAGGCCGTCATTGCCAGCATCCCAGCTGCGCCTTCGACCGTAGTCAGCGATGCTGCATATGCACCTGGCTGGAACGGCATCACAGGCGTCGCCCCGAGCCAGAACGCAGTCTATGACAAGATCGAGCTGGTTAATGCTGCGCTCGACGCGAAGTTAGACGACAGCCAGGCCGGAACCTTCGGCCTCACCATGCTTGCTCAGGGCACAGCAGCTAGTGCGAAAACTTCTCTTGGCCTCGTCAAGGCTGACGTCGGGCTTGGCAGTGTGGATAACACGAGTGATCTGGCCAAGCCAGTCAGCACTGCGACTCAGACTGCCCTGAACCTCAAGCAGGACACCATTGCGCTCGGCACAGCTGCGCAGTATTATCGTGGCGATAAGGTCTGGGCGACGCTTGACACTGCAGCGATCGCAGGGCTTAGCACTGCACTGGCGACCTATATGCCACTGGCCGGTGGCACGCTCACTGGTAACTTTGATCAGGTCAAAGCCAACCCTCAGTTTACAATGAACCCGAGCAGTGGCTCGAGCGTGATCGAAATGTACGGTGCTCCCGGCGCGAACGGGATGCGGCTGCAGGCTTCTGCTGCGACTGGCAATATTCGTGCTGACACGATCAACCTAACTAACAAGGCTAACACCGCGACTTATGCTGTGTTCAGCGGAACCGGGCTTGCCGTCACTGGTACGATCTCTGCGACAGGCGCGATCACCTCAGGCGGTTCGGCGCTAGCCACGGTTAGCCAGCTGGCCAACTATCTGCCGCTGACGGGTGGAACACTTACAGGCCTAACAACTTTTAACGGTAACACTACGTTTAATGCTCAAGCCACTTTTGCCGTCACGGCGCGGGGCATGAGTGCAGGTACATTTGCTGCGCCGATACAAGCTGGTTTTGAAGCTTACACGCCTAATGGTCCAACCGAAGCCGCCATGATGGCGTTCCACCGCGCAGGAGCGTTGGCAACTTACGCTGGCCTTGACGTTGACGGGGTGTTCAAGATTGGCGGTTGGTCATGGGGAACTGTCTTTTCAGTCAGCCCCACCGTGACAGGTTTGGTTGGCAATACCGTTAATATCGGCAACAGCATCGCCGCTGTATCTGACACTCAGGTCAATATGGCTTGTACCAACCAGTACAACACCATTCAAATGGCCAGCTATGCACCTGACGGAACGGCTGGCATTGTTGACGGTTACGTGCAGTCGGCGCGCAATAGCGGCCTGTTCCTTTCAGGCAATCCCAATGTAACTATTCGTTCGGGCAGCACTCCCATTGTGGGCGTTAATGCGACGGGCATGAGCGTCACCGGCACGCTGCAAACTACCAACACAAACCCAATCGTAGCGGGCGGGATGCTTGTCGCTCGCGGCGACGGTACGGAAGGTGGGCAGCTTGTCTTAGGATACAAGACAGCAACCGCGATAACTTGGGCGGGCAACTCGACTTGGAATATCGACGTTACTGACACGAACATTCTGCGCTTTTATCGGTTGAACGCAGCGGGCGTCGCAGCGACGTTTTTAACGATTGCCGAAACCAATGGTGAAGCAGGTTTTGCTGGGCCAGTGGTAAGCGAGGGCGGAAAGTGTTTCCGGCACGCTGACGGCGGTTTTACGGGCAATCGCGTGACCATAAATTCTGGTGCGCCAAGCGGAGGGGCCGATGGCGACATTTGGCTGCAGTACGTTTAATGCCAGCGCACGTTAGAGTTGGCGGCACCTGGCGCACCCTTAATCCGAGGATGAAAGTCGGCGGTGTCTGGAAGAATGCGACCGGAGGCTGGGTCAAGGTAGCCGGGGTCTGGCGGAAGTTCTACGACCCGATTACGGTGACACTATCTCCAGCCCCTCAACCCTATGCAGGCGCTGGCGGCACCTACACCTTCCCGCAAGTTAATGCTACTGTGAATGGTGGAGCGGCTACGGTTTACTCATGGTCATTGGTTAATCTCGTCGGCGGTGGAAGCTGGTCATTTGTCGGAGGCGCTCCGAGTAACTTCTATGCTACAATACGCATTTCCTCCGCTCCGCTTGGTTATAATGAAGTTACGCTCCGCTGTACAGCTACAGTGAACGGGCAGCAGTATATCGGTGATAGTGTTCATAGCTGGTCAAGGACATCATGATGGAAAACGCAGCAGCAAGTAGCATCGAACTCATGACAGACGAGATCGCGGCTGAGCTTGGAAACGCGCTCGGGCCAAAGGTTCCGGCCGTGACCTGCACTATTGAGGAAGTCCTTCAACCGGAGCACATCGCGGAGTATCTGGCGAGGTGTGGAAACCTGGAAACTACGGTGAAGTCTGACCAGAAGGACGTTGCGACACTCCGTGCTCGGCATCACAGCGTTGCGCGGCTGCTCGCCAGCGGCATGCCTGAGGGTACAGTTGCCGACCTGACTGGCTTTGACGGCAACTACATCAGCGTGCTGAAAAATAACCCTTCCATGGTCGAGCTGGTCAATCACTACAGGGCGCCGAATAATGCCGTTGTAGAGGTAATTGCCGAGCGGCTGCGTACAGTAGGCCATGCGGCGCTCGAGCGGCTTGCTCAGGAAATTCCGGAAATGGACCATCACGCACTGATTGCCACGGCTAAACTCGGAGTAGACCGTAGCGGCAATGGACCGATGAGCAAAGTCGCGCATGAGCACACCCACATACTCGACCCAGTTAAGGTTGCAGCCCTTGCTGAGTCGGCCCGACGGCAGAACGCGGAGCGCATCGTAAGCGTCAACGCTGTTCGCCGGGCGCTGCCTGCGCCGAGGGAACCAGATGCTGAGTAGAACGGAAGGATGGCAGTATGTCCCAGGGTTCAACATTGGAACGGGTGCAAATACTGCCTCGAAGAATAAGTCCATCGTTCGAGGCCTTGCTTACCACAACAAGGTTTACAGAGCGCTCCGCGCTTTCGTCGCTGCGCATCCTGAAGCTGGCTATGAACTCTACGTCGAGCCTTGGTTTCGGGAACTGCATCCGCGACCTGGGAAGTCTCGCTGCGCCATGTGTCAGCCGGACGCAGTGCTTATTGATAAATTTACCGGAGGAGGGTTGATCATCGAGGTCAAGCTGAACTGGAAGGACGGCCGAGACGATAAACTTATTAACCTATATCTTGGCGCGAGCCGGAGTGCTTTTGGTCTTGAGGAAACTTGGCCTGCTCTCATCACCAGGAATATTAGAGGCTATACGGGAACACCGCTCCTCGGCCTCAGAAACCTCGAAGGAGCCTTTAAGTGGAGACCCGGAATGTTGACACCAGTGTTGCTCCTGCCATGACAGACACGAATGAAAAACTGCTTCTCAGCGCTGTGGAGAAATCCGCCCATGACCCAGCATTCTTCTGCCGGTTCTTTCTGCGCGAGTGGTTTCCCACACCGTGGCCGCCTTTCCATCTCGGGATGCTTTCTCTCAAAACGCGCAAAGTTGTCTTCCTCGACGACTATCCCGACGCTCATGAGTTTTTGCTATCTGAATTTAAGTATTTGGCGGACCCTTCTGACCCTGAAAGTGCTGAGCTGAACGTCTTTCTCAAGGACCCTGATGGCAAGATGATGATGGTCTCAGGGCCTAACACGGCTGAAATTATTCCGCGAGGATTTTCAAAGACAACAATCGAGAATGCTGGTAACTTATATGAACTTCTCACAGATGGTACAATCTTCTGCGTATACATCAGCGAGTCACAGGACCATGCGGAGCGTCAACTCGGCAACGTCAAGCGCCAACTGGAGACGAATGAGTTACTCCGAGCGGCGTATGGCAATGTTGTTCCTACGCGCTCTGACTCGGAGAAGTGGGGTGCGAGCGAAATTCAACTTAAAAACGGCGGGATACTGCTTGCTCGCGGTCGAGGTTCCCAGATACGTGGGCTTAACTATAACGCCAGGCGACCAAACCGTATCACACTGGACGATGTTGAGGACAAAGAGAGCGTTGCGACAGCGGTGCAGAGAACGAAGGTCTCGGACTGGTTCTACGGCGACGTAGTTCCGGCTGGTAACGAAATGGAAGAGGACGTTTTGTTCGATGGAGGAACTCCTCAGCAGGAGCTACAAATTACTGTCCTCGGAACTCTGCTCCACGCTGAGTCGCTCCTTATCACTTTACAGCGTGATATCACCTTTAACCATATCAGGTTCGGTGCGCAGCTCGATGAAGATCGAATGCTCTGGCCACAGAAAATGTCAAAACGCTCTTATGACTTCAAAAAGGAGCGATTTCGGCGGAACGGAAAACTGGCAGAGTTTGCGCGAGAGTACGACTCGACAATCCGCGTGGATGAGGACGCCCTTTTCCAATTTAAGGACATTACGCTCTATCAACCCACGAGACTCGAGGACCTGGTTATTCGTGCAATGGCGTGTGACCCTGCCATATCCGATCAACCTGGGCGTGACCACACAGCTATTGGTGTGGGCGGCCGCAAAGAGAATGGGATGCTTTGGGTACTCGATGTATGGGGCGGGCTGGGAGTTACCCCGAGCCAGCTTGTCGAGCAATACTTCAAGCTCCAATTTGACTACCAAGTCCACCTCTGCGGGATTGAAACCCAGCAGTACCAGAAGGCACTAGTTTACCTCATGCGGGAGGAGATGGCTCGGCGCCAGAGGTTCTTCAATGTGATACCGATTTTCCAGGGACCGGATAAGAGCAAAGACGACCGAATTTCTGGCATTTTGCAGCCGAGGTACGCGAACGGGTATGTGCGTCACAGCAAGCCGCTGCCGCTGCTGGAAAATCAGCTTATGGATTTCCCGAACGGTAAGAAGGACTATGCTGACGCAGTTGCGATGATGTTTGCCTTGCTCGGCGAAACGCAGATGTTGGCGGCTCCTGAAGGCTTAATCGGCCAAGACGAATTTGAGGCATTGCCTCCGATGATGCCTTCACCGTATAGTGCAGGGAATTTGCAGATATTCACGCCCAAGCCAGGGATTGGCCGAGGCCGCTATGGATAGGAGACTCTAATGGCAACTCCCTTCGGCCAGTTAAATGGGCCTCCGTCGCTTGGCCAGCTAGGCATGATGGGTCCAGCTTCGGCTGTGCAGGGTGGCGGGTTGCCACCTGGGCTACTTCAGCCCTTCGACGAGCCCAGAACTCCGCAAGGAATTCTCGATGCTCTGCCAAATCCAGAGCAGATTGATGAGAATGAGTCTGTCATAGACTCGCTGCGGCCGGGCTCTGAGAAGGAGCGGAAGGTTCGCGAGCGACTGAACAAGATGTTCGACTATAGCTGGAACGCGATGAGTCAGCATCATCCGCGGTGGCTGTGGCAGGAGCAGAAAATTCAGGCATACATCAAAATGCCTGACTACAAACAGCTTAACGATGAGTTGCAAAGTAACCAAGGGGCGGCTCCGGAGCCTGTTCAGGTCGTAGTTCCTTACACGTACTCGACAATTCACGCTGCAGCGACGTTTATCTACGCAGTTCTGGCCGGGCGTCGGCCCATCTTCCCGCTGCTGGCTACGCGGGGCAGCACTACGGACAAAGCTCGCTATATGGAACTCGCGGTCCAGAGCAATCTGGAGGCGACGAAGGCTTATGAGGCGATCTGGCAGTATATCTGGGACTGCTTGAACTACGGTTTCGGCGCTGTCAGAATTGGCTGGTGCGAGGAGCACGGAAGCGTGATCTCCCTAGCGAACGGGCAGCGGGAAAAGCTTGAAGGACTAAAGTACGCCGGGAACAAACTGCTCCCGATCGACCCGTACCAGTTCTTTCCTGACCCGCGAGTGCCAATGCACGAGGTAAATGCGAAGGGTGACTTCGTGTTCTGGACGACCAGCCAGAGCAAAATGGTACTGAAGGACAAGGAAGATCGCGGTCAGTTCAAATGGATTGACAAAGCTGCCGAATGTGTCAAGGAAGCTGGCATGGACCGGAGCGAACTGCCGGCTGTCAGCAATCGGCGCGCACGTATCGGGCTGAATAATACGCTGCTAGTTCCCTCTGGCGATGATGTTGTAGGCTTCCTGCCGCTCAGGGAAGGCACAGTGCGGCTGGTTCCGAAAGATTGGGACCTCGGAGACTCCGACAAGAGCGCCATTTGGAAGTTCACCTGGGTCAAAGGGCAGATAATTCAGGCTCAGCCGCTCAATATGGCGCATGAGAAGCATCCGGTGGCCGTAACCGAGCCGACCTCGTTCGGTCATGAGTTCGGTTCGATCGCTCTGGCTGACTTCATCAATCCGTTCCAGGACATTATCTCGTGGCTGGTCAATAGCCGTATGGAGAATGTGCGGACGACGATCAACAACCAGTTTATTGTGGACCCTTTCCGCGTTGAGATGCAGGACCTTCGCCAGCCTGCGGCCGGCAAGTGCATCAGGCTTAAGCAGACTGCGATCGGCACTCCTGTCGACGAGGCCATTAAGCAGCTGACGACTGTCGACGTAACTCAGGGGCATATGAATGACATTCAACTCATGCGGCTCCTTGCAGATACAGCGACAGGGGTCAACGATAACCTACGAGGTGTCAATCAAGGAGGTCGGCGGAGCGCAACCGAGGCTCGTATTTCTATGCAGGCCGGTGCTTCCCGACTTTCGCAGCTTGCTATCCGCATTAGCAGCCAAGGGATGATGGATATTTGCAATCAGATGATTATGAATATCCAGCAATTCATGCCTGAAGAAATGTGGGTCGAGACTAGCGGCGATGAGGCTCCACAGAGCACGCTGCTGACGCCAGATATGATCGTAGGCACGTTCAATTATCAGGTGAGTGATGGTTCTCTGCCCTATGATAAGACTGCGCTGCTCGAGGTCTGGAAAGAGATCATGTTCGGCGTGGCCCAGGACCCAGAACTACGCCAGAGCTATAGCATTGATAAGATTTTCGAGCACGTTGCAGAACTCGGTGGAGCGAAGAATATCTCTAGCTTCAAAAAGCCGCCTCCGCCCCCGCAGCCTCAGCAGCAGGCTGGTCCGTTCGCGCCTGGGCAGCCGCCCGCAGGTACTGTTCCGGCCGGTCCTGCCCTCCCTGCGCCACCTCAAATGGCCCTTCCCGCCCCGGCACCGCAGCAGATGCCGCAATAACAGGAGCAGAATATGAGTCAAGATGGGTATGTAAAACGAGCAGCGACGGCACAGTGGTTGGCCTCGCAAGGACTGCGAAACCCCCAGGAAATTTCGCCGGAGGAATTTGCCGAGTTGCGAACACTCCTTACTCCACACAAAGGGTTCGGAATTTTCTGGAGTATGCTTGCTTTCGAGCGGCAAACGGCTACGGCCATGCTGAATAACACCAATTTGGCGACTCCTAATGGTGTTTCGGCAGCTTCGCAACTTCAAGGGAAAATTAAGGCGATTGACGATTTCCGCGAACTGGTGCTAAATATAGCAGACCCAATAGGCGACAGCAGCGAGTCGCAGCAACCGAGAGCAGGAGCATTTGTAAATGGCTGACGAACCCGACTTCACCACTCCCGCAGGCGAAATTCCCGCAGTGCCGTCAGGGCCTCCGTCGGGCGACGACTCGCCACAGGTCGATAATGACTTTATTATGAGCACGCTGTTCGGGCAAGATGCGCCCGATAAGCCTGCCACTCCAAAGCCAGCTGGCGACCAGGGTTCTGGAGCGCAGCCAGATGGTGGCACGGATACGGGGACTGCTCCCCCAACTCCGGCGCCTGCTGCAAAGGGGTCTGAGGCGGCTCCGCAGGAGAAACCTCCTGTCCCCGGCGTCCAGACTTCGCAGCAACCAAGTACTGAGCAGCAACCTGGGGGTGTCGCGCCCCAAACTCCGGCCCCCGGAACACCTCCGGCTGCCGCGGCGCGAGCACGTGCAGAAAGTCTGCTAACGGCCGAGGAGCGCTTGCAACTTGCAAGCCTTGAGGCACTGAGGACGCAAAACCAGCAATTGCTGGATGCGCTTAATCGGGGCTCTCAACCTCAGGCTCAGCCGCAACCGGGGCAACAGCCCCAGCCGTCCGGTGGACCTGCCATCGAGCAAGTTCATCTCACGGTGCCGGACGACCTCTATAATGCAGTATTTGCAGAGGACGAGAGCCTGAGCAAGCGGGGAATTAACGTCCTCGTGAGTTCGATCGCTACCGCCGCTGTAAATCATACATTGCAGAGGGTAGTGCCGATTGTCCAAGCGCAGCTACAGCACTATGACAATTCGACACGGCAGCAGACCACGGCCCAACGGCAGGAAGAGGATTACTATTCCGCTTTCCCTGCTCACAGGAACCCGATGTTTCGGACAGCTATCGAAGCAGAGATGCAGAAGATGGCCCAGGAAATGCCGAACGTTCCTTGGACCGAGGACTTCCGCAACGCTTTGGGGACTCGAGTCAATCGTACTCTCCAACTACTGGGTATCCCTGTCGGCATGGTCCCAGGTGAACAGCAACAGAGCGAGCAAGCTGCAAGCTCTGCGCAGGGCTTCGGCGCCCCTGCAACTCCGCAGGCCAATGGGGGGAAGCCTCCGGTTCCAGCGGCTATGCTCGACTCCAGCAATCGGGGTGCTGCCCCCGCTGCCGCTGGGGACTTTATCGCAGCTACGTTTTCCTAGGAGTTTGGGTTATGGCCCTTCCCGGTATGAAATCAACGGCTGACTTCGGAGCCGACGAAAATCCGAAAACCTGGCGTGAGGGTATCCTCAAGCTCAGCCCTCGAAATGGAGCGCCGCTGTTCGCGTTAACCAGCATGATGAAAAGTGAACGGACGACCTCACCCGAATTCCAGTGGTGGGAAGAGCCCCTGTTCATGTACACTTTTGTTATGGGCGGGGCTGGCCTGGATGCCACTGTTGGCACTGATACTGTTACTCTGGTGAGCGGCGGGACTCGGCTGAAGCCCGGCGATATGCTCCAGGTGCAGAGCACGAAGGAGAATGTGCGTGTTCTCACCGTTGTCAGCGATACCTCGATCACCGTCGAACGTGCTCGTGGTGAAGCTGCCTCTGCGGCGGGAACGGCTGCTGCAGCAGCTGCTGGTGTCAGGCTCATCTACATCGGCTCAGCGTATCGTGAAGGCGCCCCTCGGAGCGTTGGAACGTCCACGGCTCCGACGAAGAAAACCAACGTGTCGCAGATTTTCCGCGACCCGGTGG
>Ga0105104_10002029_pt1 | contig 14943 bp, 8 predicted proteins | sample PPLLaktember2015_3_FD_87034 | JGI IMG/M metagenome (GOLD analysis project Ga0105104, IMG submission 87034) | Freshwater sediment microbial communities from Prairie Pothole Lake near Jamestown, North Dakota, USA - PPLs Lake P7 Core (6) Depth... | ecosystem: Environmental > Aquatic > Freshwater >... | reverse complement strand
CTCTGTCCATTGCTTTTCTGCAGTAATGTCAAAGAATTCCAATATCAAAGGAGTCAGACCATGCCGAATACATGGCACAATATCCCGGCTCTGCAATAAATCCCCACGCAGTGGGGTCCATATTGTCCATATTCTTAGCCTATTCCTGCCTATTTGTCTATGCCTGCCAATAGGCCATTATGCAAAGGAGCATGGACTGTATAGATCGTGGTCAGTCGGCTGCGAAGCAGCCGTAAACCAACATCGGCGCGCAGCGCCACAAATTTTCGTTATCCGTTATTCGTTATCCGTTTTCAGTCGGCTGCGAAGCAGCCGTGAAACAACAAAAACCCAATTCATAACTCATCATTCATCATTCATCATTATCTTTTTCCCAATCCCTCTTCACAATTTTTCATCCAGAGTCCCAGATGGACAGATTTCCAGGGTACCAACTAAAATAACTGGGACCGCACAACCCGAAACCCGTAGGTGTAGTCCCAATAACCGGGATCAAGGTAGTGGCGGGCGGAACAGCGAAGATCGGCATCATTGCTGAGCCACGAGCCACCCCGCAGCACCCAGTAATCCCCGGTTGAAGGCCCAACCGGATTGGAACCGGGGCTAACTTTGTAATATTCCTTCCCATACCGATCGCTGCACCACTCCCACACATTTCCCGCCATATCCAATAATCCATAGGGCGATGCGCCCAATGGGAAAGAGCCCACCGGGGATGTATAGTCATATCCATCCGCGCCCTTTTTATCTCTATCATTAGCATCATAATTAGCATACCACTTCCCGTTATTGAACGGCTCATGGTCACCCCAGGGGTATTTTCGACGGTCGGTGCCGCGTGCCCCTTTCTCCCACTGCGCTTCCGTCGGCAGTGTCAATTGTAAACCTTTGGTATTCGACAACCAGGTGCAGTATTCCTTTGCATCATTCCAACTCACATTCACCACCGGGTGATTATCTCCCTGGTTAAATCCCGGGTTCTGCCAGGTATAACTATTATTTCTTTGCTCCGCCGTGGTTTTATATTGGGTTGCATTCACAAAAGCCCGGAACTGTTTCACCGTCACTTCGGTCTTTCCCATCCAATACCCATCCAGGGAGACGCGATGCGGAGGTTTCTCATCATCACGCCCCTCATTGGAACCCATGGTAAACTCTCCTGCGGGGATATAAACCAACACGATTCCATCGCCGATATCCACTTCAGTGATACCGCTATCAGTGACAGAAACCGTAAAGCCTTTCGCTTTCAATGCGTTGACATCGTCCTCCAATTTTTTTATCTCCGGGTCTATGATTGGCGCAGGTTTGGTTTCTTCTTTCTTGCTTTCTTCGATTTTATTTCCCGGTTCCCGGTTTTTTGTTTTAACCTGTTCTTCTTTGGTCGTGTCGTTAGTGGGCTTTCGACCATCCGGTTGTTCTTCCTTTTTTATTATGGGAGGCGTATTTGGGTCGGTAGTTGTCTTTGTCTCCTCAACCTTTGGCTTTTTAGCCGGGTTTGACTTATTTGTTGTGTCTTCGGGTTGGATTTTCGATATATTTGTCCCGGGTGTTGAAGGATTTGGTTTTGGAGATTTTAAACCCAAATAGATTAAACCGATAAAAATCATCAATCCAATAACACCAAATAAGACAGACGCACCGAGCTTAATCGATTCCCAATTCCATTTCGATGACGGCTCTTTTTTCTTTTTTTTACCGACTCGCTCCAATGCTGCCAGGACCTCTTCCATATTTTGAAACCGCTTTTCCCGGTTTTTTTCCAGGCACTTCATCACGATACCCTTGATTCCCGGGGAAACGCCTTCCAATTCATAGGGTTTTTCTTTAATACCGATGATTTGCTGACGGTCCTTAAAGGGATACTCGCCGCTCAACAATCGATACATGGTGGCACCGAAACCCCAGATATCGGCCTGCTGATTCTCCCTTCCATAATGGGTACTCAACTGCTCGGGGGCCATAAACGGCAGGGTCCCGGTTCGATTCTCCTCCCCCACCAATTCGGTCATGGATTGGGTCACCCGGTACGATATGCCGAAATCCAGGATTTTAACACTGCCATCCGATGTGACCATGATATTGGAGGGCTTGATATCCCGGTGGATCACTTTGCTTTTGTGAATGCCATCCAAACCCATCGCGAGTTTTTTCATCACCTCCAGGACCGGGGTTTCTCCCATTTTATAATCGTCGGAGTCCGCCAAAACCTGTTCGAGACTGCGGCCCTCGATGTATTCCATGACGATAAAGTATTTCCCCTCCTGCTCCTCCAAACCCAAGACTTTGACGACATTGGGATGAATGATCCGGGAAGCCACGTTGACCTCATGCTTTAACTTCTTAAAATCAACGGGGGAATCGGCGATGGGAGAGGGCACCATTTTTATGGCTTTAAAGTTCTCTTCCAGCGTATCCTCTACTTTAAATACGATTCCTTTGCCGCCTTTACCGAGTTTCTCCCGTATCACATATTTTCCCAGCCGGCTGCCGGTGGAGATCTCTTTTGTTGAAGGCAGCCCGGGGGTTCGGAAATCGATTCCCTTTAACGAGGCGGTGACGAGGTCGCTCAACTCATCGGGGTTGGAAAAAAGGCTGACTATATATTTCTTTTGCAGTTCGACCCGCAGGGCTTCGATTTTTTTCAATTCCTCGTCTGATGCGATGGACTCCCTGGGCCACCTCGCTTTGGGATCTACCATGAAGATCAAACAGGGAATACCGGCATCTCGCGCGGCCTCGTATTCGAGGTGAGTGATGCTTTTATCGTATCCGTCCGGGATATACCCGTATCTCCAGGCAAAAATACCGATATAAGCGGCACACTGTTTAACATCTTCGATACATTTCTCCAGCGGCTGCCGGGATTCGGAGACATAATCCTCCATACAAACCGCCTGGTGTTCCAATCGCCTCACCGCTTGAGCGGCTTTTTTTCTCTCGTCTTTCAAGTCTTCAAAGGTAGATGAAATATATATTTTTGCCATGTCCGCCAACGATAATTGTAACCATAACCATAACGACAACGATAACGATAACGATAACGATAACCAAAACCCTAACGCGAACGCGAACGCAAAAGCGAAACCCTAAAAAATCGATTTCATCTCAATGGGTTGCAGTAAGTATTATTATAATCGGAGGAGATGGGATTGTCAACCCAAATAAGTGTGCCCGAATTCGGCGTGAAATTTGTCTTCGACGACCAGGAAACCCTTTCGTGAAAGAGTTTCCTGGACCTTCCCAAAGCTTTTGATTAGACACTTAATAAAAGTTTTGGGAGGTGTCGGGTTTTTTTTTGTTTTTTTATCTCTCACGGGGCTCACGGCGGCCACGGAGGGGAAAAGAGGAAGTTGAGAAGATGAGAAGTTGAGAAGGTGAGAGAATTTTGTGGCGCTTCGCGCCGGGGTTGGTAAAGTTGCTTCGCAACCATGAAAACGAACAACGGGAAACGAAGAACGATTTTAATTAACAATTATCAATTGAAAAGCGTCCACAACGTCCACAACGTCCACATGGTCCACATGGTCCACTGGGTCCACCTGTCCACAATGTCCACAGAAAAGATAACAATAAATGATGAATTGGATTTTGTGGCGCTTCGCGCCGGGGTTGGTAAAGTTGCTTCGCAACCGACTGACCACGATCTATACAGTCCATGCTCCTTTGCAAAATGGCCATTGGAAGGCATAGGCAGGGATAGGCTAAGAATATGGACAATATGGACAGTATGGACATTATGGACAGAGGGTAGGCGCGTGGCATTGTAACTGAATCGGGGCATTTTTTGCCTATAAACAGAAACCGAATTCGTGGGTACTGGAATTGAATCGTTTTCTTTTTTGCCAGCCATACCATGGCCCAATTCACTCCCGGGACCCCGAACTTCTAAGAAACCTTCTTATCTTCTCTCTTTTATCGGTGGGTCATCTTTTTCCAAAATTTTTTTCACAAAGTGGGAAAAAATCGTTTTTTATATATAATATTATGGACACGCTAACGTTTTTTTTTTGAACATATCGCCGTCATTTTCACCAGGTACTTTGAAATTAACAAGAAATTATGCTAGAATCGATCATCGATCATCGATCATAGGAGATATAAATATGAATCATCATTCGATATATAAAAGGATTCTAACCGGGTGGTTTGTGTTAGTCGCATGCGCAGCCGCAGCATGGGTTGGTTTTCCATCTTTGCTGCAAGCCTCCGATTGGGTCCAGGTTAACCGGACACCGGGCGGTACTTTCAGGGATGCGGTCTACGCCAACAGCAAGTTTGTAGTAGTGGGGGACGCGGGTTTGGTGTGGACGAGCCCGGATGGTTTGAACTGGACCGTGCGAACCTCAGGGACAACGAATAACATCTATAAGGTGACGTATGGCGCGGGTTTGTATGTGGCTGTGGGGTATCACGGTCTAATACTGACCAGCCCGGACGGTATCACCTGGACGGAAAGAAAACCGGCAGTGGGCGACAGCCTCACATCCGTGGTTTACAATGGGAGTAATTTGTATGTTACGGCCGGTGTGAACGGGAGGCTGCTCACGAGCTCGAACGGGACATCATGGACCGAACGAACCCCCTGGACTGGCGAAGAAGTCGATGCGTTGTGTTATGGAAATAGTTTATACATTGCCGTTACCAGTGGGGGCAGCGTATACCGGAGCTCCAATGGTTTAAATTGGACTCCATGCGATTTGGATACAGGGATCAATAATAAAGGAGCTGTTTATGCCAATGGGATGTATATCATCGGCGGCGGCGCCAATGGGATCAGCGCGTCCTATTTCAGCACCGACGGCATCAACTGGACAAAAGCCAAACATGCATTAGCCAATTATTTTATGGATTTCGATTATGACGGGGGTCATTATATCTCCTGTGGAAATTCCGACGGCTTCGGATGCTCCATGATTATGACCAGCGTTAATGGAATTACCTGGATTAGAGACCGGACCCCCGATTACAGTACTCTTTTGGGATGCGCCTCCAGCACCGCACGGTCTATCGCAGTGGGAACCCGGAGGTTGATCATCTCCAATACGGCCGCAGGTTTAGGAGACGGCAGGGGATGCAGCAGCAGCGCGGCCAACATTGTCGTTACCTCCCCCAACGGCGGTGAAAATTATTCTTCGGCTAAAACCTACCAAATCCAATGGACCGACTCGAATATCACGGGGAACCTCCAAATTTCACTGTGGAAAAATAAAGCCCAGGTGGGAATCATCGACGATAACGTCGACCCAACTCCGGGTTATTACGACTGGGCTGCGGGGGACTATATCGGCGGAAAAGCTCCCGCAGGCTCCGGCTACATGATCATCGTCGAAGATAAAGGAACCGGCGCAGCCGACATGAGCGACGCCTCTTTTTCTATTTATGATCCACCCCCTTTAACCATAGCAGCCCCCAACGGGGGAGAATCTCTCTCGATGGGTTCTATCCAGGGCATCATGTGGGAAACCAACAACGTATCGGGGCTTTTAAAATTAACGCTGTGGAAAAACGATGCGTACGTGGGCGTTTTAGTGAATAAACTGACGCCGTCCAGGACTTTCTTCGTATGGTCTGCGGGACGCCTGGCCAACGGGACGTATGTGGCTGCGGGCAGCGGTTATAAAGTCAAGATCGAAGAGAGAGGAACAGCCAATTCCGATTTAAGCGATGCCTCTTTCACGATTTCGGGTTCGCCGGCGATTATCGTCACGGCTCCCAAGGGCGGCGAAACCTTATATTCGGGTTCAAACTCCAATATTACCTGGAATGCGGTAAGTATCAGCGGAAAAGTGAGATTAACATTATGGAAAGACATGGTGCAGGTGGGAATTATCGCAGATAATTTGAACGCTTCACCGGGATCATACTCCTGGACCGTGGGCAATTATATCGGCGGAACCGCTTTAGGCATAGGATACAGGGTAAAAGTCGAAGCGATCGGGACGTCTATTTTCGGCGGCAGTGACGGACCCTTTGAAATCGCTAATCCCACAACCATCGCTTTAACATTTCCCAACGGGGGCGAAAGCCTGGCATTGGGAGGAACCGCGGATATAACCTGGACTGCGTCGGGAGTGAGAAGGCCTTTGATTATTACTTTATGGAAAGACGGGGTGCCGGTTGGAATGATTAGCCGCGGCGTGGACCCCACCAGGAATTCCTTCCGGTGGACCGTCGGGGCTTATCTTGGCGGAACAACCCCCGCAGGAACGGGCTATACCATAAAAATCCATGAAGACGGAACCGCTTTTTTCGATACCAGCGATGCCCCTTTCACGATTACCGATAATGTGATTAAGTATTTGCCGCATAATTGATAAATAAAAAATGGTATTAACAGTTATTAATAAACGAGGAGAATAAAATGAGGATGTCATCGACACATAAAAATACATTAATGGGTATATTGCTAATAATTATCGGTACAGCAATCGTTTGTCCGTCGCCCCTGCTGGGAGAGGACCGTTATGTACTCGTTACTTTGCGGGATAATACCGAATTGAAATTCCAGTATGATTCGTTTTCATTTAATTGGATTAACCCGCAGCTCAAAGATGAGTTCACGTGTGAATTTTATAATTTCGATCCGAAGGACCTGGTGGAAATATATGTATTGAACCCGACTTTGAATAAATGCGATCAGCGGGAGGATGAATGGACGTTCGATGTATCCTTAAAAGGCCGGGAACCGGTCCAGGGTTTCATCGAGCTTATAAAAGAATACGTCTCAGGTATACTCTACGGCACCGACGTGAAAAAAAACGTTCCTTTCACGGAGATCGGCAAAGTTACTTATCATTGAATCGTACAAAACATCAGAAAAGGATCGGTTGACCTCAAAAGATGGAACTATTATTATATGGTACACTCCGTAGGCCGCACTCAGGTCGGACCGATCGAAACCGCCACCGTTCTTTTACGAAATCCCCCATTTTCCACGGGGCAAATAAAAACCAATTCATACGAGCCGATAAAACCAGGCCCAGGCTGCCAATAAAAAACTCCTTCATTATTATCCAACACCGATCCCGCAGGTAAAGCCCTCAATTCTTCCCCAACTTTCAAATACCCGGAAAAACTTCTCGACGAAATCCCGGTTCTCAAGCCTCCTTCTCTTTTTCTTTTTCTTTCAGCAAAATTCAAATCCATGACCAACCGCTCCATCTCTTTTATTTTCACGCGCATTATTCCATTTGAACCGGGATAAACCGGCGTGGTTTTGTTGTGCCGGCCATACCCTTTTTCAATCCCAACCGGTTGGAGGTTTTCACCCGGGATACGGGGGAAACCCTCTATTTCCAGCGAGGAACCGTGGGAGAGTCGGTTACTGTTAGAGGAAGTCGAATTTGAAACGGTAAAGAAACGGCTGCCGATCCCATCCGTATTGCCTGCGTTATCGACCGCCAGCCATGCAATGGTGTGAAGACCGTTGGTCAACGATGTGGTGTCCAATACAAAACTGCCCACCGCACCGTCGGAGTTAGCATAACCGGGGAAATAATACGAGATGTCGGACCTGTACAAATTGTATTTCGGATGGCCCATCGATTTCCCATCCACCCATACATCGATGGTGGAGCCGCTTTTCGGTATTTCATTGGGCATGGGGGTCAACACCCATCCCCAATCGGTATACGCGCTGCCTGACGCTGTGCCTCCCTGTTCGGGTATATCGATAGTACCGAAAGGTTTTACGGCCTGGGCATTGCTGCAGGTAATGGTATGGGCTCCCAGTTCTTCTATGTGACCGTCCCAATCCTCGGCTTTTGCATAAACCGTGTATGTACCGTTTCCTTTACCGGGTAAAAAATAACTTAAAAGCATGTACCCCCAACCGGCTTTATAATTAAACGGGTAAAACGGGAAAGCTTGCTCGACATCCGGGCGGGCATCTTCGATAAAAATGGCACTGCCGATGAAATAAGAAGTATTACCCGATTTCACATAAATCTTCACATTTTTTAAACCGATATCGTCCAGCACCCACCCTGTTACCGCAAAGCTGCCCTGGCAAGCTGCCCCATCGACAGGCGTCGATAATTCCCCGAAAGGAACAGCGGTAACCGCATTATCATATGTCCGTAAACGAATGGAAACGGTTTGCGGCGAATTGGACGCGTCGATGTCCGTGATAGTAATCGTTCCCATATACACGCCCCCGGGGTTCAGCGATTTCGGGTCCACGCGGACGGTTATCGTTTGATAATTGGAAGCTAAGGTCCTGGGCGCCATGTCGATCCAGCTCGAGCCAGTGGTGAGAGTGAAACTCAACGTTCCTCCACCGGTATTGGAAAGGATGAATTTTTGAGCCGGGGTGGGGCCGCTGTACTCAGAGTAACCAAAGCACAATTCTTTACGGCTCACCGATATTTTCGGTTTAGTTTCCGGGCTGCTTTTGATTTTCCAAACATGGACCAGCGGTTTTTCATTATCCGCGAGATATTCCATTACATAAAAATACCCGCGTTGACGGTCGAAAGCAGCCGCACCGAAATGGCTTTTCTGCTGGGTCCCGGTCACGTTGTAGAGATAGGAATCCACATCCATTGCCGCATAAGGCTGCGGTTCCCACGGTTGACTTTTACCCGCTGCCACATCGGCCAACCGGTCTGTATCATAAAAAATAAATACGCCTTTGAAACCCGTAGACCACCAACCCCGGACATTATAAGGGGGATCCGGAATAGGCGGGTACGGGGGTTCATCCGGCCATACGACTCCATTACCAAAACCATACCAGCAATTACCGGTTCCCTTGGTGCCTACAAAGACCACCGCGGACTTACTCCCGGAGGTGAGCCAGGCGCCGCCGGACCATTCGTCGGAATGGTGGTAATCGTTCATGGTGTGAACGGTCGAATCAAAATCCAATGTCGAAGTATATTGAATCAACGGGATATTCTCCAACAAGGTCCCTGCAGCAGGAGGGTTTCCTTGATTCCAGGGCCCAAACGCAAAGAGCATCGGGCCCTGTCCCGACCACCCGCCATCGCGAAACCGGCCCGTGGCCAACCGCTTCCCCGGTGTATAAACATTAGCCCAGGACTCGGGGATTTCAAAAAGGTAATCGCTCACACTATATGCAGAGCGGTTTTTTATTCCCCACAAACCCGCGCGGTTCGGTTTCGTAAGATTCGTATCGAACCAGCCGTGCGTTAAATCGTTTTCATCCTGCAAATGACCGCCCCGGCAATAATAAATCTTCCCCGAAGTTTGCGAACCTTGCGGAGGTAAATACTCCAGGTCGCTCCTCGGCATTTCCACGCTTTTCACATCCAGGATATCCTGGAACGCTTGCAGCGCTGCGGCTGTATTCAAATCATTTACATTTTTAGAGGCTGAAACTTTCGGTTTTGGAATGGAAATTTCCGATACCTGGTGTTCCCAATCGTGCCCGACGGCAAAAAGAGAACCGGGGAAACCGTCGTTTGGACCTGACGGATCGCCGTTCGGGTAATAGGTCATCCCCGTGCCGCCGTAGAGCCAACTTTTAACCGCCGTCGTCCCGTCCGGGAGTCGAAATGCGCCGATATATTCGAGGTCTGCCGGTTGAAGGCGCGTCGATGTACCGGCCCGGGTCGGAACTTTTTGTCCTTCACCCTGTATCGGTCCCCATATTACCATCCACATAACGGTTATTATTATAAAAAATAGTATCTTCATCGGTTTATCCCCTTTAATCATTCAACCCGTGCCGAAGGCACGTTAAACAAAAACGGCCATTTCGTAGAGACGCAATATCTTGCGTCTCTAAAACATCCTACATCCACAATCCGAAATCCGGATATTTCAACCTGTAACTTTTAACCGATCAAAAAAAATTCATGCCGGGTCGGTGACAGGTGTAAACGCAAAATCATCGCCTTCGACAAAATCAAGCCCGAGTTCTTCCTCCTCTTCTTCTACTTCGATAGCAACCGAATTATCCAAAAAGCAGTTGCCGAAAATATCTTTATTATCATTTTCGATATCCGATAAGGCGTCGTTTTCGCCGTTCTGTGTACCTGTTTCTACCAGGTAACTAATCAGGTCGTTGGTGTTGTTAAAAATCACTGCGCCCAACTCTTTTCGTTCCACCAGGATATCGAGGGCACTGCGAATTTGATCGTTCAAATCCTTGATTTCCGAGCGCAACGATTGAACTTCCTTTTTCTCTTCTTCGGACAGTGCGGACATATCTTTTTTTAGAATAGTATCCAGGTGCCTTCGTTTCTGGCTGATTTTCAAGTTTAGGTTGATTTCGATATCTTCGAGCACATCTTCATTGATTTCAGCCGTGTACGGATCATATTCATCGGCAGGAGGAGGCGGAGGCGGGCCCGGGGTGGCGGCGGGAAACCGATCGAAGTCCTCGAACTCTTTTAACAACAAGTTATCCTTTAGCAGGGCTTCATCCTTCAAATGTTCTTCTTTTGTTTTTTCCCGGATGAAACGAAGTTCTTCCTGCGTCATTTTTTTCCTGTACTCTGCGACGCGGTTTTTCACGGCAGCGCTGAGCAGCATAAAATGGTCCGGCCGGATTGCGACTTTTAACAGGAGTTCCTGGTCGATTTCAATCGCGCCGCTCATATCGATATAACCTTTATAGTGGGAAAATAGTTTTTCCATTGCAACAGTGAGAGTTTTAATTCCTTTTAAAGCGAAACCCGAGCACATGGATGTTGTCAGGATGTCTACTTCGTTTGCAGCGAGGCTTTCGATCCCTCCTAATTCCACATAGCCCCGGAAGCGAGAGATGGCTTTAAAGAAAGACAAGGGAGGTTTTTTCATTTCAGACATGGAGAGTTTGGAGAAAGCCAGGTTGGCGAAGACGGTTTCAGCGCGGCGCGTGTCGGTTTCAGCGATTTCGAAATCATTCACGCCATCGAGGTGTAGGGCGCCTTTGAAGGCGGATAATCGACCCAGGATGGTGAGGTTAATGGTTTTCACTCCATTGAGCATGAGTTTAACGCCGGTAAAATTTGACAGGATTTTAGCGCTTTCAGGGGAGAGAAATTTGATCAGGTTCAGGTACATTTTCTCACCGTTGTATTTTACCAATTCGGCGGCCACCTCGGGGGGAAGTTCTGCTATGCCCAGGGAGAGCAGTTGCATCCGTTTTGCGCGTTTAACCAAAGCCTGGGCAGCATCGGAATTAAGGCGGGTCAATTGGTGGATATTGTTTAAATTCCCATCATCGATGATTTCTTGCCAGATGGCTTTATCCGTCAGGTCTGTATTGAAAAATTTTCGCAGTCGTTTACTTGCTTGTAATAGCATGTATATACCCTATAATTTTTTGCCTGCTCATAGAGACCTGGATTTTTATTTAAGTTAATATTTTAATCCCAAAAAAAATTTTTTGCAAACTCGAAACAAAATTTCTTATCCTTACCAACCGGCAGTCGGTAAATTAAAAACCCCACGCAGCGGGCAGTTTCAATAATTAATAAAAAAGTAATATAAAAAACGAGTCGGGCCGGCCCCGGTATCTCGTACGATCTGCTCGGTTCTACAATAAAAGCCCACGCAGCGGGGTATTGCCCGGGATATGACACAGGTTGTTTTTTCCTATCGCTCCTTCATACCGGCTTATGGGTGGACATAATCCCTCGAAAGTACATCCCCGGCAGGGTTCGACACGGGCCCGGGTTCGCCGCCAGCTCTTTCCTTCCTTCAATTCCCGGGACAATATTTCAATGAGAGTCTCTTTGTCCAAACGCCCGATAACCGGCGCATAGAAATCGGAATAAACCTCCCCGCTGCTCAACACGTGGATTTTTCCAAAAAAATTACTATCGATGGAAAGCCGCGAAAAAATGTCCTTCATGGTCGGACGCGACTCGATCACAACTGCCTTTTCCACATAAACGCAGTTCTCAAAAAACGATAGGTTCGATCCATTATAATAAGGCAGCAGTTTAACCCTGGAGAGATGAAAATCCCGGACCCACTGTTCGACATAATCCACTTCGCTTTCTTCTTGAATAATAAAAGAAAAATCCGCAGCCAGTTTATATTGTGTCAACACGTGCGAAATTTGTTCGATGGTTTTGGGGTCGATGGGAAAATGGAACAAAACATCGAGGTTAGTATTCGTCCCCTTTGATAGTGCTTTCAGATCGTTTTCATGGGCTTCGATAAAATTCAAATAATGAATGTGATAGACTTTTTTACATGGAAAGGAATTAAGAAGGCCGGTGAGCGCTTCAAAAGACGAATAAGAAAAAATATTCCCGCCCAGGATATGAAGGGTGGAAAAGGAATCCATCCGGACTTGTTTCATTATTTCCATTATGAAATTCATATCCATCTCTTTTAGTGTTTCGCTTTGCCCAAGGAGTCGGGAACACGAGTGAAATTGCCGGTATGATTTCCCGCACATCGGGCAATCCTGTGGGCAGTCCGTGTCGATATGGAGAGATATCTCCCGTAGATAACTCATGACGTCTTCGCCTGTGGAGCGCTGGGAATCTGCGGCCAATTTATCCACATCTTTTTGAATATTCAGTACCGGGAACATCTGGAACGGTTTTTGACTGCTCCAGGAAGTAGAAAGCAAGTCCCCCATAAAGGTACTCTTTAATTGATCGATCCATTCTCGGAGTTCTGGGTAAGTGTCGATCTCTTCTTTTTTAATTTCGATAACCCGGCCGTTTTGCGGTTCCAGGAGTAAGCCCAGCCATGATAGAATTTTTTCTTTTCCTTCGTATTCCAGGTAACTCCCGTTCAGCGTGTTGTAGAAAAGAGCCCGGTTTCCTTTAACGGAGATATGGACATAAGGCTCGATATAAAGCCAGTAGGGGGAATTTATGTTAGTCAATGACCACCTCGTTCATCATTTGATGATAAAAACGCGGGTGCGTTTCCAGGTAAGAGACGCAGGAAGAGAAGAAGGCAGCAAAATCTTTTTCAGTCATGAAACCGTTGCAGGTGGGGTGGTTTTCATCGATATCCAGGTTAAAAATGCATTGGGAGCACGCTTCGATGTTATAGCAATTGGAGCAAAGCCGAATCATTTTTTCAAAATAGCGGTTATACCGTTGGGCGATTTCTTCTAAGTCCAGGTGGACCCCGTTTTCATCGATGGTTCCCAGGCCGAATTTTTGATTGATTCGTTCACAGGGTAGGATTTTCCCGTTTACGGTCAGGAAAATCTTTCGAGAAAAAGGGACGCAAGTGCCGGTGGGGTGCCGTTCGGGTTTTACTGCGGTGGAAGCGTGGAGGTCTTTATAAGTATTGTGAACCCATCCGCTGAAGCGATGTAAAAAAATACCCAGGGTCTGGAGGGTCGGGAGTTTCAAGAACATCTCCTTTTCGATCAAGGAATAATCTTCAGCCTGGTATAAACTCTCCTGCAGGTTGGAGTAGGTTTTCCAGAATTCATCTTTTTGGATTTCGTCGATGTTGGTGGTATTGAGTTCGGCGATGCTGGGTGATTTGTCGAAATTTTCTTTAAAGTAGCGGTGAATATCGGAGACCGAGTTTTTGTTATGAAGAACCGCGTTGAAGTTTACTTTTTTTTGAAAGTAATCCGGGAAGCGGTTTCGTAAGGCTTCGATGTTTTTAAGGATAAGCGGGTAGGCCGGTTCGCTGTTTTTTGTGATGCGGTAAGCGTTGTTGTTTTCATTTCCGTCCAGGCTGATAAGCAGGTGGAAATCGTGTTCCACCAGGAAATCCATGTATTTTTCCAACAAAAGGGCGTTGGTGGTCATGGAGAAAGAGAAGCGGCTGCGTGAGGTATCGGATTCTTCGATAAACCGGGTGATTTCTTTGATGAAAGGCATATTGAGGAGGGGTTCTCCGCCGTAGAAGCTGATAAAGATATTTCGTTGAAAAGAGGTGTTTCCCGGGGAGTTCCAGTAGTTAAAAAGGAAGGAGAGTAAATGTTGGGCAGTTTCAACCGGGAGGTTTTTGTTATCTCTTTTGTCGTAGCTCCGGTAGAATTTCCCATAGCCGCAGTATTCGCAGTTTAAGTTGCAGTTGTCGGTGACTTCCAGGGTGACCTGGCGAGTATTGGCCAGTGAAGAGTGGATATCTTTTGCAGTGAATGGCCGGGTGAGGCGGTATCCCGGTGATTGATGGGACAATAGTCCTGCCTCCTTTAAGAATAGGTATTTATTGTAATAGTAGAGGATTCCAGATGTAGGGACGCTGCCTATCGGGTCGATGGATACCGGGTTATCCCCCAATTCGGCGATCCATTGGTGGATAGAGGTCCCGGTTTTCTCCAGGTTTAGAAAGAAGGAAAGGATGGGATGGGATAACAGTGTACTGGAGTGATTCCTGTCGTAGATATAGCGGTTTCCGCCCGGGGTTTGAAACTGGATGAAGGGTTTTTCTTTTTCGTTATTTTTCATTTTTTAAGGGGAACAATAAAAAGGGGCAGCAAGAAATGATATATCTTGCTGCCCCCGCGGTTTTGATTACTACTTAGAAAATCTTGTTAATCAGCTCTGACTTCAATACCTTCGATTGGGATTACGGAAATGAGGCAGCCTTTTGCATTCGCTCTGCCGTTGTCTGTGGTGGAAGAACCGCCGGAGTTGGCATAGTAGCAAGCGCAGACACAGCAAGGTTCTGCAGCGACGCCGGCATTGATGGTTTCTTGTTCATTGTTGGTTAAAGAGACTAAGTTAAGGTTACGTTTCATTTTTATTCTCCTATTTTTATAATTTCTTAAGGAATAGTAACGCTAAAACTTTTTATTGAACTGAAGATTGACGATTGAAGCGACACATTATAATTGTATTTTAAATTGTCGGAAAAGTCAAACAAAAAAGTGCTCTTGAAAGATTTTTTTAACTGGTGAATGCAAAGATATTGGGACAGTCAAGAAAAATTGGTTTTCGAGCCGGTTCGCATCCCGGTTTAATTGGACTTCATCACGAGGAACGATCATTAGAGTTTCTCAATTTCGTCTATCGAAAGCCCGGTAACATTTGCAATCACATCATAACCGAT
>Ga0105104_10002028_pt1 | contig 14944 bp, 19 predicted proteins | sample PPLLaktember2015_3_FD_87034 | JGI IMG/M metagenome (GOLD analysis project Ga0105104, IMG submission 87034) | Freshwater sediment microbial communities from Prairie Pothole Lake near Jamestown, North Dakota, USA - PPLs Lake P7 Core (6) Depth... | ecosystem: Environmental > Aquatic > Freshwater >... | reverse complement strand
TATTATCTGGTAGTGGATGGACCCTCCGGGAATGTGATCACGAAATGGTATACCTCTGTGGATGCCATTTGTAGCGGTTCAACGTGTTCGGTCACACCTAAGATCACACTGGCAGGCGGGAATCATGCCTGGGCAGTTCGGGCTTGGAATAGCGCCGGGTTTGGCCGTTGGAGCAAGTCTCAAGCATTCACAATACAATAACTTGCGTTGCCAAATTGAAGGATTAATAAACACACCCCGATGAACTCGGGGTGTGTCGTTATTTAGATTTGCGCAATGACAATTTCTTCGAACACGGGCAACAACCCAAGTTTCTTCGCCAGGTTGGCAGAGGCATCATTTTTTATGTCGTGATTGTAAAAAGGAACTTTTCCTGCACTCATCAAACTTGCTGCCCAGGTATTGACCACTTTCTGTGCAAATCCTTGCTTTCGATATTCAGGCGTTGTAGATACCCATGCTTCACCGCATGTTTCGTTCTCACGTGTGGAAACGCAGGCGGATACGAGAATACCGTTCTGTTCGATGGCATAAACTTGTTCGGCAAAGCCATCGAATTCAAAAGCCTTTACCCTGGAGTCCTGTTTCGATAGGCACAGCACATCCGCATCCATGCCAGGCTGTGAAGAAAATACATACGTTTTGTAATTGCCAACCTCAGCTTGGATATGATGCGACTTCAACACATCGAGTAAACGGTCAATTTTCGGGAACACGACCTTCGCAAGGGTTGCAGATAATTCCTTTTGCAGATCAGGGGATATAACTTCGTCATAGTATGTGACCAACTCTTCATTTCCCAGCCGCGCGAGGAGCATCAATGGCAGTTCCTCATCTGGCACAATTTCAACCTGTTTCATAAGATCCCCTTTTACAAGTTCCTTCCCTTCCAGCCGCATTTGAAGATGAAGATACGCGAGTGGTTGCATGGTTTTTATGATAACATGCCGTCATGGATCATACTGACCATGTCAACTTATTGAAACCTGCAAATTTACCTTTGGGTGGTATCTGGGCGGATTTTGGCGCGGGATCGGGTGCTTTCACGCTTGCCCTGCGGGAACTGGTCGGGCCGGAGGCGACGATCTATGTAGTGGATAAAGACCGCGGTGCTCTCCGCAGATTGGAATCGGCTTACCGCCAGCGTTTCTCTTCAGCCCTTCGACACGTGGCGCCACGCCCTATCGGGCAGAGCCACAGTCAGGACGGCGCCGATCACCTGATTCCGTTAAACCAGGATTTTTCCCGGCCCCTCGAGCTGCCGCCTCTGGATGGCATCGTGATGGCAAATTCGCTGCATTACTTCAAGGACCAGGAAAGGGTCCTGCGTCATGTGCGTGGGTTCTTGAAGCCGAATGGTGTGCTCCTGCTCGTCGAATACAACGTGGACTCGGGGAACCTGTGGGTACCGCACCCATTCTCATTTGAAACCTATCGCTTGCTCGCCAGGCGGGCAGGCTTCAGCGAGCCGCGATTGCTGGCGACCATTCCTTCGAGCTTTTTGCGTGAGTTCTATTCGGCTATCTGTTTTAAATGATTTGAAGCCTGCATCCTTTATGACTGGCAACTCAATTGCTAGGGCGATTGGCGACGATAAATTTCCTGGTCACCGATGATTGTTTCCAAATAATAATAGCGACTGAGACCCTCCATTAACCACTGAGGATGGTCTATTTTTTCTGGTGTATCCAACACAATGTACTTTGTGCGCGGGTCAAAGATGCGCTCTGCCGGCCCGGTCATAAAAATAGTATCGGGCCAGATGACGTCAATAGGCGGCTCGCGGTCTGCGTAATAGTATGCCTGCACGCTCATGGTCCCAAGATAAATCAGGTCCTCTGGAGTTGTGTGAGCCTGTAAATAATTTCCTATGGCTTCTGCATTCAGCGCAGCGGGACCCGTGCCTGAGGTGCCCTCATATCCGTGGATAAAATCTTCACGTGAGATGTGCCCCAGCTTGTAGGCAATGTTGTGGCTGTAAAAATCATAGTTCATAACACCGAAATTAAGAATAACCAGAGCGATCATTACTCCCATCCCTAAAATTGCCTGTCTTTCTGAACTCTTTATTTTCCAGCGCTCGTAAGCTTGAGTGATTTCAAAAGCAGCCATCAATGCCAGGGGAGGCACGACCAAAAGTGCGTAGTGTTCCCAGCCTCCACGGCGCAAGCCTGCCTCTGCAAAAGAGATGATAAGCCAAAGCACTAACATAAAGTTGGTTAAATTGTCTTTGTTTTGCAACGGGAATGCACGGCGTGCACATCGGTAAGTGCCTAGCAGGCCAAAAATCAATAAAGCAGCATTGCTGACACTCATCCAGAAGATGGGGAAGCCAAACGGTGGCGGAAGCCATGCAAGCATACCGCCACCGCGCATATACCCAGAGCCATCCTTGAATATGATAAGCAATCGATCCCATAAACCCAGGCTGACAAAATAAGCCCCAATAACTGCTAAAGGAATGAGTAAGCCGATCGACATCCATGCCAATCGAAAGAAGGCCGTTCTCAACACATTGGCCTGGTTGCGTTTTAACCATGCCTCTGCCAGGATGGAAATCCCCGCGACAGCCAGCGGCGCAACAAAATTGATTTTATAGAGGATGCATATTGCACCAATGAACCCTACCCATATGAATTGCCAGGCTGGTGCCTTGTTGCGGAGCAGAACGATAGACAGAAAAACACCGGCCGTGAGCGGCAGGTTGGCAAAGTGCTCCATCTCTACCGTGGTACCCTTCAATAGAACTTGCGACGAAATCAGGATAAAGAAAACAGTCCCCAATAGCCCGGACAGATTGTTGAGGAACAATCGTCCCATCTGGAAAATAAGCCAGGCACAAGCGAGAGCCCAGGGAAGTAAAAACAATTTGGGTGCGATCGGATTGTCACCAAACAAACTAAATGCAATTTCAAAAGTATAGTAAATACCGGGCAGGTGATGCCCGGTGTGAAACTTATCATATAAGACTTCCCCTCTGAGCATTTGGCGCGCAAAGAAAGCAACGGATCCACTATCATTATCTAGTGGTTCATCCAGGCTCGGTAGGCGGGTAGCAATAAGTATTAAAGTAAAGAGGATGAACAGAACCCAATCGTACTTTTTGTGCATAATAGATCCTTGCTTTAACGTAATCGGCGACGGTATATTTCTCGGCCTTCAAGAGTGGTTTTCAAATCGTAGTTGGCAGCCAGCCCAGCGAGCAACCATTGCGGCCGATCCATTCTTTGTGGTGTATCTAAAATGATATATTTTGTATGTGGGTCAAAGATGCGCTCTGGAGAACCTGTCGCGGCAACGTAGGATGGCCAAAGAATATCAACAGGCGGAGTGCGATCTGCATAGTAATAGACATCCACGTAGATGCTCCAAATGTAAATAAAATCATTAGGCGTGGTGTGTGCTGTAATATATTCTGTTACAGTTTGGCTTGCATATCCGTCTGCGCTCACGTTGCGTAGAAAACTTTCATGAGAGGTCCGGCCAAGTTTATAGTTTAGGTAAGGGCTGTAAAGGTCATAATTCGCCCAAATGAAATTAATAACAATCAGGGCGACAAATACGCCTGCACCCGCTACTGCATAGTTTTTGAACGAGGTTGTTTTCCAACGCTGGTATGCCATATTGATTTCAATGGCAGCCATCAGGACCAACGGTGGTATCACTGGCAAAACATAATGCGCAAAGCCTCCACCGCGCATGCCCGCCAACGCAAAAGAGACAATTAACCAAAGCGCCAGCGCAAAATCGGTCAGATGGTCTGTGGTTCTTAGCGGTAGGGCCCTGCGTGCGAGACGATAGGTACCAAAAAGACCGAAGATTAACACAGCGATATTGTTCACACTCATCCAGAAGAGGGGAAAGCCAAAGGGCCGCGGCAAGTCGGAACCACCCATCAGTTGAGCGTCGTTGACATAGTTGAAACCAAGCTGGAATACAAGGATGAACCGTTCCCATAATCCCAGGCTGGCAAAGTATGCCGCCACCATTACCAATGGAATGACCAAGCCAACTGCCATCCAGATCAACCGGAAAACCATTGTCTTCCATGAATGGACCTGGCCACGCGTCACCCATGCCATTACGAGGATCGATGTCCCGGCAACGATCAACGGCGCAACAAATGTCACTTTGTATAAGATGCTGATTGCGCCAAGCATCCCGACCCAGATGAATTGCCAGGCTGGAGCCTGTTTGCGCAGCAGGGTAATTGTGATAAAAACGCCGGCGATCAATGGCAGATTGGCAAAGTGTTCCATTTCGACCGTCATACCCGTAACCCACCTTTGGGATGAAACCAGTACGAAAAAAAATGCGCCTACTATCCCGGTTTGGTGATCGAAAAGCGAACGACCCATCAAGTAAATCAACCAGGCACAGGCAAGCGTCCAGGGAAACAAAAGCAGCTTGGGTGCAATGGGATTATCGCCAAACAATCGAAATGCAAATTCGAACGTATAGTAAATACCTGGCAGATGGTGTGCCGGATGAAATTTGCCATATAACGTTTCACCCCTCAGCATCTGGCGGGCAAAAAATGCGTTCGCCCCGCTATCAGGATCGAGAGGCATCTCAAAGGATGGCAATCTAAGGATAATGAGGGTCAAGGCCAATGCAATCAAAAGAGTCCAGCTTTGCCTTTTGCTCATGCCAGACTCCTACTTATTAACCTGAAAGACGAATTCAATTTCTTCAAATCCACCAACCCAGTAACACCATAGACGCGAGCATAACCATGGGGATAGATTGGCGAAAAAATCAATGATTGAGCCGACCGTTTGACCTGTAAAATAAAGTATGGCTGGCAACATGTATTTTTTAAGATAGGGCTGTGCAAACCATCTTAATCGCATCTTGATCAGTTTCAATGGAATTCTTTGATATCCCGGACGAAAGGCTGGATTGAAGTAATAAGGAAAGGTTACATCAAAACTACGTTTGTGGTCGGCGTGCGTAAAACCGCGCGAGAAATGTGGGACTCGAATATGAATGGTTGCCCCGGGCGCGCAGATGCGCCGAAGCTCTCGCATCACCTCGAAGGGCTCTGCAAGATGTTCCAGAACGTGGTCGGCTTCCACAAGTTCAAAGTAGTTATCGTCAAATGGATAGGGAAACTTGCTTAAGTCATGCACAACGTCCGGGCTGGAAATTGAATAGTAATCAACATTAACAAAGCCCTCTTTTGAAAACTCTCCGGAGCCCAGATTGAGTTTGCGGGATTGTGAGACTGCGCTCATGTTTAGCCTCGCTCTATGTAGGTGCGGTACCAAAGCTGGAACATCAACAATGTCCAGAGCAATTTGCGGTTATCTTTGCGATGCTCGAAATGTTCCTGGGTCAATTGATGAATATAAGCAGAGGAAAAAAGATCCTGACGTTTAATGCAGGATTCTGACAGCATATCCAGCATGATCTCCTTTAAATCCCTGGACAGCCAGTGGGCAACAGGCATGTTGAAGCCCTTTTTGGGACGTTGGATAATCTCCCGCGGCAATCTTTTTTGCATGGTTTTCTTTAACAAAAATTTGCCTGTCAGGTTGTGCAGCTTCAAATTGAGTGGCAGATCATTTGTAAATTGAACCACTTCACGGTTGAGGAATGGGACACGCACCTCCAGGGAGGCTGCCATGCTGGCCCGATCCACCTTGTACAAAATGTCACCTTCCAGATAGGTTTTTAAGTCATTAAAAAGGATTTGATTAAGTGGCTCTTGCGCGTCGCATTCATGCGCATATTTGTAGGACTGATAATAGGTGTCGCGTAAAACGGGTTTGATCCAATCCTGAAGAAGCAAATTCTTTTCCTCGTCCACAAAGGAGCCCAACCAGCGCTGGTGCCGTGCGATCAGCGGTACGCCGCGTCCGGCCAGAAAGCGTTGCAGGCGAAAATCCAGGCTGAGGTTATCAAACGATATCTTTAAGTTATCCAATATCCGTGGAACAACATAGGTGCGTAGGGCCCAGGGTGTCAGTCGTTCGTAATACTCGATCAGGCGGTGTGACAATACGGTTGGATAACCCGCCAGGAGTTCGTCCCCCCCATCGCCACCCAGCACGACTTTTACTTTTTCGCGCGCGAATTGGGAAAGCAAATAAGTGGGTATGATGGAAGAGTCGGCGAAGGGTTCGTCAAGGATGTTGGATATGGAACCAACCAGCTCGGCCGCCTTTTTGCTGGTCAACACCAGTTCATTATGGCTGGTGCCCAGGTGATTTGCGACCTGGCGGGCATAGCTTGATTCGTCAAATGATTGTTCTTCGAAGGCGATGGTAAAACTTTCCACTTTGCCCGGATACAGATCCACCATTAGGGCGGCAATCGTACTGGAGTCAATGCCGCCGCTAAGCAGTACTCCCACAGGGACATCGCTGACCAATTCATACGCGACAGTGGAACGCAATTTTTCATAAAGCGCCACGGAATAGTCGCGCCAGTGTACAGGCGGGCGACTCTCGCTTTGTTTGAAGCTCAGGCTGTTGTAGGCGCTAATGTGTATTCCCCGTTCATTATAGACAAGCGTGTGACCTGCCTCCAATTTCCAAACGTTGCGAATGATCGTTCTTGGAGTGGGGACATATTCGTAGGAAAGATATTCACTTAAAGCGATCAAATCGATCTTGCGCTCCACCTCGGGGTGGGAAAGTATGGCTTTCATCTCAGAGCCAAATAGAAACTGCCCATTTGCCAGGTGCGTGTAATACATGGGCTTGATCCCCATGCGGTCGCGTGACAGGATCAATTCCTGTTTTTTGCCATTCCAGATGGCAAAGGCGAATATTCCGTTCAAGTGCTGGACACACTCGGTGCCAAATTCCTCGTAGAGGTGCAGGATGGTTTCTGTATCAGAGTTGGTGCGGAAAACATGCCCGTGTTTCTCTAAATAAACTCGCAGCTCGTGGTAGTTGTAGATTTCACCGTTGAAGACAATCCATATCATCCCATCTTCGTTGGTAATGGGCTGCCTGCCACTTTCAAGATCGATAATGGACAGACGCCGCGAGGCCAGGCCTACATTAGCTTTTACATAAAACCCGTCCTCATCCGGGCCCCGGTGAGTAATGGATTGATTCATTCGTTCAAGGATCTCTTTGGAGATCACTTGAGCAGCACTCCCAGTCGCCGCAATGCCGCAAATACCGCACATAGTTAATCTCCCATCAGAATCTCACTGCAAGGTGTTTGCTCTTCGAAAAAGAAACTGGTTGTTTCCAAAACCATGACCGGTGGGTTCGAAGCGCACCAACTCAAATCCCAGGTTTTTATAAAAGCTGATAATTTTCTCGGGTCTGGCCGGTTCAAATGGATAACCACCCAGCCAATCGCGCCAGTCATGGACAAGGGACATGCCCCGATATTTTTTATGTTCGCGGTATCGAATGCTTGGATTGCGTAACCGGACGAGGTCGATCAATAGGCCGGATAGGAAAAAAACAGGGTAAAAGATCAGGCTCATCAGGGCACGGCCCAGCCGCCCGGAGCAATAGAAACGCTTGATGATCCTCCAGATTGCTGAAACGAATCCCTGGTCGTTATAGATTGCTACGAACAGTAATCCACCCTGCCGTACGGGTCGTTGGGCATTGTGGAGCGCCTGCCATAAAGCGCCGGTGTGATGTAAGACACCCCAGGCATAGCAGACGTCGAATTGACCTACCTTGTCGATGAATTCCCCATCAAGGATCGAGCCTTGTTGAATGGTCCACCCCTTTTTGTCCGAAAAGTATCGGCGTTTGAGCTCTTCCGTGCACGCCACAGACTGTGGGTCGTAGTCGAAAGAGTGCACAATGGCTCCCAGCCTGCGGGCTGCCAGGCTATGCAATCCCGAACCCGAACCAATATCCAAAAAGGATTTTCCATTCAAGTCGTGATTATCTAAAAAAGCGCCCAAAGCTTTTTCTGCTTCGAGAATGTGATCCTCTGACAATATGCGTAAAAAATCCTGCCAGTTTTCACCAAAAGCGAACCCTTGTATCTTTGTGTCTGCCATGCTTTCACCAATTTTCGATGTTGCTAAATGCGGAAATCCGTCAGGTCATTGTACATCAGTTAAGCAGGGAAAATGCTCACCGCGCTCAAACAGGTGTTTACAGTTTATTTATTGACTTTTGGGTACACGAAAATTGCCCTTGGAAATTCAAGTATGCAGTTTGGATTGCAAAGGGGCTCTTAAACCGTAGTATTCATTTGTTGCTACTACTTCACTGTCAGCCACACTCCCACCAGGACAACTGCCAACCCAAGCGCGCGCGTCGGGTCAAGCGAGCGTCCCATCGCTCCGAGCAGACCGAAGTGATCGAGAATCGTCCCTACGAGCAACTGACCTGCCACAATCGTCGTGATGGACGCCGCGACGCCCACGCGCGGGATCATGTAACTGATCGCGCTGATCACAATGAGACCAAAGACTCCCGCGCCCAGCACATACCACGGAACGCTGCGCCATTGCGCGAGTTTTCCGCCGCCGTAGAATAACAACGGCAGGAGTGCAATCAACGCACCTCCGATGTGGATGATGAATACGCTTTCGAAGATCCCAAGCCGCTGGGTGATCATGCTCGCCATGGGGCTTTGTAGCCCCACGGCCACGCCGCCTGCCAGACCAATAAGAATGATGAGGAGGATCGATTCCATTTTGGTTGTCCTTTGGTTTTTAAGCGATGATACTTGATTTTGGCAGATTCAAGAAAACATCCGAAGCCGTATGGCTTCGGATGTTTTAATCTTTTGGTTTGAAGACTGGAGTTTTTATGCGGCTTTATTTTGCAGAGCGAATCTTGGGCCCGCTGAGCGGAGCACCGAACAGTGGAGCGAACACACAAAAATCGAACAACCCTGCGAGCAATGGAACAAGACCAATGACAGCCACCAGGATGCCAGTCGCCCCGCCGATCCCCATAAGCCCCCAAAGCACCAGGGCGATACCTGCCACAATCCGTGTAACACGACCTGTCGGGGATGCCATAAATTTAATAAATGGATTCATAGTTAATTTCTCCTTGAAATATGGATTTCTTCCCTGCTTTCAGCAGGAAGTCTTTAGTTTAGAATTTTTGCCAGCACATCGCTGGCTTCCAGCAGCAAATATTCGGTCCCATCCATCTTGAATTCGCTGCCACTGTACTTGGCAAACAGGATCTTGTCGTTCACCTTCAACTTGATCTCCTCATCCTCACCCACTGCCACCACCAGCCCGGTTTGTGGTTTTTCCTTGGCAGTCTCCGGTAAAAGCAAACCAGACGCGGTTTTACTCTCCTGCTCGAGCGGTTTGATAAGCACACGACTTCCCAGGGGTTGAAGATTTAGTTTGGACATACCAGCCTCCACAGATTAATTATTAAGATATTTATCGATCTTGACGCGGTCGAAACCGACTACGATTTTTCCGCCAATGTCGATGACCGGCACGCCTTGCTGGCCGGAGCGGCGGATCATATCGCGCGCCGCACTCGGGTCGCGGCTGACATCCACATCCTGGAACCGGATGCCCTTTTCGCGAAAGTACTTTTTCGCCATGTTGCAAAAGGAGCAGGTGGGTGTACTGAAAACGATCACACGGGGTTGGGGTTTTATTTCTGTCATTGATTAACTATCCTCTGTCAGTAAAGGGGTGACATATTTTTCGAGCATGGCTTGGCTGACCTCGCCTGTCCATGCATAACGGACCGTTCCGGAGCGGTCGATCAGATACGAGTTGGGCAGGTTGCTGTTCCCAAACGCCCGCAGGGCTGCCTGGTCCGGATCGAGCCAGATCGGGAACTTCAGGTTATAGCTCTGTGCGAATTGCGCAACGACATCCAGAGGGTCGCCGGCCTCGATGGCGATGATCGTAAATCCTTCGGATTTATGTTCATTGTAATAAGCCGCCAGGGTGGGCATCTCTGCCTTGCAGGGTGGGCACCACGTTGCCCAGTTATTGACCAGCACCACATCCCCGCGATAATCCGCGAGCGACTCGCGTCTGCCGTCCATGGTTTCGAGCGAAAGTTCAGGCGCGGCATAATGGACGGGGTCTGGTACGCTGGAAGACGGGGAGCCAGCCTTGCTTTCACCCCTGGGCAAAGCCATGACCAGAAAGGCAAAACCGATCAATAACAGGCCCCCGGCCATGGGGATGACCGGAGAAGGTTTATGTGGTTTGCGGCGAACTTGCTTCTTTGACATGACACTCTCTGAGGATTGGAATTAATTCTGGAGGGCGCGCACGATCTCGGCCAGCAGTTGCTGTTCCGGGGCTGCGCCGACTACGGTCCCCGCACCGGAGTTGATCACGGTCTGCGGCACACCACTGACGTTGAAGCGGTTTGCCAGCTCAGGGAACTCCATCGCTTCGACGCCTTCGGCACGGATCATCTGCGGGTTTTCCATTGCCATCTGGTGGGCAAGCAGGACGGCGCGCGGGCAGTAGGGGCAGGTTGGGGTGACGAACACCTGCAGGTGCAGCGGCTTGTCGAGATTCTTGAGGAATTCGCGCGTCTTTGCATTCAGCCCCGAGTCGCGCTTCGAGACGAGCAGGATGTCGTTGATGAGCGTGCCAAACTCGTGCCCGGAGGGAATCCCCGAAAACTGGATGCCGAGGTCTTTGACGTCCGAACCGTTCTTTGCCGCAATGACAACGCCGGGCGCGTTCGTGACGTTGAACTTGCTGGCGATATCCTGGTTTTCCTGCATATCGTACACACTTAATTCGATTTTGTCGTGGGTCCCGGCCACTTCCTCGAGCAGTTGTTTTGCTTCATCGCAATACTCGCAATTTTCGCGCGAGCCAAAGTAAAGGACCTGCACCGGCTCCTGCAAGTCTGTGAAGACTTCGTTGATCTGTTTTAGGGTCTGGTCGTTGAGAATGTTTTCCATGATTTGCTCCTGCTCGATTAGGCGAGCTCGACCTTGGTGGTCGTAATGTCGAACTTTGGCGGATTCTCGAGATGCTTCTTCACCGCGCATAACTCCGCAGAGCGGATAAGCGAATCGCGATATTTGTCCGGGAACGCAGGCGGGACCTGGATCTCCAGGTCGATCTTATCCACCATGTGGGTCAGTGGATTGCTGTTGATGCGCTGTACGATGCGGATGCCCTCGGTCGGGATGCTGCGCTGCTGGCAAAAGCCGAGCACATAAATCCCCGCGCATGTCCCAATGGACGAAAGAAAGGTTGCGAACGGTGTCGGTGCGCTGCCAGTGGGAGGCTGGTCAGTGGGCACCGTAAAGTTTCCGAAATGGGCGTCCACACGTGAGCCGCCCGGGAAGTCGATGATCATTTCCATGGTTGGTTTGATACTCCTTGGTTCCATATGTTTTGCTATCATCCTTTGGATGCTGGAGTGTGGAAAAAGTTGCAAATTTCACAAAACGAGATGTATACTCTTCCTTGCTCGAGCCGCCGTCTCGAAGATGCCGCGTAGCGGTACCGGCGGCGGTATACTTTGCAACTTTTATATGTGATTTGCATCTAATGAATACGACAATGCCGACTGAGATATCCCTGGAAGCGCTCGTTGCAGGAGACCGTGCTGAATTTGCGCGGCTCGTGGACGCCTATTCCAGCCCGATCTATCGCCTCGGCTTGCGGATGCTCGGCAACCCTCAGGATGCGGAGGATGTCCTTCAAAATACGTTCCTCAATGTGTTGACCCACATCGCGGCGTTCGAGGGGCGTTCCAGCCTGGCGACGTGGCTTTACCGCATCGCTGCCAACGAAGCGCTGATGCTCCTCCGCAAGAAGAAGCCGGAAGTGAACCTGGATGACTTCGAGGCGGATGAAAACGATGAAGATCTGCTGCCGACCCAGTTCGTGGATTGGAGCGCTCTTCCGGAGGATCAATTGCTTTCCGGCGAAGGAAAAAAGTTTCTTGACCAGGCGATCGAGACTCTGCCCGAATCCCTGCGCCTCGTTTTTCTGCTGCGGGATGTCGAAGGCTTGTCCATCAAGGAAACCGCCGAGGCGTTGAACCTGACCGAGACCAACGTCAAGACCCGTTTATTGCGTGCTCGATTGTTTTTGCGTGAGCAATTATCCGTGTATTATGGCGAACGCATGAACCGTGAGGAGTGAGAAGATGATGACCGAACATGTCCATAAGAACTGTGAGAGCTTATTGGGTTCCCTATCCGAATATATTGATGGCGGACTTAGCCCGGAACTTTGCCAGGAGATCGAGAAGCATCTCGAGGGATGTGAGAACTGCCGCGTCGTATTGAACACCACCAAGCGGACGATCGACCTCGTGCACGCGCCGGTCGAAAAGCCCGACCTGCCCGATGACGTGCGCGAGCGTCTCTTCAAACGCCTCAACCTCGACGACTACCTGAAGCCAAAGTAACTGTCATTGCTTCGTCGTGGCGCTGAAAGCGCCACGACGAAGCAATCTCAGATGCAATTGGCAACCTTGAATGAGATTGCTTCGCCCCTGCGGGTCTCGCAACCCCGCTGAAAGCAGGCGGGGCAATGACGATAAATTCAAATGAAGACCATCAAACACATTCGAGATTTTCTGGATGACTTCCTCAATTGGGCATCTGACCAGGCTGACGTGCAAGCAGTTGCCCTGGTCGGGTCGTACGCACGTAGCGCGGCGAGAGATGATTCGGATATCGACCTGGTGATCCTGACTGACCAGCCCTCAAAATATCTTGATGATATCAAATGGATGGAACGCTTCGGCGACCTTGAAAGGCATCAAATCGAAGACTATGGGAAGTTGACATCCCTGCGGGTCTGGTATCAAAACGGACCGGAAGTGGAATACGGTATCACCACCCCCGATTGGGCCGCGGCTCCTCTCGATGCGGGGACGAAAGAAGTGATGCTGGGTGGGATGCTCGTGCTGTTCGAACGGGGGAATTTGTTGAGCCGTTACCTGAAGTTATAAATCTGGATATCATGTCGTTCTGAGAGGGTAGCGGCGTCACTCAGGGTGACATTCCTTATTTCTTGCGTTTGAAGAACTGGACCTCGCGCTCGTGCTTCTGCGCGGCTTCACGCGTATTGAACGTGCCGAGGTTCCTGCGCTTCCCCGTTTTCGGGTCTTTCTTTTCCGAGTACAGGCGATACTTGCCCGATTTTAATTTTCGAATCATGTGAACGCTCCTGAGCATCGAGACGTGGAGTCCGAAGTCTCCATACTTCGGCGCAAAATCCGGAGATTTCGCATTCCCGACTATGCTCATTTTTTAGAACGTTGCCTGGAGAAGAATGTTATATAAAAAGGCTGGCGACTTTGGTCGCCAGCCTTTTACTTTTATTGCCCGGACGGTTGCCACGTGGCTTGCGATGTCTCATTGAGTAGGATGGTTATATTTGAAACCACAAATGTCTTGAGTCCGGAGGGTGAGTAGCCTTCGAAGGCCCAACTGCATTCGAATACATTGTTAGCGGCCCTGCCTCCACCACCACCCCCGCCGCCACTGCCCGCACCGTTGCCGGTGATAGCCGGGTCGATATCATCGACGCGCGCGCCCAATACGCTGGGATCAGATGTCATGCTGAAGGTAAAGCCAAGCTGGGTCGGCGCGGCGCCGGCAGTCGATTTGATGGTTTGGACGTGGATGATATGTTCGTCAACCGGCACGTCGATGTCTACATCCCAGACCTGTCCCACTTGGGGATCCGTGCCCGCATCAAATTGGAATGTGCTCCCGGAGGGGGAGGGCAAGTCGGCAGCGATTGAATTTACTGTAAGGGTCAGTGGATAGGCGTGGTCCTTGCCGGTGATCTGATAGGCAAATGGTAACTTCTTGACCGCGGGATCCATAAAGCTGCCCGGATCGACAGGTTCAAAAATCACTGCCTGTCCATTGGCATCGAGGATCTCCACAGCGCGGACGTGGACCGAGAACGCCTCGAAGCGCGGGTCAGTCCATTCGTAGCTGCCAGAGAGGACATATCCATCCGGAAGCGGAGTCTCGTCCCCGAGCACGATGGAAAAACCTTCCAGGGTTGATCCGGCTGACGAAGCGGGGGCATCTTCGGAGGACGCAGTCGGCAACTCGATCAGCGGCATAACCTGACCTTCATCCGCAACCTCGAAGTTGAGCGGAAGTGCGAAATCTGTAAAGTCGGGGTCGGACCTGACACATGGGATTTCGAGCGTCGCTTCCAGTTGCCCGGTTGGCATAGCTTCGAATTCATAACGTTCATAATAGGAGCCACTGGGTGTAGTGCCGCCTTCATGCCCCATCTCTTTCAATAGGGTTCCGTCAGGCAGGACGAGGTGGGAGGGAGTGATGCAGTTCGGTTCATTCTCCTGATCCGGCGGGTTGCCCTCAAGGTGTGCGAGCAGGATGGTGCGCTTCGAATCGGTTGCACCCTTTGTAACGGTCAATTTCAGCCCATCTTTTTCAAGGGTGACGGGCGCTGTCAAAATACGCAGGGAATTTCCCTGTTCCATGTAGCCAAGGCCGGGAACGTATCCCAGAAGTTGTTTCAATGCTTCAACGGCGCGCGGGGAGGCGACCAGCAATCCAATCAGCAGGACAGCGGCTGCGAGACCCCATGCCAAACGGTAGAACGAGCGGGTTTGTTTTTTCATCTTTGACCTTTCGAGTAATGTAACCCGCAGGTTGTGGACGAAAGCCGGGTCAGCACCGGATGCGCCAAGTGTTTCGCGAATTTCCTTTTCGAATTCGGGAGACGGATGTTCATTCATGGTCTGCCTCCAGCTTGCTTTTCAAGCGCGCGATCAGACGATACAAGGTTTTCTTGACAGCCTCTTCGTTCTTTCGAAGGGCTCTGGCAATTTCGGCGAACGATAACTCCGCGACGTAGCGCAGGTGGATGAGCTCGCGTTCTTCCTCCGCCAGGGCCTGGATCAAATCCCTCAGGCGTTCCCTGCGCTGGGACATTTCCACGTCCATCCCCAGGTCCGCTGATGAATCAGCGTGGATCGGCGGGAGCGCGGCTTCCTCCAGGGATTGCGGAGCATGCGGCGCGCGGCGGTGAAAGTCCGCC
>Ga0105104_10002027_pt1 | contig 14948 bp, 13 predicted proteins | sample PPLLaktember2015_3_FD_87034 | JGI IMG/M metagenome (GOLD analysis project Ga0105104, IMG submission 87034) | Freshwater sediment microbial communities from Prairie Pothole Lake near Jamestown, North Dakota, USA - PPLs Lake P7 Core (6) Depth... | ecosystem: Environmental > Aquatic > Freshwater >... | reverse complement strand
TCCATAGTTTAGGCGGCGCTGCCTGGAAGTTCGCTTAAAGACCAGTACAGATTGAGCGTCTTTATAGCATCGACGAATTTTTTGTAGTCGGCTGGTTTTACGATGTAGCCGGCGACTGAAAGCTGGAAGGTTTCGACCTTGTCGCGTTCGTCTTTGGAGGTTGTCAGGACGACCACCGGGATTTGCCTTAATTCGGGATTGGCCTTGACGACCTTAAGGAACTCTATGCCGTTCATCTTGGGCATATTGAGGTCAAGCAGTATCACGCAGGGCTTGTTCCCGTTGCTATTTTGCAGATAAGTTAGCGCATCTTCGCCATTGACCTGGTGAATCAGCGGGTTGGTTACCTGCAAATCCTTAAGGGCGCGTTTGACGGTCATCGCGTCAACGTTATCATCCTCGACAAGCATTATCGGTTTCGAGCTTCGCATTTGAGGTCTCCTGGTCGCTATTCGGAAGTTCGCTTAAAGTCCAATAGAGGTTGACGATTTTCATCGCATCGACGAATTTCATATAATCGACGGGTTTAACGATAAAGCCGGCGACATTAAGCTGGAAGGTCTGGACGCGGTCCTGGTCGTCTTTGGAGGTTGTCAGGACAATGGCGGGAATCCGTTTGAGCTTCTCGTCGGCCTTTGCGACCCTGAGAAACTCTATGCCGTTCATTTTGGGCATATTCAAATCCAGCAGAATGACGCACGGTCTTGCGTTGTTTTCGTCGTTGAGGTACGCGAGGGCCTCTTCGCCGTTGGCGGTTCTGACCAGCGGGTTAGTGATTTTGAGGTCCTTAAGCGCCCTTTTTACAGTCATCGCATCGACTGTATCGTCTTCGAGCAGGAGAATCGGTTTAGAGTCGCGCATCTTCTCTGCTCCTTTCTTTTTCAACAAGTCCGTTATACCCCCAGTATTGGATTATGATGTCCATAGCACGCAGGAATTCATCATAATCCACCGCTTTAATGACATAGCCGGCCACGCCGAGGTCGAAGGTGTCGATTTTGTCCTGCTCGTATTTGGATACGGTCAGGACGACGACGGGGATTCGCTGCAGGACGATATCGGCCTTGATAATCTGCAGCAGTTCGACGCCGCCGATTTTGGGCATATTGAGGTCGAGCAGAATCATCGCGGGCGTCTGGTCTTTATTGCTTTCGAGGTAATCAAGCGCCTCTTCGCCGTCTGTCATGTGGACGACGGGATTTTTGACCCGCAGGTCCTCGAGCGATTGTTTGACGGTCGTTGCGTCAACGACGTCGTCTTCGACAATAAGAATTGGTTTGATTTTTTTCATTTTTTTACCTCCAATAGTTTGGGCAGGGTGAAGCAGAACGTGGAGCCAAGGCCAGGTTTCGATGTTACCCAAACCCTGCCGCCATATAATTCCACGATTTTTTTGACGATAGAAAGACCGATTCCAGTGCTTTCGGATTTATCGCGAGAGGCAAGCGTCTGGAATATCTCGAAAATCTTGTCATAATACTGCTCTTTGATGCCGCAGCCGTTGTCTTCGACGCTGAATTTCCAGAAATCGTGCTCATCGGCGCAGGCGATTTTGATACGGGCTTTTGGCTTATCGGTATATTTTACGGCGTTGCTTATAAGATTCTGGAAGACCTGTTTGAGCCGGTGTCTTTCGCAGCGGATAGCGGGAAGATTGGGCTCTGCGATAATTTCAAAGTTGTCGGGGACCGCGATTTCGCTGATAATCTCGGTAACCAGCGTGTTGACATCGACGTTTTGCTGTTCCTCTACCACGTGTCCGATTTCGGAGTATCTGAGAATTCCATCGATAAACTCGCTCATCCTTTTGACCCTGACGATAAGCAGGCGAAGCTGGTCTTTACCTACGCCATCGAGCGTCTGGTCGTACTTGCGAATCAGGCGGTCGGCGATTGAGCCGATACCCCGCAGGGGCGACTTGAGGTCGTGCGCTATGACGTGAGCGAAACTTCGAAGCTCCTGGTTAGAGTTTTTAAGGTCGAGGACGGTTTTGTGGAGGTCTTCGTTGAGTTTTGCCAGGGTCTGCTCGGTCTTTTTGCGATAAGTTATGTCCCTGATGATGTGGACAAAGCAGGCCGGGGCGCCGTCGTCGTCGATAATGGGGTCAGCCGAGAGAGCGACCCAGACGTCCTTATTGGATATGTAAAGCTCGGCTTCCTCGTGTTTATTGGTTTGTTTGGCCATCACGAGAGGACAATCATCCGGGGGCAGGGCCGTTCCGAAAACCATGTTATGCGTTGTCTGGCCGACAATCTTGCCGAGGGGTCTGCCGAAAAATCTTGACGTGGCATAGTTGGCCTGCACGATTACGAAATTATTATCGACAAGCATAATCGAGTCCCGCGTGGCGTTAAAGGTTGCCTCCCATTCCTGGAGTGCCTTTATGAGCGCATCTTCGACGCGCTGGTGCTCGTTTTCGAGCCGTTCGAGGCCCGCGACGTGTGCGCGCATCGACTTCATTTCGCCGGCCAGCTCTTCGCTGGTCTGCGGAGTCATAGTTGCCGGATTGGCCTGTTTATATTCCATATTAAAAATCAGTTATCTTTTGTTATTAATCATCAGGACTTCTTCTCTGGGCAGCTCGCTTGAGCCCCAATAGACCATAACGGTGCTGATAACCTCGACGAATTTGGCGTAATCGACGGGTTTAATCATATAGCCGGCGGCGCCAAGCTCGAAGCTGTCAACAACGTCTTTCTTTTCCTTGGAGGTTGTAAGCACTATTATCGGTATCATTTTAAGGTCCGCGTTGACTTTTACGACTTTGAGAAACTCTATACCGCTCATTTTGGGCATATTGAGGTCGAGCAGAATGACAAACGGCTTTTCATTGACCGGGTCGTTGAGATAGGCAAGGGCCTCTTCTCCGTTGACCGAATGCATAATGGAGTTAGTAACGTGCAGCTCCCTCATAGCGCGTTTAACTGTCATGGCATCGACACTATCGTCTTCAATAAGCAGAATAGGCCTTAGCGTCTGCATAAACCGGCTCCTCCCATTTTTTTGAAAAAGTGAAGAAAAAGATGCTTCCCGTTCCCGGCTGCGATTCGACCCAGATTTTGCCGCCGTAAATTTCGACAATTTTTCTGGCGACGGCAAGACCGACGCCGGCGGTCTGGGGCGTATCTTTTCCGGGCAGGGTCTGGAATATTTTGAATATTCTTTCAAAATGTTTTTGCTCGATACCGGGGCCGTTGTCCTGGATGTAAAATTTCCAGAAGTCGCCCTGTTCGAGGCAGCCGACTTTTATCAGGCCTTTGGGCTTATCCATAAAGGTAACGGCGTTGGAAATAATGCTCTCGAACAGCAGCTCGGCGTGCTCGCGTTGGCAATTAATCGGGGGTAAACTGTCAGCGGCGATTTCGATATTTTCAGCCGGCTTAATTTTGCCGATTACCGTTTTCATCAATCCGTTCAAATCGACGTGGTGCTCTTTGGGCCTGTTACGGGCGATTTTGGAAAATTGCAGCATCCCGTCGATGAGCTTGTCAATTCTGAGCACCCTGGTCTTGAGAAGCCGAATCTGCTCGCGTCCCTGCTCGTCGAACCAGTCGCCGTAGTCGTTGATAATCCAGTCGGCCAGCGTGCCGATTCCGCGGACGGGGGTTTTGAGGTCGTGGGCAGCTATATGGACGAAATCCTGGAGCTGCCTGTTGGACCGGCTAAGCTCGGCGATGGTTGTTTCGAGGTCTTTATTGAGTTTTTCCATCGCCTGCTCGGCCTTTTTGCGCTCGGAAATATCAACGAAGCTTTCCAGTAAATGCTTTTTTCCTTTAAAGGCAATTGTCGTGACTGTTTTAATAATCGGGCATTCTTCACCGCCGCCGGTCAGCAGTTTTCGTTCGGAGTTGTCCACAATCTGATTAAGGTCGGTAATTGGACAGCGACCTTTCTCAGCGGTGCAGATATATTTATGGCAAACCGAGCCGACAAGCTGATTTAGCGGGATACCCACCAGTTTCTCTGCGACGGAGTTGGCGTCAACAATCGTGTGTGTTTCGGGGTCGATTATAAATATTCCCGTCTGGACGTTTTCGAGTATGGTCCTGAGCTGTCCCTCGCTTTCGCAGAGGCCGGTTTCGGCTTTTTTGCGCACGGCGATTTCGGCATTGAGGTCCGCTATGGTCTTTTTTAGCTGCTGCGCCATCTTCTGGAACGAGCCGGCCAGTTGACCTATTTCATCGGTAGAGGTTGATGTAAGGTTAGTATCGAGATTGCCCTGAGAAACCTGGATTGTCGCCTTTCGAAGCTGGGCGATGGGGACAGTAATAGAGCGATAAATGACCGTTCCGGCCAGCAGGGCCAGGCTCATAATGGATAAACCGGCCAGAAGCAGGGTTCGTTTCAGCTCGGCTATAGGCGCGAAAATTTCCGCCGTTTCGGTCCCTGTGAGCAGAACCCAGCCCTGTCCGTCGAATTGCCCCGTCGATTTTGTATGGGCGTGCGCGTAGAGAATTTCCTTTTCTCCGGCCTTTCGGCTGGTTACGAAGCATTTCCGGCCGGGCAGGCCGAGAGATTGCCAGTCGGGGAAAAGGGCGCTGTTTGCGTCCTGGAAGAAGTCGAAGCCGCTTGTCGAATATAATATTTTGCCGTCATTATTAATCAGGTGAAGCAGCAGTGTCTTGTATTCGCTGGCGGCTTTGGCCTGGTCGATAATATCGACTGTCTCGCGGATATTTAAAACCGCCTTGATAACGCCTGAAAAATCACCATTAGAGTTATCGATTCTTACGGCGATTGCGGTGGAGAACGTATCGGAGCTTATGTCGTAATCGATGTCGCTTACGAACCGGCCATTGTCCCTTGCCTGCTGCCACCACAGCTCGTCTGCCTGATAATAATCGTTTGTTTTGTTGGTCTGGGCGATATTGGCGCCGAACCTGTTTGTAATAAAAATCTCGGCAAAGAGGGGGTAGCCGTATTTGTTGTTGTAGAAGTCGCGTTTGGACTTCAGCTCTCCGGCCAGCTTGTTTGCGGACAGTTGTGTCATAAAGGGAGTTAACTCGTTGCCGAGGCAGTCCCAGTCGTTTTCAATCTGCTCTATGTAGCCGTCGGGGTCAGGCAAAAGCTCAAACTGTGAGTTTGACTGTGAGATGTATTCTTTGGCCAGCTCGTCTTTTGAGTATGCCTGAATGGTTTCGATCCGGTTTAAAATATTATTCTGTATCCGGTCGAGTGTCTGGGCGGCCAACACGGCGGAGCTTTCGCCGAAGGTCTTTTCGAGGATGTCCCGGCTGGCGCTAAGCGCAACGTATCCGATTGCCGCGATGAGCAGCGTCAAACCCATGAAACCGAGCGTCAGTTTATGTCCGATTTTCATTTTTCCGTTTTATGTCTGGTTTGTATGACTCTGGCTTTCGTCGGAATGCTCTTCCGAGGCGACGGAAGCGGTAACTTCTTCCTCAGTCGGCTCAGGAGCGCCTGCCTTGGGGAACGTGAAGAAGAACGTAGTTCCCTTGCCGTAATCGGAATCGAGCCAGATTCTTCCGCCGTAAATCTCGACTATTTTCTTGACGACCGTCAGGCCGATACCGGTGCTTTCGAACTCATCGCGCGGGGCGAGGGTCTGGAAGATTTTGAAGATTCGCTCCCAGTGTTTCTTTTCGATGCCGGGGCCGTTGTCTGCGACGCTGAATCTCCAGAATTCCCCTTCCTCTGCGCAGCCGAGTTTTATTACGCCTTCGGGCTTATCCATATACTTTATCGCGTTGCTCATAAGGTTCTGGAATACCTGCGCAATGCGTGTTTCCTCGCATTTTACGGTGGGCATATCTGTTTCGACTGTAATCTTTATATTCGGCGGCGGTGCAAGCATGTCTATTATCTCAGGCAGCAGCGTGTTGAGAGGTACATCGGAGAGTTTTTCTCTTACTCTGCCGACCCTTGAATACTGCAAAATGCCGTCGATAAGGTTATGCATCCTGTCAACGCGCTGCCTGAGCAGGCGCAACTGTTCCTGGCCGTCTTCGTCGAGCTTGCTTGCGTAATCGGTCGAAATCCAGTCGGCAAGGGTTTTAATGGCTCGCAGCGGCGCCTTGAGGTCGTGGCTTGCTATATAGGCGAAATCTTTTAGCTCCTGGTTGACGTTTTCAAGCTCTTTTTCCGCCTTTTCACGTTCAGTGATTTCCCCTGTAAGCTGCTTGTTAGCGTTAGTCAGCTCGCTTGTGCGTTCCTGCACCCTGACTTCCAGCTCTGTCTTGGCCTTTACCAGCTCGGAGTCGCGATGCTGTATCTGCTCAAGCATTTCATTGAAGGCGTCGATAAGCAGGCCGACTTCGTCGTTATTGTGCTTGACGGCCCTGGTGGAGAAGTCCTTCTTGTCGGATACGTCCTGTGCGACCTTTGCCAGCGAAAGAATAGGCCCGGAAATGATTTGCTGGAGTCGCGATGAAATAAGATACGCAGCCACGCCCGCCAGAAGCAGCACGGCTATGGTGTTTTCGACGTTGCGTCTTAACGCGGCATACATTTGTTTGAGGTCTGAGCGCAGACAAACCGTGCCGATTCTCTCGTTATCGAGCACAATCGGTTCAAATGCGGTGAGCAAACCCTCTGAGAAACTGTGGCTTTGCTCTTTGAGGTTGATTTTCAGCCGGTCTTTATCGGCCTCATCTCGAACGAAGCTTGTGAATTCTTCGCCGGTTTTCTTGTAGATGCAGGCATAAACGATTGAAGAATCGGCCTTGAGGGCCTTTAGTGTCCGTGCGGCGTCTTCGACGTCTTCGAACATTAAGGCGGCTTTGCAGTTATCGGCGGTGATTTCGGCCTCGGTGAGCAAACTTTCTATCATATTGTTACGAAGCCCCTTCCACTCCCAATAGATGAAGGTGCTTCCCACAAGCATAAACGCCATCACGCAGGTCAGCATCACAATTGCGATAAGCTTGTGCTTAATCGCCATATTTTGAATGGTACTGCGCATTCTCAGCTTCCCTCCTGCCCGGCGGCTGATACTTCCTGCCCGTCTTTAATCACCTTTTTGGCAAGACGCAGAAGCTGCGACCTGATTTTAACCCCGGCTTTTTCCACCGCTTCGAGGTTTATGTTGAAACGGATTTTATTTTCTTCCAAAAAGAAGCTGATGGCGCCGCCTGCTTCGAGAAATCCCGCGGTGTCTCCGACGGTCAGGACTCCGTTTTTTTTGACAATGTCAATTATTTCGGCTGCTGTTTTTTTCTCCGAGGGGCTTATAAAAAGCAGGTGGCATTTTTTAAGGGCCTCGAGCTGCTCTTTTTTGCCGGATTCGGCCTGCTCTTTGAGCTTAGCCAGGCCCTCGAAACGTTTTATTACGACGTCGCGTTCCTCGACTTTTTTGTCTTTGAGGATATCAGCGGCGGAGCCGAAGGGGTCTTCACCGATGATGCCGATGATTATCTGGGAGCCGGCCTGGGCCTTTTTTTCCTCAGGCCAGTCGATGAACTTGAGGAAATTATACATAAAGGCCGCTTTTACCTCGTATTCCTTGTATTGCGCCGAAGGAGCGGCAGAATAGACGCTTGATACCGGCAGGCAGGCAAGGAATATGACAACCAGGGCAATACGGCCGATATGGCCGGCGGTAATGCCTGCATATCGTTTTCGGGTGCGTCGTATGTCGGTAAAACTTTGTTGAAACATCGTAGTTCAGTAGCTCCAAATCCGGTTTAGAATTTATATTCAACTGACACACCGACGGCTACCGCTTCGCTGCGGAAGTCCGTTGCGCCGAGGAAATTGCGTTTGTTCAGGTCCTTGTCGAAGATGCCGAGCAGGTTGTAGCCGGTTACGCCGATAAGAAGGTCTTTGCTCGCCTTGTATTGCAGACCGAGGTCGAGGAAATAGCTTCCCTTGGAGAATTTGTCGTACCCGGGCTTTAGAGACGGGAAGTCAGGCGTGGGAAGATAGGGGTCGGTTTCGCTTGCCCAGTATTCGCCTATGTCCTGCAATCCGGGGAAGCCCCAGTAAATGCGCAGCGAGCCGTTGATTGACCACTTGTCGTCGAGCTTTTGCTGAACCATAATTTTACTGATGTGGTTCGACCAGTTGGCCAAATCATCTCCAAAACCGAACGGCTTGGAGGACAGATAAGTGTCTTTGCCCGGCTCAAGCTCAAAATCGATGAGTTTGGTGTAAGAATGAGAGGCGGTAATACGGGTCTTATCGGTATGATAAGAGGCCTCAAGCTCGACGCCCCAGGTTTTTTGAGTTGCGATGGGTGCGGTATGACCGGTGGTTGAGTCCCAGGAAAGCAGCTCGAGGTTGTAGTACCAGAATCCTGACGCCGCGATATCCAGGTTTTTATTGATTTGCCGCTCCCAGCGAAGCTCGGCGCTGTCGAGTTTTTCCGGCTCACTGACGCTCGAATTGAAGTTATTAATATCCTGCGCTTTCATCTCTTCTTCGAAGTTCGAGCGGACCGACCTTGCCCACATCAGCTTGAAAGTATCAACGCTGGTAGGCGTATAAACAACCGCCGCGCGGGGAGAAAACATCGTATCGGTAAACGTATGGTCATCAACTCGTGCTCCGAGGAAGGTTGTCCATTGTTCGTTGATATTCCACTGCCATTCACCCATAATTGACCAGAGGTTTGTTGACCATCTGGGCATATGAGTCAGATTCGGGTCAAGGTACGAATTCAACCGCGAGCTGACGGCGTCTCCGCCGGGAAAGCCCGTGCCGGGGAATCCGTACTCACCGTGCAGCAGCTCGCCCCCAAAGGCGATTTTGTGCTTGTCGTTGACCTGCCATTTTAAGATCGACTTGGCGTAGTATTTGTCTTCCCTGAAAAAGTCGATGACGGAATCATTCAGTAACCGCATAAAATATAACCTGTCGTAGCTGAACGAAGTATCGAGCTCGAGGCCTTTTGCCAGTTCGGTACTGTTTCCGATAAATCCGGTATATTGCTGATAGCCGAAGGTATTGAATGACGCATCTTCCGGTATGTGTCCGTCATAATCCCATATCGGGCTCCAGTCGCCCCAGCCCCAGGATGGCGCACCATCGCCGGTTGCGCCGTGATGTTTAAGCATGCCGCCGTCCCAGGTGAACTGTTTTCCGCCGCGGGTGTAACGGGCCCAGATGTCCCAGTCGCCCTTTGTTATCTGTCCATGTAATTTCAAGGCGGGCAGGCCCCTGTTGTCTGCGCCGTCGCGGGGTATCGTAATACCCGACAATGGCTCGCCGGCCTGGGTGCCGTCGGGTCCGATATCGAAGAATTGATAGGGCGGACTCATCCAGCTATAGTATGAGTAGGTCGGGAAATCGCCTGCAAAAACCTGCGGCGCGGCCTGCTGGTCGGCGCCGACGGTTTTGCCTATTCCGGCATAGACGAAGATACCGCCGTCGTCGTCCTCGAATTTCTTGCCGTGTTTGACTTCAGCGGAATAGAACTCGTAAACAGAGCCGACCTGGCCTGTAACCTCGGTGCCCTGAAACGTCTCGCCGGTGAAAGTAACGATGTTAATCACCATCGATACGGCGCCGGGACCATACAGCGCTGAGCCGGGACCGCGGACAACGTCAACGTGGTGAATATCCCTGAGCATAACAAGGTCTTTCTCGCTCAAGGCGCCGAAATGCGTGCGTTCGTTCATAACGCGCCCGTTGACCAGCAGCAGATATTTGTCGTCGCGGTCGTTGATAATGCCGCGAAGGCCCATGTGGTCGGATTCATAGTGATGCCTTATCCACTGGAAGTTGGGCACGAAAATATCGAGCAGCTCGAAGAGGTTCCGGGCGCCTGATGCCTTAATCTGGTCGGCTGAAATAGTCGTCATCGCCGACGGGACCAGGCGGGGCTTGGTATCGGTCAGCGTCGCGCTTGAGGCCACCTCGATATTCATCAGGTCGTTTATATCCATACTCGTCAGGTCATTGGCGGCGTCCTGCTGCGCCAGCGAACCCGCACTAAAGACAAGCATTACCAGGATGACAAGCAGAAGCATTGTTAATGCTTTTGTTAATGTTTGTTTGTTATGATTTTTCATAATTGACCTCTTAACTTTGTCTGGTTTCCCCAAAGTTCGATTTTGCGTTTTTTTCAAGTTTTTCCCTTATGGTTTTACCCAACTGCATCGGGTTAAAGGGTTTTGTGATATAATCGTTTGCCCCCGCTTCGAGCGCCTGCGTGACATCGCTGAGCATCCCCTTGGCGGTGAGCATAAAAACCGGTATATGTTTTGTATTGACATCTTTTTTGAGGTCCTTTAAGACCTGCAGGCCGCTGGTTTCGGGCATAAGCCAGTCCAGCAGTATCACGTCGGGCTGCTTTTCACGCGCGATTTTGAGGCCCGCGGCGCCGTCTTCGGCCAGGAGGACCTCGAAACCGTCGAGCTTGAGGTTGTATTCAAGCACTCTCCTTATGTGCGCCTCATCCTCGACAACAAGCACGTTTACCGGTTCAATCATTTCTCGCTATCCGAACATAATTCGATATGCCGTACCCGAAAATGCCTTTGCGAATCAGGCGGTTGCGATTGCCCTAAATTTTTCGCAAATACATAGTCCACAAAAAATTACGGCTCTGTGTTATCGGCAGTTAAAAGGGGCTGTTTAACCAGGTATTGGTTTTTTTTAATGAGGAATGGTCCGATAAACTATGTTCTTCATTCCGTACAAAATATGAATGCAGAATGCAGAATTAAGAAGGTAAAGGACTACAGGCCCTGGAAGTAGGCGTAGTCGGTTTTCAGCCAGTCACTTGTGAGAATCGAGAGGTCGCCGTAATTAATGATACCGTCGGCCTCAAGCAGGGCGTCCAAAGTCGAATCCTCAGACAGCCAGTCGTTGGCCAGGGCGGAAAAATCGAGAAAATCGACGGTGTAATCGACCGGCGGAAGGTCGCCTGTAATTATCGGACGCAGCTCGAACGCCATTCCGTAATCGGCCGGCTCGCCATTGGTTGAGTTGTTTACTATTTCTATTGTATAATCTCCCTGTTCGGCAATAAGCAAGTCGCATTTCTCAAGATTATTGTTCGGGTCGAGATTGAAAAGTGATTCGCTGAAAATCGCATTGACATCGTTTGGCTTGTAAACAATCATATCGAGGTCCGCCAAATATGCGTTAAGTATGAAGCCGGTTTTTGTTACTCTTCGCTGCCAGGCGAGTGTTGCTATCAGCCGGCATTTCGCCGTAACAGTTATAGTATAATTGTCTGACTGGCCCTGTTCGAGCCGGCCGAACCCCCAGCCCTTTTCTTGAGATATAGAGATATCGGGCTCAACCTCGCTGGTATCCAGCGTTTGATAACCCCTTAAAACGTCAAGCCGGCCGTAACCGCGGTCTTTGTGCCAGGTGTTGTTCGAGTCGGCGGGATTTGTCTCGACGGCTGATTTATTTTTGACATTCGGAAAAGCCGCATTAACCATTACCGCTTTTATTACAACGCTGCTGTTATCGTTTGGCCCCTCTGTAATATCTGCCTGTCCGAGCAATACAGCCGCCGCCCCCGCGGCCTGAGGCACGGAATAACTCGTCTCGCCGCCTGCCGAGCCGACGGTCGCCCAGGCAAAATCGCCGCTCGATGTGGGCGTCGTCTGGCTTTGGGCGGGCGCTGTTATATCGGGCTTACGCCTGCCGTCTGCGGTCGGGCCTGAACCGGTTATACTGCCTGCCCTTCGATAATCGAACGGATTGCTCGGGTCGGTAAGCCGAAGCCCGCCCGTTGTAATGCCGTTATAGGCGTCTCCGAAAATAGCCACGAAGGTGTTTTCGTTACCGGCGGCATTTGCGAAAATAACGTCGTATTGATACGCGTAATAATCATAAAGCATTGTCATTGAGCTGTTGCCGTCGGGGTCAACTCCTACCAGCTCGAATCCTGTAACTATGACCCTGCAGTTTTGAGTGGTAATAAGCGTCTCGAGAGCGTTATCTAATTCAGTCCACGATACTCCGCTGCTGTTGTCTGAGACCCTTGCGCAATGAATGTCGGCGCCGGGGGCGACGCCAAAGTCGTTTGGGTGACTGGAATCGCCTCTGCTTGAAATTATCCCTGCCAATTGGGTGTCATGGGCGATAATCGAAATGCCGTCGCCGCCGAAATCATAATTGAAGGCGTGTGAAATTCCATTACCATCCTTGAACGCCTGATGCGTAATACGCACATTGCCTGACAGTATCAGTCCTATGTTGACATCCTGACCAGTTTGACCAAGCTGATGAACCGCAGTCGCGTTTGACCCGCCGGGACCCGTTGATTCCTCCAGCCCGTACGCCTCCCGCTGCGGCGCCGTATAAGATAACGCCAAAACAACAATACCCCACAACGCCGGTAAGAAGGCGTTTTTTTTCACACCGTCCTCCAAAGTTAAATTAATGTCTTATATCATAGCCCAAAAGAGGCCAAAATTCAAGGGAAATCGCCGCAAATGACTGGTTTGGAGGATTATTAACGGGATTTTTGCTGTCTGAACCACTCGACGAAACGTTTAAGCCCTTCGCTGATTTCGGTATTGGGAGAATAACCTAAATCCCTGCCGGCTTTCGTAACGTCCGCAAATGTCTGTTCGACGTCGCCTGGCTGTAAAGGCAGCCGTTCTATAACCGCTTTTTTACCCAAGGCCTTTTCAATTTCAGTTATCAGGTCTTTGACCGTTATCGGCCTCGATTCACCCAGGTTATAAATATGATACCTATCGCATTTATTTATCGCGGCGACTGTGCCGTCGATTATGTCGTCGATATATGTAAAATCCCGCATCATACTGCCGTCGCCGAAAACGGGGATGGGGTTACCTGCCTCGATAAGCCGGGCGAATTTGTGGATTGCCAAATCAGGTCTTTGCCTCGGGCCGTAAACCGTGAAAAACCGCAGGCAGGTCATCGCGATTCCGTAAAGATGATGGTAAGTATGGCAAATCAGCTCTCCTGCCTTTTTTGTCGCTGCGTACGGCGAAATCGGGAAATCGACGTTATCGTCTTCTGAGAAGGGAACCTTTTTATTGTTGCCGTAAACGCTCGAGCTTGAGGCGAATACAAACTTATTTATACCGTTATTTTTCGCCGCTTCGAGCATCGCTACCGTGCCGTTGACGTTGACATCGGTATAAACGGCCGGCTGTTCAATCGATGGCCTCACGCCCGCCTTGGCGGCGAGGTGAACAATTACATCCGCGCCGTCGGCGGCAATCTTATTCATCCCGGCCAGGTCGCGAATGTCCGCCTCGACCAGGCGAAATCGCTTGTTCTGTAAACAGTCCTTTATGTTGCCGCGTTTGATTTTCGGGTCATAAAATTCATCGAAATTATCAACGCCGACGACCGACCATTGCTCTTTCAACAGCCGTTGGCACAAATGCGACCCGATAAAACCCGCTGCTCCCGTTACTATCGCTTTCATATTATAAACCTAAGCGGCATAAACAATAATAAGACCCGTGCACAAAACTATCGACGCGATTACCCGCAATAAAAAAACCGGCTGGTCAAGATACCAGCTTATTATGTTCCTTGCCTTGTCGAGGCCGAGAAGAAAAATCAACAGGCCCGACAGCAGGAAAATCAGCCCGAATACCACTATCAGCCAGGTTACGTCGCATTCCCGTGCGCCTAAAAAGAAAATTATCGCAAGCGCGAATCTCACCAGGGCCGCCAGATACAATCGACTTCCCGCGGCGAAAAATCTCATCATCCGGCTCAATATCAGGGGCTTGACCAGATAGACCAGCCCGATGCCGACTATAACCGTTCCTATGATTTTAATTACAAAATCCATTTAACGTTTTTTTCACCCGTTATTTCACGTCGGGTCTGCCGACGCTGTAATATTCAATCCCCGCCTTTTTGATTACATCGGGGTCGTAGAGGTTTCTACCGTCGAATATGACCGGCTTTTTAAGCTTTTTGACAATTAGCTCAAAATCCGGGTTGCGAAATTCCTGCCATTCCGTCAGTATGACTAATGCGTCCGCCCCGTCGAGAGCATCATAGCCGTTTTCAAAAGTTTCAATCCTGTCGCCCAGCACCGCTTTGGTGGTGGTTATCGCCTCGGGGTCATACGCCCGAATCTTCATTCCGTGTTCCAGCAGCTTATTGACGCAGTTGATTGCGGGCGATTCACGAACGTCGTCGGTTTTCGCCTTGAACGCAAGTCCCCAGACCGCCAAAACCGTACCTTTGCCCGACTTGGCGAAATAATCGAGTATGCGCTTCGCGAAACGCTGTTGCGAGTCCATATTTGCCTGCTGGGCCGCCTTGGCGATTTTCATTTCCACCCCGGTCTTTTCACCCGAGTAAATCAATGCGCGAATATCCTTTGGAAAGCAGCTTCCGCCATAACCGACGCCGGGAAACAGAAACGCTCTTCCGATACGCGAGTCGCTGCCGATTCCCTGGCGCACCATTTCGACGTCTGCCCCCATCTTCTCGCAAAGTCCGGCGATTTCATTCATAAACGAAATTCTCGTCGCCAGCATCACGTTGGCGGTATATTTTGTCATTTCCGCCGAGGCGGGGTCCATAAATATTATGCGGTTTCCTTTTCGCATAAACGGGCCGTAAAGCTGTTTCATTGTTTCGCGAACCGATTGTGATTCGGTGCCTATTATAATCCTGTCGGGGCTCATAAAATCCTCGACGGCGGAACCTTCCTTCAGAAATTCCGGGTTGCTCACGTAGTCGAAGGGCTTTTTGGTTTTGGATTTAATCACCTCGGCCACTTTTTTATGCGTTCCGACGGGCACGGTGCTTTTTGTAACAATAATCCGGTAATCGGGCATCTTTTCGGCGATTTCGGCCGAGACAGATAGAACGGCCGATATGTCGGCGGAACCGTCGGCCTGCGAAGGCGTGCCAACGGCCAAAAAGATTATCCCGGCGCTATCGATGCCGTATTTCAAATCCGTCGTAAACTCAAGCCGTTTGAGTTTTTCGTTGTGCTGCACTATCTCGGTAAGCCCCGGCTCGTAAATCGGTATCACGCCCTTTTTAAGCCCCTCGATTTTTTTGGGGTCGTTATCAAC
>Ga0105104_10002026_pt1 | contig 14949 bp, 12 predicted proteins | sample PPLLaktember2015_3_FD_87034 | JGI IMG/M metagenome (GOLD analysis project Ga0105104, IMG submission 87034) | Freshwater sediment microbial communities from Prairie Pothole Lake near Jamestown, North Dakota, USA - PPLs Lake P7 Core (6) Depth... | ecosystem: Environmental > Aquatic > Freshwater >... | reverse complement strand
TCGCCGTCGATATCGGTTTCTCCGTCATAATCAGCGCAGGGGTCACCCGCGTCAATGCAAAGCTAAACCGGCTGCAAATGTAAATTATTCGCATCATAATCGACAAAGCAGGGGTCGCGGTCGATATTGCCTGCACCTGTGAAGCCGCCTTCGATACAGCAGTAAGATACATTTACGTCTTCCAGGCCCCTTTCACTGTAAATATTTATACCGTTTTGCCGGATAATATTGTTTACAAGGCAAGGTTCCATTCCCAAATTTACAAATATGCCGAAATACGCATTTCCCACAATCGTATTGTTTCTAACTAACGGCGGAGAATTCGAGTACCTAAAATATAATCCTGATCCATCACTTGGAAAACCATAGCCGTTATGATGTATCCAGTTATTCTTTATATCGATGTTCTCGCAATTATCTAATTTTACTCCGTATTGCCTGTTATTAAAAATTATGTTATTGGTAATTGTGGGAACCGAAGCAAATAGTGAAGTAATCCCGCTTATGTTATTTCCTTGTATTATGCATCCTCTGACCCCAAGATTGGAAGTTGAGCAATATATAGCATCGTTATTTTTCTGTAAAAAGGAATCCGCTACTTCAATATATTGACAATTCGAGCAATTTATGCCTCTCTGGGTGTTTTCTATGTTGCAATCCATTACAGTAACGGATGAATAAGAGAAATACATCCCGTTAACAGATTGCCTCTTGATAACGCATTTCTCGACAATCATATCGGAATATAGTCCCTGCAAACCATAAGAATTGTGATTATTGCCGTCAAAGATACAGTTTTTCACGTATGGCCAGGAAGAATGTTCGGAATATATGCCTGCGGTCCCGTTTTCAAGGAACAGGCAATCTGCTACGTCAGGATAACTATATTCCTCTGTTCTTATGCCATTATAGCCGTTACCATTGAATTTGCATCTTATAATCGACGGGTCTGAGTAATTCGTGATATATAATCCATAAAAACCTGCGCCCGTGAACGTAAAGCCATCTAAAATAAGACCTGACCCTATATCATCACAGGTAACAAGATAAGTTGCTTTTTGTCCGCTCGGGCCTACCCGTCCGTCGAGAATTGTTTCATAAGCGGAATCATTGAAGTCCCTCTGGTCGGGGCTTGTCTCATAAACGCCTACCCCTCCGAAATGACCCCTGATTGCGATATTTCCCTCGAGCATTTGAAAAGTAGCGCTATAGTAATCCGTCCCTTCATAATCCGGCTTATACGTTCCTTCCGCCACCCATATTTCGCAACTGCCCATTTCGCTTAAATAATTGGGCGCCGCTTCCAGTGCGTCGTTAAAATCCACGAATGCGTTGTCCCAGGATGTACCGTCATTGGCTCCGTTAGCATCTATATCCACATAAATTGTATTGCTCGGCAAAGAGCAGACAGAAGTATCTTCAAAGGCAGTTGCGTTATAATTATCGCTTTCCAATTCCGCATAGTTGACTATTGTCTGGCCGGGCTGAGCAGAACCATTAACGGTTACGGTTAACTCCACTGAGCCGGATGCCCACGGGCTTAGATTCCCGAAGTTCCACGTGACGGTCTTGTCTAAAGCGTTGTAATCGCCCTGCGGGGCAGATGAGTTATAATTGACCTCGTCGGCAAGACGGTCAACAACCATAACGTTAGCGGCGCCTAAAGGGCCTATCTCATAACTAATCGTATAAATTATTTCGTTACTTTCTCTTACGCAGTTATTGTTGTTTATATTATCGATTTTATTGAGGCCGCAGGGACCAAAGTCGAAACTTATATTGTCCACAGCATAACCGTACGGCTCACTGCCTGTTATGGCTATCCTCCAACGAGCTATATAACATCCGTTTATCTCGAAATGATGATAACCAATAATGGAATTTGTTTGCTCTCCGAGTTTGTGGTCATTTGGACCAAACCACTCAATTTTTGTAGAGCCCATTTGGTCAAAATAACCGGCATCCAGAGAAAACGAGGAGACCGTCATTGGCGTTACGCCGTCATTGGGGTCAACAAACCTTCCTTCTATTGCTCCGTAATATTGTGGTCTTCCCGATAAAACCGGATCTGTCTCACCTAACGGTGTTACGATAAATGGGACATTATTGTCGGATCCAAAAATAATCCCTCGATTGGCATACTGGTTTGTAATTTCGGTCCATTCCGTGTATTCACTGAAAGTAATAAGTTCTGAACCAACAGCAGTGCCGATGTTTGTGATAACGAAGATTAGCGACAAAACCATTAATGACCGCAGGTGTAACATTTTTGCTCTCCTTCCAAAAATATACGATTTGTTAATGTTTCTTACATAATATAAGTCCCTGCCGGGCATATTTCGTTACAGTATTTCTTAAAAATATTTCAAATGTTAATTTGGGCAATTATGGCAAGATATAGAAGTGCGATTTAGGTAAGACAGGGCACTACTACATCGTGCCCCACCACGGTCCGCAAGAACCTACGAAGAACACGCGAGCAGTGCCCCTTATCGGGGGCACTGACAATTCGCGTCTCTTCGATACATTACAAAACTTGCGGTTTTGGTGAGAGCGCCAAAAGTACAGCCAATTTCAATATTCAATTGTCAGCTATCAGGATATACTTCTTATCCCCTGTTTGTCAAATAAAATCCTTCAATAATTCGGCCAAAAAACGCTATTTAGGGCCGGTCCAGAGATAGAGGATTTGCGGGGTTGAAAGCTCGTAAAGGGTCTTTTGGTCGATTTTCATTCTGGCGTCGGCCTGGGCGGAAAGAATATCGGATAAAGAGAAGGGCTTGCGATATTCCACAACCTGGGCTTTGTCGATACCGGCCTTTTCCTTGATCTCCTTAATCGCGTCTTTCAGGTAACCAATCTTGTCAATAAGCTTTTCCTTAAGCGCCTCATCGGCCCAGTATATGCTCCCGTCGGCTAAACGTCTGACATCATCTTCGGTCAGCTCCTTGCGGCCATCTACCACGACTTCGAGAAAACGTTTATAAGCAGGGTCAATTATCCGGCCCTGAAGATACTGCAACTGCTCTTCGGTTGGCTTCTGGAATGAGCTTGGCCAGTCCTTTTTGGAGCCGGCCTTGACAACGACGGGCAAAATCCCCAGTTTTTGCTCGAGGAGGTCCTGCAAAACCAGATAACCCATAATAACGCCGATTGAGCCGGTTATGGCCGTAGGTTCGGCGATAATCTTGTCGCAGGCAACCGCGCTGTAATAGCCCCCCGACGCGGCAACCCCCTGCATAAAAGAAATCGCGGGTTTTCCCGTTTCTGCCTGAAATCTCGTTATTTCATTGTGAATCTGGTCGCTTCCCGAAAGAGTGCCTCCCGGCGAATTGATACGGATAATCACCGCCTTAACGGTCTTATCGGCCCTGGCTTCCTTTAATTGCCAGTGCACGTCTTTTGCCTGCCGCTCGTCGATGAGGCCATTTATCGATACAACCGCTATCCTGTTGGTCCGCGGACCGGTTTCGATGACCTCCTCGACAAACTTGCGGTCCTGACCGCCTGCCAGTAAAACGGCCATACCAACGACTATAAAGAAAAACAATACGTTGGCCATAACGGAAAAAGCCGTGATGATTCCCCAGAAAATTTTCCAGCCGGCGCCCTGTTTGGGAGGAGGACTGACCATCGGTGGCATTGGAGAGGGGCTTGGCTGCTGTGTAAAATCGCCTGTATTTTGGAAATCCATAATTTTTTCCTTTCCGAAATTAATATCTCATCGCTTTAAGTTGATTGCTAACGGTAAATTCGCTACAATTATCAGTTATAGATTTGCAATAATCAATAACAAACCGTCTTTATAAAAAAGGATTGAATTGTGTCGAACAATAAGGGATTCACCCATCTTCACCTGCACAGCCAGTATTCGCTTCTCGACGGGGCAATCAGCTTCGAGAAACTTTTCACGCGATGCAAAGAGCTCGGTATGGACTCGGTCGCCGTAACCGACCACGGAAATATGTTCGGGGCGATTGAATTTTACACAAAGGCGATTGCCTCGGATATCAAACCCATAATCGGTATCGAGGCCTACATCGCTCCCAACAGCAGACACGACCGCACAAAGACCTCAATCAGCGACGCCGCGTATCACCTTTTGCTTTTAGCTCAGAATATTACCGGCTATCAAAATCTTCTCAAACTCGCGACCGTCGGCTACACCGAGGGCTTTTATTATCGCCCGCGAATCGACAAGCAAATCCTTGCCCAGCTTAACGAGGGTTTAATTGCCTGCTCGGCCTGCCCGAAAGGCGAGATTGCTATGCAATTATCCAACGGCGATGCCAAAACGGCACAGGCAACAGCAGAAGGTTATCTCAAAATCTTCGGCCCCGAAAGATACTTCATTGAAATCCAAAGCCATCAGGATGACGACCGCAATACTACAAAAGGCCTTGTAGATTTGGCGAATAAGCTCGGCGTAGGCCTTGTCGCGACAAATGACGTGCATTTCCTGTATGAAGACGACCACGATGCGCATAATTGCCTTTGCGCTTTAAGCACGGGCAAAAAAGCAGACGACCCCGACCGGCTGATTTACCCCAAAGACGTGTTTTTCAAGAGTTCCGAACAGATGCGGGAGCTTTTCCCCGACTGGCCCCAGGCCTGCGATAATACACTCGAAATAGCCAAACGCTGCAACGTCGAGATTAACCTCAAGACCAGGCACGCACCGCGATTTCAACCCGACGACGGCTCGACGCCTGAAAAATTCCTCACAAAACTCTGTTACGACAGGGCAAAAGAAATTTATGGCTCAGTAGATGGCAAAATCAAAGACCGGCTCGACCGCGAGCTGAATGTTATCGAATCCAAGGGTTTCGCCAGTTACTTTTTAATCGTCTGGGATTTCTGCAATTTCGCCCATCGGAATAATATCCCCGTCGGAGCAAGAGGCAGTGCCGTGGGCACAATCGTCGGTTATTGCCTGGGCCTTTGCGATGTTGACCCGCTCAAATACGACCTGCTGTTCGAGCGGTTTATGGACCCCCAGCGCGACGAGATGCCCGATATCGACATAGATATGTGCCAGGAGAACCGGGGCAGGATTATCGACTACGTCCGGCAAAAATACGGCCAGGTCGCTCAAATCATCACCTTCGGAACGATGAAAGCCCGCGCCGTCATACGCGATATATGCCGGGTATTAAACGTCCCGTTAGTCGAGGCCGACCGGCTGGCAAAGCTTGTTCCCGAAACTCTCGATATTACACTCGATGAGGCGATGGAGTCCGAGCCGCAGTTGAAACAGGCATACGAAAAAGACCCGCAGACAAGAAAGGTAATCGACCTCAGCAAAAAACTCGAGGGTCTGGCCCGGCACGCCTCGGTTCACGCCGCTGGAATTGTCATAGCCGATGAGCCATTGACTAATTTCGTGCCTCTTTATAAGCCGCCCAATACCGACGATATCGTTACGCAGTTCGAAGGGCCGATGGTTGAAAAAGTCGGTCTTTTGAAAATGGACTTCCTCGGCCTAAAGACGCTCAGCGTCCTCGAGCGGGCAAGACAATTAGCCGAGCAGATTCACGGTCAAAAAATCGACCTCGAAAAAATCAACCTGGCAGACCCGAAGGTCTTTTCCCTTTTCGCGGCGGGAAAAACCAAGGGGGTGTTCCAGTTCGAATCGGGCGGTATGCAGGAACTGCTGATGAAGATGAAGCCCGACCGGATTCAGGACCTCATCGCCGCCAACGCCCTTTATCGGCCAGGCCCGATGACGCTCATCGGCGACTATAACGACCGCAAGCACGGCACAAAATGGACGCTGCCTCACCCGATTATGAAAGAGGTCCTCGAAGAGACCTACGGCATTATGGTCTATCAGGAACAGGTGATGCAAATCTGCAACCGGTTAGGCGATATTCCGCTTCGCGAGGCATACGCGCTGATTAAGGCAATAAGCAAAAAGAAGGCCTCGACTATCGCCAAAGAAAAAGAGCGTTTCATCGCCGGCTGCGTCAAAAAAGGATTAAAACAGCCGCAGGCCGAACAGATTTTCGAGCTTATCGAGCGATTCGCGGGCTACGGTTTCAACAAAAGCCACTCGACCCGTTATGCCTTAATCGCGTATCAAACCGCGTATTTGAAGACCTATTGGCCGGTTGAATATATGGCAGCCCTGCTAACATATGAAATGAGCGACACCGACAAGGTCGTCGAATACATAGCCGAATGCCGGGAAATGAGTATCGAGGTAACCGCGCCCGATATCAACGAAAGCGGCGTCGATTTCACGCCCCTCTACAAGGAAACCGAAGGTAAAAAAGGGATGATTCGCTTTGGACTTGCCGCGGTAAAGGGCGTCGGGGAAAAAGCGGTCGAGCAAATCATCATCGCCCGCGACAAGGCCGGGCGTTTCCAGAGCTTGTTCCATTTCTGCGAAAACGTTGACCTGCGCGCAGCCAACAAGCAGGTTATCGAGGCCCTGATAAAAGCCGGCGCCTTCGACCGGCTTGGGGGCAACCGGGCCCAAATGATGGCGGGACTCGAAGCGGCTATGGAGCACGGCTCCGACACGCAAACCGACAAGCTCAACGGCCAGATGCGGTTCTTCGGCCAGAACGTCTCGCCGGATTACTCGCAGGACAGCAACCGCCTGCCCTTCGCCGACCCCTGGCCTGAGCAAATGATGCTGATGTATGAAAAAGAGGTCCTCGGCTTTTACGTAACCAGTAATCCCCTGAGCCACTGCGCCGAGACCATAAATATATTCTCGAATATCAATACCGCCCGCATTGCCGAGACCACGCAGGAAAGGGAAGTCGTAATCGGAGGCCTGATTACCAAAATCCGTTTCAATATGACCAAGTCCGGCAAAAACCCCGGCTCAAGAATGGCTGTCTTTACGCTCATAGACCTCCAGGGCCAGGTCGATGTCGTCCTTTTCCCCAATACACTCAACCAGTTCGCGCAAATCCTCGCCGCCGACGCCATTGTCTTCGTCAAAGGCCGGCTGGATTTCAGAAGGGAAAAACCCAACGTAATCGCCTCCGAGCTAATCGCCCTGGCCGAGGCGACCGATAAGCTGGCAGGCAAAGTCCGAATCAATCTCGACGCCGGGGATATCACAAAAGAAAAAGTCGCCGAGATAAAATCAATCTGCCGGCAGCACCGCGGCAAAAGCAGCGTTTACGTGGCAATCAGGACCGACAAGGGCAAAGTTTACGCCGCCGCCGACAGGGGTCTTACCGTCAACCCCGACCCGGAATTTTGCCGAAAAATCCGCCTCCTCCTCGGCCACGAAAACCTGCAACTGACCCGGTAGAAGACAGTGGCATTGGCAGGGAATAAGTAGTAAACTGGCTTTCGAAAAAAACAGGTAGTTCGGGTAATTTGCGATGATTAGTGAAAACGAAAAACGAAATATAAAACAGGAGCTGGTCGGCTGTCTCAAAACGGAAAAGGAAATCCGGCGGATTGTTATTTTTGGCTCTTTTCTCAATTCCACGGACCCGCACGATATTGATATCGCGATTTTCCAGGATAGCCGCGAGCAATATCTTGCCCTTGCGATGAAATACCGCAAACGAACCCGCGACATCGCCCGCAAAATGGCCCTCGATATCATCCCCATAAGAAGCGACGCATCATCCGGTTTTTTGCTGGACGAAATCAGGCAGGGAGAAGTCATTTATGAAAGAAGAAACTAAAAAATGGCTCGATTACGCCGACGAGAACCTTCGTTCCGCAAAGATTCTTCTCGAAAGCAACATTTACAACCCTACCCTGCAAAACGTTCAGCAAGCCATCGAGAAAATGCTCAAAGCGGTATGTATCGAGTTTTCATTGAATTTCAGAAAAACCCATAGTATCAATGAGCTGACCGCCCTTCTTGCTGCGAAAAATTTTAAAGTAGGCATTGCCCCTGATGAATGCGACCTGCTTGATTCTATTTACCTGCCCTCGAAATATCCCCTCACCAGCGTATTACCCGATTTTGAACCCGACGCCAATATCTGCAAAAAGTGCATTAATATTGCTGAAAACCTGCAAAGAACTATAGATAAAATTATAGCAAAAACTGAGTAATATGTGATTATGAATTATATTCCTTCTGACACAACTATCGACGCTTTACGAAAGCAATTTGAGATTCTTGAGCGAATCGGCATAGAAGGCCGGGCTGAGATGACCTTTCAATTAAGCGATAATCTGCGTCAAATAATAAAGGATGGCATACGGCTTCGTCACCCGGAATACAACGACAGCCAGGTTCGTCAGGAGGTATTAAAGATTACTTTAGGAGACGAACTTTATAACAAGTTAGTCAAAGCACAAGACAAGAACAAATGAAAAGGCAGACAGAATTTCTCCAGAAGCTCATTCGTCTTATTGAGGCCGCCGGCATTCCTTACGCCGTATGCGGCTCTTTAAGCAGCAGTTTATACGGTCAGCCGCGTGCGACAAATGACGCGGACATAATAATCGCTCCGACAAAAGAGCAGCTTGACAAACTTCTTAAGTCGCTCGAAACCGGTTATTACATAAGCAATGAGGCCGCCTTTGATGCAATGAAGATTCATTCGATGTTCAATGTTATCGATAATGAACTTGGCTGGAAGGCCGACTTGATATTCCGCAAAGATACTCCCCACCAACTATCCGAGTTCAACCGCAGGATAAGAGCAAATTTAATGGGCATTGATCTTTGGATTCTATCACCGGAAGATGTTATTTTGAGCAAGCTGGACTGGTCCAAAGAAAGCGGCTCAGAAATGCAGTCCAGAGACGTTTTCGGTATTATGAAACTCCAGTGGGGCAATTTGGACTGGGACTATCTCAACCACTGGGCAAAAGAGCTTGGCATTGAGAAAAAACTCGAAAGCGTGAAAGACGAAGTCAGGAAACTACGAGGAGAATGATAGATTGATTAAAAGCAGGTCCAACAGAAAGTTTATCGCCCTTGACGGGCCGGACGGGTGCGGCAAGACCACGCAGGTCAAGCTACTCGTCGATTGGCTCACAAAGCAGGGAATTGATACGGTTACCTTCCGGGAACCCGGGGCGACGGCAATCGGCGAGAAGATTAGACAAATTCTGCTCAATCCTGAGCATATCGCTATGACTACGGCGGCTGAGGTAATGCTTTATATGGCGGCAAGGGTACAGTTATGGAATGAGAAAATCTCCCCTGCTTTAAAAGACAATAAATGCGTCGTCGTTGACCGCTGGCTATCCAGCACCTGCGCGTATCAGGGAAACGCCGGCGGATTCGGGACAGAAAAGGTCATAAAAATCGCGACCGACTGCCTTGAAAAGGTCTGGCCCGATTTGACAATAATTCTCGACGTTGATTCCGCCACAGCGGCCAAACGGCTCAAAAAAGACCTCGACCGGATGGAGCAAAAAGGCGGCGATTATCATAAGAAAGTCCGAGAGGGTTTCCTTACGCTTGCCAAACAGCGAAAGAATTTCGCCGTAATCAACGCAGCGGGCGATATTGATGCCGTTCATAAAAAAGTAATAGAAACAATTGAAATATTCAGGTCGAAATAATGTCCCTGAAAAACATATTTTGCCAGGAAAAAGCAGTCAACGCCCTGCAGCTTGCTTTCGCCGGCGACAGGGTCGCGCATGCGATTATATTCGCAGGTCCCGACGGGGTAGGCAAATTCGCTACCGCTAAGGAATTCGCGAAAATGTTGCTTTGCAAGAATCCCGTCGAAAGGGGCGACTTCAACGACAGTTGCGGCAATTGCGCTTCCTGCCAGGCGTTCGAGGCGGGAGCGCATCCCGATTTCGAGCACGTCTATAAGGAGCTGATTAAATTTACCAAAGACGGCAAAGACAAAGAAACTCCGGTGCAATTCCCGATTGACGTTGTACGGGAATTTCTGATTGAAAAGGCGTCTTCAAAGCCGGCGCTTTCGGCAAGAAAAGTATATGTTCTCACTGAGGCCGAGAAACTCAACAACGAATCGCAAAACTGCCTGCTGAAAATCCTCGAAGAGCCGCCCTCTTATTGCTGCATCATCCTTATTTGCACAAGGCCTGAGAAACTATTGCCCACTATCAGGTCGCGATGTCAAATCCTGCGTTTCGGACCCATAGCCGAAGAAAAAATTATTGAAAAACTGAATGAATCCGGCCTGGGCCAAAATGAATCGAAATTCTTCGCCCGACTCGCCGAAGGCAGCATAGGCCAGGCCTGCGCATATTGCCGGCTCGAACAAAACGGGGCAAATCTTTACAAAGCCAAAACGGAAATACTTAATACTTTGGCAAAATTTGAATATAAAGACACTATCGAGCTGGCTGAAGACCTTATTAAGCAATCAAAAGCCCTTGCGGCCGTCTGGGTAAAGCTGGAACCGGAGGTAAGCAAAACCGACATCAGCCGAAAGGCCTCCAAAACCATTCTACATATCGTGATAGCCGCCCTTCACGACGCAATGCTTACCAACGTAGCCCCCGAAAACCCTCTCATCCATTTCGACCAGCCCGAACAGATTAAAACCATCGCCCGACGCTTAGATGCCGAACAGGCATCGCAAAAAATCGCAGAATGCTTCAAATTGCTTCACTATATCGACGCATCCGTCAACGAGAAGCTTATTTTCGAGAGCTTGTTGTTAAACCTGGCCGAAACTGATAGAATCGGGGCCCTGAGAAATTCCTTTTAGGAATTTCCAGGACTAAGTCCCGGAAATCTTTTAGATTTCTCGGGGCCGTGATTTAACGTATCCGCACCGGCTGACCGGCTGACTCGTATTATTAAAGGCCGTTTCTTTTTACTAACCCGGTGTCAATATTAGCTTTATAGGTGTAATACTTAATGGATAATAATCAGACAACTAAACCGAATCCGCCCAGAACCAAACGTTTTATGCTGGTCCGCTACAGCCGGATGCGGTTTTTGGGGCTTTTCGAGCATAACGAAACGCAACTGCCCGCCGTGCCCACCAAGGTCGTCGTCAAAACCGAAAAAGGGCTGGAGCTTGGCAGTTTGATAGGCCATCTCGGCGCCTACCGGGCGGGTCAGCTCAAGCAGTCCGACGAGCAAATCAAAAAATATTTCGAGGATTCCGAAATCCCCTTCCCCTCCGAGCCGGCCGGCAGGTTCGTCCGATACGCCACCGCCGAAGACCTCAACGAGGACAGGCACTTCCAGAAAATCGCCGAAGAAGAGGCCGATTACTGCAGAAACCTTGTCAGGGAAATGAATCTCCCGATGAAAATTGTCGATGCCGAGCACATCCTCGGCGGCGAGCGAATCATTTTTTACTTTATGTCCGAAGGCCGGGTGGACTTCCGCGAATTGGTCAGGAAAGTCGCGCAGGAATACCAGACGCGAATCGAAATGCGGCAAATCGGCTCGCGCGACGAGGCAAAGCTCCTCGGCGACGTAGAAAGCTGCGGCCAGCGATGCTGCTGCATAAGGTTCCTCAAATCGCTAAAGCCGGTCAATATGCGGATGGCCAAACTGCAAAAAGCGACGCTGGACCCGTCGAAAATCTCCGGCTACTGCGGCCGGCTCAAATGCTGCCTGCGTTACGAAGACCAGATTTACACCGAGCTGAAACGCCTTATGCCTCCCAGAAGCACGAGGGTTAAAACAAGCCAGGGCCTCGGAAAAGTCATCGATTATCAGGTTCTCGCGCAGGTTCTCGTTATCGAGCTTGATAACGGCACCAGAACCACCGCGCCGAGAAACGAAGTCGAAATAATTACGCTGCCTCAGGGAGCAAGCCCGCCGGATGAGCCGCCCGCGGAAAAACCGCCGGAAAACACCCCTGACCAGGCCGAACACGACGAACAGACAAACGTTTAGGAAAAAATATGACGCGTAAAATTGTTGTGACTTCCGCCCTTCCATACGCAAATGGTCCCATACACATGGGCCACCTCGTCGAGTATCTCCAGACCGATATCTGGGTGCGGTTCCATAAAATATGCGGCAATCAGTGTTTTTATTTCTGCGCCGACGACACACACGGCACGGCTATTATGATTAGCGCCCAAAAGGAAGGTATCAGCCCCGAACAGTTTATCGACCGGGTACACAAAGAGCACCTGGCTGATTTCAAACGCTTTTTAGTGGAATTCGACAATTACTACTCAACTCACTCGCCCGAAAACCAGTACTTCAGCGAGTTTATCTTTAACCAGCTCAACGCCGCCGGGGCAATCATAAAAAAAAATATCGACCTGGCATGGTGCCCGAAATGCAATATGGCGCTTCCGGACAGGTTCATCCGCGGCGTCTGTCCCAAATGTAAGGCCGAAGACCAGTACGGCGATTCCTGCGAGGTCTGCGGCTCGACCTATCAGCCGACCGACCTGATAAACCCGCGCTGCGCAAACTGCGGAACAATACCGGTATTGCGCCAATCCGAGCATTATTTCTTCAAGCTTGCCGACTACGAAAAACAGCTTCGCGACTTCATCGCCGCCGGCTATACACAGCAATCCACCACAAACAAGCTCGACGAGTGGTTCAGCTCGGGCCTCAAGGACTGGGATATCACCCGCGACGGCCCCTATTTCGGTTTCAAAATCCCCGGCGAGGAAAACAAATACTTCTACGTCTGGCTCGACGCACCAATCGGCTATATGGCATCGGCCAAAAACTACTGCGACAAAAACAATCTCGATTTCAACGCCTTCTGGAACAGCCCCGATTGCGAGCTTTATCACTTCATCGGCAAAGACATTATGTATTTTCACGCCCTGTTCTGGCCGGCGATGCTGATGGGCGCGGGTTTCAAGACGCCCAACAAACTATTCATTCACGGTTTCCTGACCGTCAACGGCCAGAAGATGAGCAAATCTCGCGGCACATTCATAATGGCCGCCACGTACCTCAACCATCTCGATCCCGAATACCTGCGCTACTATTACGCGAGCAAACTTTCAGGCGGTATCGACGATATCGACCTGAGCGTCGATGACTTCGTGGGCAAAACCAACTCCGACCTCGTCGGCAAATTCGCTAATCTCGCCTCACGCGCCGCCCCGATGCTCAAAGCCAAACTCGGCGGCAAAATGGGCAAGCTTGATGAGCAGGGCAAAAAACTCATCGAAACTTTAGCCACGGCCGGCGACGAGATTATCAAAAACTACGAAAACCTCAATTATGCCTCGGTTATCCGTACAATCGTCGGCCTCGGCGATTTGGCAGACCGCTACGTCGAGCAAAACCAGCCCTGGACCGTTATTAAAACCGACCCGGAAAAGGCAAGGGCGACACTGACAGCCGCGCTTAACGCAATCCGTATCCTGACTATTTACCTCAAGCCCGTTTTACCCCGTTTCGCCGAAAAAATCGAACGGCTGTTAGGTATCGGAAAATTGACCTTCGCGGACTTGAAAACCACCCTCGAAGACCATAATATTAATGACTTTGAACGACTATTCGAACGTGTCGATAAAAAACAGGTTGACGCGATGATTGAAGAAAGTAAAGGAGAGAAAAACGCTATGACCACCGAACCGACCCCGGTTACCCCGACCCCGGCTGTTGCGGCCGAACCATTCAAACCCGAATGCACCATCGAGGATTTTGCTAAAATCGACCTGCGAATCGCACAGGTCATAAAAGCGGAACGCGTCGAAGGCGCCGATAAGCTCCTTCGCCTTCAATTGGAAGTCGGCGGAATCCAGAAAACCGTTATGGCCGCTATCGCCCAGGGATACGCACCGGAATCACTGACCGGCAAAATCGTCATATTCTTTGCCAATCTCAAGCCTAGGCAGATGCGCTTCGGGCTTTCAGAAGGTATGATTCTGGCCTCCGGCTCAGGCGGTAAAGATATATTTATACTCACCGCAGACCCGGGCGCAACACCGGGAAAGAAAGTAAGCTGATTTTATGAGTGATAAACGTTCTCTCGATGATATATCCCAGCAGGATGGGCGCTATAATCCCAAAGCTGTGAAATTTGTCTATGAAGGCCTCGGCTACACCGCCCGCAAAATCGCCGGCGAACAGGGCCACGTAACAGGCCAAATGCTCTGCGAAGGCCTTCGCCAACTGGCTCTCGAAAATTGGGGACGACTCGCGCTGCTGGTCCTCGATAACTGGCAGGTCAAAACCACCAGGGATTTCGGCGAAATCGTCTATCTGCTCATCAGAAACCAGTGGATGAGGGCGCAGCCCACCGATTCAATCGATGATTTTAACGATGTTTTCAACTTCAAAACCGCTCTGAAAGACCAGTTTTCGTTTGAAATAAGTCAAAATCGGCCTTAAACAGGCCCGTTTTACTTGACAAACTGTATTAATATATGGTAAGTTAGTATGAATAACATTGCAGATTCGCGATTTGGAGAGGTTAGCCGATGCGCCTGGTAGTAAAACAAGGTGAACGCACTGTAAACGAATTTCACTTCGATAAAGGTCCTATTTATATCGGCAGGCACTCCAACAGCCAGGTCTTCCTGCCAGACAAGGTCGTATCCCGTCAGCACGCCGTGATTTATAACACAAAAGACGGCCAGTGGGTCATCGAAGACCTCGACAGCGCAAATAAAACCTACCTCAACGATAACGAAATCCGTAAGAATGAAATCAAGACAGGCGATACCATCCGCATCTCCGATTTCAATATCGAGGTCAGCTTCGAGACCGTAACCACCCCCGACCCCGGCGAAACCGTAGAGCTTGAAGAGGCCCCCGCGACTCTCGCGACAGGCCCGCAAATCATCATAAGAAAACTCGGAGCCGAAAAAGCCCCCGCCATAAGGTTCCAGGCAGAACGCGCTACCGATTTCCTCCAGGCAATCGAGGACCTTAAAAAATCCGACAACCTCGACAAAGCGCTATTATTAATGCTCGATATTGCCTCAAAACAGTTTAAAACCTTCCAGGTCTGGGGGGCAATGCGTCCAAAATCGGCCGGTCCCTTCTCGTCGCACGCGGGCAGAAACAGAAGCGGTATGGCAGTCGAACAGGCAGACCTCGAATTCGGCGACAAAATCGGCGAGGCCATCGACAAAAAG
>Ga0105104_10002024_pt1 | contig 14956 bp, 13 predicted proteins | sample PPLLaktember2015_3_FD_87034 | JGI IMG/M metagenome (GOLD analysis project Ga0105104, IMG submission 87034) | Freshwater sediment microbial communities from Prairie Pothole Lake near Jamestown, North Dakota, USA - PPLs Lake P7 Core (6) Depth... | ecosystem: Environmental > Aquatic > Freshwater >... | reverse complement strand
GCCGGTCTTGCCAGCTTTGTGAACGATGCCCGGACGGCACCCGGCCGATTCAACGTCTTCAACTACCACGGCGCCACTCTCATCGCCGACTATGGGCACAATCCGGACGCCATCCGGGCGCTGGTCGACGCCATAGAGACCATGCCGGCCAAAAAGCGGTCGGTGGTCATTAGTGGCGCCGGTGATCGCCGCAACGAAGATATCCGCCGGCAAACGGAAATCCTCGGCACCGCCTTCGACGAGGTCATCCTTTACCAGGATGCCTGCCAGCGCGGCCGTCAGGATGGCGAAGTTCTGACCCTCCTGCGTGAAGGCCTCTGCGGGGCTGAACGCACCTGCCACATCGAGGAGATCTACGGCGAGTTCCTGGCTATTGACAATGCTCTCAGCCGCCTCAAAAGAGGCGATCTTTGCCTGATCCTCATCGACCAGGTGGAAAAGGCCCTTGAGCACATCGCCAAACGCATCGCAGAGGACTGATCAACAGCCCACTGAAGATTACAACAAAGATCGCAGAACGTAACCTTTAAGAAGGAACCGGCGGCGCTAAAGAGAAGGGCATATGGTGGAACATGAATAATTTGCAGAATTATCGTCATTATCTTTTGATCTTGCCGTTGTTTTTTGTATCTTGTTACTCCGTGGCATATACAAATCTTGAGTGTACACATTATTATGGCGGCTCCACGCAATCCATGATTGTAACGCCGGTGACAAATCCTTACACAGTGGAAGCAACACAAATTACACTTAAAAATTCTGATGCTGAAGAAGAGATTGTCAAAACGGATTTTCTTTTTAAAGTTGTCCATGTTTTGCCACCAGCCGATGATGCTGCGATCAATATTTATGTTTATTATCTTTCAGACGCAGGACAAGTTCCTGTTCATCACGTGAAGTTTTTGCCTCCATTTCCAGTCCGGGATGACAACCAGCCATTTGGATTTACGGGCTTGCAAAATGTTTATGAACCCACCCTGGGAAGAGTCTTTCAATATTGCTGCCGCTGGAAATAAATATTTAAAAAGGGAAATATGCAAATTTTACGAATAAAATGTTTTTTGATATTTCTTTTATTTTTGCCCCGGGCGGGTTTTGCTCAAGACCAGATTGTGCGGGTCAGTTTCGTGGGAGACGTAATGGTTGCAATGCTGCCGGGTGAACTTATTATAAAAGGCCGGGATCCTTTTGCTGCATTTGCTGATATTTTTAAATCCAGTGATATAAATATAGGAAACTTGGAAACATCGGTTGCGTCAGGTGGTAAGCCATTGAACAAGCCGTATGTTTTTCGGGCAACTCCTGCAGCAGTGCCGGTCTTAAAAAAGTATTTTCACGCCATGTCACTGGCCAATAATCATACAGGAGATTATGGCCAAAGCGCTTTGCAGGAAACCTTTCAAAATCTAAAAAAGGGCGGACTTGACTACTTTGGCGCCGGCTATAATTTAGCTGAAGCACATACCCCGCTTATCTTAGAGCGAAAGGGATTACGGATTGCTCTTTTAGGATACAACGAGTTTTTTCCAAGACAATTCGAAGCGGGTGCAAGCAGGCCGGGAGTTGCCTGGAGTTCTGAAGATGAACAGGTGATTGCCGATATTAAAAGAACGCGGAAGCAATATGGCGCAGATATTGTGATCACTTACATGCATTGGGGTTGGGAGGACGAACCGATTCCCTGTGAAAGACAGCAAACGCTGGCCCGCAAAATGATTGATGCCGGTGCCACCGTTGTGATAGGCAGCCATCCGCATATCCTCCAAACCGTTGAATACTACAAAGGGGGCTTGATTGCACATAGTCTGGGTAATTTCGTATTCGATGAATATGGTGATGACGCTGGTCGTACCGGCTGGTTGCTTCGATTAAATTTTGATCGCAAAGGTCTTTTGAGTTGGGACACCATCGTTTCATATATCAATCCTAAAACCGGTTTCCCAAGTCCCAAAATGAATGTGAAAAGCCCATGCGGGAACAGGCAACGCCCTGAGATTGGCTCCTGTGTTGCAGGAGAACCTTTGAAAGAATGATTTCAGTCAGACATCAGCTAAATTCGGCAATCTGCACATATGAAACTACGGTCAATATGAATTGACAAATGACCGCCTTTCCTATACTCCGCGTCAATAAAAGGAAGCTCTTCTGATTTCGTTTTGAAAAGACTTAGTGGAACATCACCGGTCATGTCGAATATCCATCAGGGTATTCTGGTATATTCATGATTCAAATCAGAGCAAGGAAATATCAAAAGGAGTAAAAACATTTTGGTTTCACGTTTTCACAATAAACACTATCGGGCGATCTGCGTCTTCGGACTTTTACTGGCCCTGGCCCTTACCTCATCGGCCTTTGCCGTGGAAAATATTGCCGCTCATCCCCATTTACCAAAGGGGTACAAATCCATCCGGGTATTTGACAGCCAGGGAAAATTCGTCGGCCGGGTTCTGGCGGATAAGCGATACTGGGTTGAAATCAATCAGATTCCCGTCTTTCTGCAAAAAGCGCTCATCGCCGTCGAGGATGTCCGCTTTTACGAACATGGCGGGATTGATATGCGGGGGATTGCCCGCGCCCTTGTAAAGGATGTGATCAAGGGGCGCATGGCCGAGGGTGGTTCGACGATTACGCAGCAGCTTATCAAGAACAAATATTTTAACGGGGAGAAGACGATTGAGCGAAAGGTCCGGGAAGGAATCCTGGCCATGGAATATGAACAGAAATACACAAAGAAGCAGATCCTTGAGATGTATTTCAACGAGGTCTATTTCGGAAACGGGGCATGGGGAATCGCGCAGGCCGCCCTCCTGTATTTTGACAAGTCGCCCCAGGAGTTAAGCGAAATGGAATGTATTCTTCTGGCTGCAACTCCCAAGGCTCCGACGCACTATAATCCTCTGGGTGATCCGGCAATGATCGACAGGCGGAAGAAACTTATTCTAAGTCAGATGGTAAATCTGAAAATGATCACCGTCCGGAAAGCAAAAGAATTGCGCTTGCGGCACGTTTCCTTCACGAAACAGGGAGAAGCCCCATATTATATGGCCCATGTCCGTAAAAAGCTGATTGAGCAATACGGGCAGGAGATCATCGAACAGGGCGGACTGGATGTCATCACGGCCATGGATTTGCGTATGCAGCGCCTGGCCGAGAAAACATTGAAGGAAGGCGTCGGTCGCATCAACCCGCAACTTCAGGGCGCACTCGTGGCCCTTGATCCGAATACGGGAGACATCCTGGCAGCCGTGGGTGGTATAGATTTCGTCCAGAGTCCTTACGACAGGGCTTTCATTGCCAAACGACAGCCGGGGTCCGCCATCAAACCCCTGATCTACTCGGCGGCGCTTGAAAAAGGGTTCACGGCGGGAACAATTTTAAACGATGATCCTGTATCTTACGCGCGGGGAAACAGCAGAAAATGGACCCCTAAGAACTACCGGGGAAAATATTACGGAGATTTAAGCCTCAGGCAGGCTCTGGCTTATTCAAACAATGTCATTTCCGTGAAGATTCTCGAAGCCATGGGAGTTCCCTTTTTTGTTGATTTTGCTTCCAGGCTTGGGCTGACTTTAAACACCGCCAATGACCTCACTCTGGCTCTCGGCTCTGGTGAAGTTACCCTGCATGACCTTGTCTCCGCTTATATTCCATTCGCGAATGGCGGCCTGCGGCCGCGATCCAGGACCATCATCCGCGTTTTTGATCGCAATCGCCGGACCTGGACGGAAACGCCCTTGTCCATATCTGCGGTACTTTCCCCCGATTCAGCTTTTGTAACAACGCAGATGCTGAAGGACGTGCTCACTTATGGCACCGCTAAAACACTGAAGGGCTTTGTCGCAAGACGGCCGGCTGCCGGGAAGACAGGCACGACCGACGATCACCGGGATGCGTGGTTCATCGGCTATAGCCCGCAGATCATCACGGGAGTCTGGGTTGGCTACGACAAGCCAAGACCGGGAGGATCGGGTTTTACGGGCGGGGCTGTCTGCGCGCCTGTCTGGGGACGTTTCATGCGTGGAGCCCTGGCCGGGAAACCCGTTGCTGATTTTTCGAAACCCGATACGGTTGTTGGTGTTATGATTGACCCGGAAACAAATGAACGGGCAACGCCTTTGTGCCCCGTTCAGCGCGAAGAATTTTATATTGCGGATTCACAGCCGATAAAACCCTGCGGGAAACACGGAGCTCCTGATCGCGAACCCGCCCCTGTTCCTCAGCCACAGCCTCCGCCGATGAAGGAAATGGAGATTCGCTGAGGACAGCGATGGAAATCAGAGAGGATGAACGGACTCACGGGCACAACCGGTTTAAAAATAATATGATCATCCTCTAGAAAAGTAGCCACAGCGCAATCAGCGGCACAAGGTTAAACATGATGACAGCGATTTTATAAATGGCCAGACCCGCGTAGTGAATGGCATCGAATGTCTCAACAGGGATTTTGAACCAGCGACTATGCAATCTGTACATCCAGTCATGGGCAAAGATAAATGCACCTGCCCAGATCAAGAGGAATACGTAATTGACAATGACACAAAAAAGAAGAAAATCTTTAATTTCATTTGTTGTCATGATAAACCTCCATGGAATTCTTTAAGAGATTATTTATTTCACGAGCGGTCATTCATAAAGTTCAAACACTCCACCTGACAGCACTTTTTAATCGAGCCTCCACCAGCCTGATGTCTGTCAGCCAGGAAGCGCTATCTTTTTATCAGGCGATACAGAATCAACAGAAGAAGAGCTCCTCCAATGGCAAGCAGTAAGCTAACCATATTAAATCCGGTTATTGTCCCGATTCCCAGAAAAGATCCGATATACCCTCCCAGGAAAGCACCGGCGATGCCTATCAGGATGGTAATGATGATTCCTCCCGGATCTTTGCCCGGCATGATCAATTTTGCAAGAATACCCACAATTAATCCCATCACGATCCATGATAAGATTCCCATGATGAATCTCCTTTATATTTTTTAAAAGGTTAATGTAAACGAACGCCTTGCCTGTACCGGGGCAGAATTGTTTCTTTGATGTGACTTTATTATAGCATACTTGACGTTGCGGTCAAACTAATCCATTCCCTGCATTTTAAAACGCTTGCGGAATTCCCGAGGCCGCTCGTATTCCGGCAGCGACCAGATTCCTCTTTTTGCTGATCTTGCTTCCCTGCGGGCATCGAGAAACGGTTTCCGGTAAGGATATCGAAGGAATTCGACATAAGTGTCCGCGTATCCCTCCCTGAGCATTTCCAGATTGATATTTCTGTTTTCCAGCCGGATAACTCCAACCATCCGTCTGTATTGGTCAACTTCAATAATGTCCAGTTTTACCTTATTGCCGAAGATTTTATTTTTAAGAGCTCTTCCTGATTCTTTTCCATGGGATTGTCCGGGCATATTCATTCGACCTGTCCGGTAATCGGTTTTGGGCGTTTCGGGCGCATCAATGCCATAGAGCCTGACCTTGAGGATGGTTTGATTCGGTGTTGTTAATTGAATTGTGTCGCCGTCATACACCCGGGTGACAGTTCCCTTTACTGTGCGGAGCGTGTCGGAATAAACAGGCGATTCTGTGTATATTGCGAGGAAAATGAAGACAGGTATTAAGAAAACAAATTTAACGAGAAATCCTTTTGACCGCATCATGATGGCAATTCCCCTGCTGTCTTATGGGTGAGCATAAAGGGAAGGACACTGATTGTCAAAACAATTGTGTCATGCTTTTGGAATTCATATCTGTGTTTGCAGTTCGAACAGCCGCTGCAATAGCGAGGAAAGGATTGATAGATAATGTTTCAGGTCTGCAACGTCAATAACGCACGTAACTGTAATAATCATAGACGCTGTCAAGGCTTTTTTCTATTTCCGATGATTTTGCAATGCAAAAAACGATATGTTTTTCTTTGGGTGTGGCTTTTTCAAGATATTCAAAGACTGATAAATGGGGGTCCGCGATCGCTACGGTTAATTTCCTGGCGCTGTTATTTAAAACGACAATACGATTTTCCAGGGCGTATTCTTCTCCTATGGCTTTTTGCATGGTGCGGGATACGGTGTAACCTTTTAAAGACACAACGGGCATGCTGAAGTGAGCAGACAGAGCATGGACATAATCTTTCTCGCTTATCATCTTGCTTCTGGCCAGCAGGTGACCCAGATGTTTGTGTATGCCGAAGTATTTTTGTTGCTTTTGCTGGTTGAGAATGTCATTTAACTGCTCCCGGGTTATTATTTTCAGTTCAATGAGAATTTCTCCCAGTTTTTTTCTCTTGTTGCTGTAGTAGAGACCTTTCATGATTTTGGACTGGGGAAGACCCATCTCACAGAGTATTTGTCCTAGATATTTTTCGGGTTCCCGTTTTTTCAGATCCATGGCTATATTTAAATCAGATTCCGATATGATTCCTTTCGACACGAGAATCTGACCGATTTTATTGGACGAAGACTCCGCCTCGTGAATTTTGGATTCCAGCTTCTTTGTTACATTATTGAGACTGCTTAATGCTTTGCTGATATTCATATAAGAATTGGCCTGTATGAGACCCATTTCACGAAGTATTTGTGCCGGTGTTTTGTCAGGCTCTCGTTTTTGCCGTTCCATGGCTTCGCTTAAATCGCTTATCGAAATATCTTTTTTCGAAACAACAAACTTGCCATTTTTTTCGGACGAGAACTCAGCCTGTTTCATTCTGGATTCGAGCTTTTTTGCCGCGTCGTTCAGGGTGTTTAATGCATTATTGATTTGGGCACTGGACTGTTGAGACACTATTTCATGAAGAATACGTTCCGGTGGTTTGTCCGGTTCGCGTTTTTTTCTTTCCATGGCTTCGCTGAAATCTTTTATGGTGATGTGTTTTTTTAGACTTGGAATATGAAACATAGGCTTCACATACTTTTCTCTGTAAGATGATCACCGACAGTTACTTCTCTGACGAATCATAATTCCCGTTCATATTATTTCTCGGGTCTGCCGAATTCAGAACCCGGAGAACAGGATTAAGCTTAACAAGACAGATAAAATAACCATCAAAAAAAACTGCGTCCGATAGAGGAATATCCAGTATTTCTCTTGCAGTCCAACATAAATAAACCTTATAACTACTGCAAGACAAATGCCACGAATCTAATTATAAACCAGAAACCGCCATAAATAGATTTTGAGCATATTTGAAAATGCAAACGGTGAGACAATGACACCAGGATAACTGGCAGTCCGCATGCAGAATTTCTTGTAAGTAGCTGCTTTTGTTGTTTGAAATTTTATTCATAAATACAGCTACTTTTGGAAAATCTTACTGGATGGGTCATAGCGAGTTCCTCGTACTGGTCCCGTAACTTGCTTATATCTAATGAGATATAAATATAATACCACAATACGGGGTTTCTATACGGAAGAGCATGTGTTGCATCAATAAAAAAGAAACGATCGATGTCATGCTGATACAGTTAATGGGAAAAAAATCACATGAAAATGGTATTGATGAATTGTTGGAACGTTGTAGCGCATGAATTAGATAAATCGAGCCATTATATTTAAGGGATTAATCAACATTTTTTGCAGATGTGTCAGTTATTTTTGTAGGTGCGCCTGATGTGCATCCTCAAAGAAATAAAACGATCTAAAGTGTAAGGCAGTTCATTATCAGTAAATTAATAATAATTTCAGCTAATTCACGTCACCGATACAAAACCGGCCGTCCATGATGGGTTTTTTTACTAAATTCCGGTATTTTCCAGCACCCGCATGGTAACATTCAGTGGACATACCCGCAGTTCCCTTTCTTCAATCATTTTATTTCCGGGCTTTTCTGTTCAATGTAATGCCATAACTCCATTGACACTGCATGCCGTCGGGCTGGAGATACCGTGAACTAGCTTCCCCGGTGGCAAGTTCATTGGTTAACACGGTCAATCTGAAGGCGTTCGTCACTTCTCCGCCCTCATCATCTACCTTAGCCTCATTGACAAAGACAAGTTCATTTCCCGACAATGTACCGTTGAAGGTACACAGAGAAGCAGGATTGCACACTCTGCCTGATTGAAAAACAAGAAGGTAAGGACGAGCTCCGCTGCCCTTGCTGATCGTCAATGTGCCCGACGCCGTGCTTCCGGCAGGGCAAATACCCTGTACGGTCGGCATTGTTGCGTTATAATTCCATGTGCCCGTAATCTTGATGAGTTTCGGATTAATCGGCTTGACGAGAGGTACCAGGGGAATATCACTTTGGGAAAGGGCTGAACCGCCACTTAAAACCACAGCCAGTATTATACTGAACACTGCCGTTTTTATCTTTTTCATGGTGTCCTCCTTTATAGAAATGATCGTGTTTACCGATAAACTCAGCCGAAGCAATAATCGAAAACCTTTATCTCAGCTCAAACGCAAAGGTACTGACGACCCGTATCTTTTTCATTGGAGTACTTGTCGGGCTGTACGGAGCCGATTCATCGTTGCCATCGCTGCCAAATATCTGAATCATGCCCTGGTTTGCAGAAGAAATTTTTCCCACCGTGGTGCCGGAATCGGAAGCAAACTGCGAAGCGGTGAGGCGCGCATTTTTTGTGGCTTCGGCAAGGAGTTGCGGTCGCAGGTCATTAAACGTCGAGACAACATATCGAGGGTTGGCCATACCTTCTCCCTGCTGTCCATCAAGAAGCACGCCCGATTTGAGCAATTCCTCGGTAGCCCCCAGAGCGCTGGTCACAAGGTCGATATTTGTGGTCGTTACCTTCACAGAACTGGTTACAACATAGCGGAATCTCTCACCCGCCTGATTTTGACTATAGTCACGGGCAAGTTTGTCTATGGTCCGTGTCGGCTGCCGGCTTATTTCCTTATCCTTGAAGCCCTGCTTTTTGAGGAAGGCAACGGTGGTGTCCCGGTCAAAGGTGATTTTTGTGTGAGTGTCCATAATGTCTTCACCGGCTCTCCTGAAATTCAACATCCAGATCGCCTGGTCTGCCTTGACCTCTTTTTCCACCAGGCCCTTGACTGTGACTGTGCGGGCATCCGACTTGAAACGGGTAACACCTTTTCCAACAAAGTATCCCCCCAGAGTAAGTCCTGCAATTAGAGAAGTTCCGAGAATGATTGCCGCTAAAACATGATTTGGGTTTTCATTTGATGTCATGACATTTCCCTCCACGCTTTTTTAATTTACCTTTCAGCCGTTCATGTTCAAACGTCACTGTTATTAATACGCGGATCACCTGATGACCTTCATGTCACATGAGATCCCTTGAGGGTGAATACGATCATGTCTGAATAATGCTTTATAATAGCATTGTTCGTGATATTTGAAAGAGGAAATAAACATTTATGACAAACCCGTCGCCGCTTTGGAAACAAGATGCGAGGCCTCAGAATGTGCCACTTTTCATTACGATAATGTCAGGCACAGGATGGCAAATATCTCAGTGGGTCAGAAGCTTTTCCAGCGCCGGGAAAACGTGATTTAGATTTTCCGGTTCGGTGCCGCCGGCCTGGGCCATGTCGGGACGGCCGCCGCCTTTGCCGCCGACGATCGGGGCCAGTTCCTTGATGATATTGCCGGCGTGGTATTTCCCGGCCAGGTCCTTTGTGACCATGCACAGAAGCATTGCTTTGTCATTCGTCCTGCTGCCCAGAAGAATGATGCCGGACGCCATTTTGTCGCGCAGTTTGTCGCCGAAGTCACGCAGGGTTTTAGCGTCGGAAATATTCACTTCCTCCGCCAGCACTTTCACACCGGCAATTTCCCTTAGACGGCTCATCAGGTCTCCGGAATCCTTCGCGGCGAGCTTGCCTTTCAGACCTTCGATTTCTTTTTCGAGTTCTCTAACGTTCTTGAGCAGTTTTTCGGCCCGGTCATAAACTTCGAAGTGCCCCGCTTTGAACAGGCCCGCTGCCTGTTTTAATTCCTCTTCGGCTTTTTGAATGTGCAAAACGGCTTCCCGGCCGGTGACGGCTTCGATTCTGCGCACGCCTGCGGCAATGGCCGATTCATGAACAATTTTCAAAAGACCGATGTCTCCGGTTCGCTCCACGTGCGTTCCGCCGCAAAGTTCCATGCTCATTTCGCCCATCTTCACAATGCGCACAGTTGAACCATATTTTTCGTCAAACACGGCTGTAGCGCCTGTCTTAAGGGCGTCTTCCAGTGTGCAGACTTCCGTCTGAACCGTCAGGTTTTTGCGGATCATGTCGTTGGCGATGGTTTCCACGCGCCGAAGTTCTTCATCGCTGATTTTGGAAAAGTGGGTAAAGTCAAAACGCAGACGCTCGGCGTTGACCAGCGATCCGGACTGTTTGATATGATCGCCCAGCACGGCTTTGAGCGCCGCCTGCAGAATGTGCGTGCCGGAGTGATTGGCGGCAATGGCTTTTCGTCTTTCCAGATCGACCGTTAAATTTGCTGTTGCGCCGATTTTGATTTCGCCGCTTTTCACCACGCCTTTATGGACGATGAAGTTCTCGACGGGTTTTTTTGTGTCTTCAACAATAAAATTAAAAGCAGTTCCTTCCAGGTATCCGGTGTCTCCTGCCTGCCCGCCGGATTCGCCGTAAAAAGGCGTGGAATCCAGGACAATTTCGGCCTGCTGCCCCACGCGTGCAATTTCCGCCGGTTTGCCATTCACAAAGATGGCGGTTACTTTTGCCTTGTCCCGAATCACTCCTTCGTAACCGCAAAACTCGCTGAGGATTCCCGAACTCGATACTTTCAGGTAGCATTCAGCCACGGCTTCTTCGCCGCTGCCTTTCCACGCACCGCGCGCCCGTTCGCGCTGCAGCTCCATCTCCGCTTCAAACCCTTCCGTATCAAGGGTTAAGTTGTCTTTTTTAACGATGTCCGCCGTCAAATCGGTCGGAAATCCAAAAGTGTCATAGAGCTTGAAAATCAGTGAACCCGGCAAAACCGATTTGCCTGCCTGTTTGAGCAACTCTGTTTCTTCCTGCAAAATGCGCAGCCCCGCGTCGAGCGTTTCCATGAAACGCTGCTCTTCGTTGAGAATGACTTTGGTGATGTAGGAGGCCTTGTCGGCCAGGTCCGGGTACGTGTATTTCATCATGTCGATGACGACCATCGCCGCCTCATTCAGGAACGGTTTGTTGATGCCGAGCATTTTCCCGTGGCGGGCGGCGCGGCGAAGGATGCGGCGCAGCACATAGCCGCGGCCTTCGTTCGACGGCATGATCCCGTCACCGATTAAAAACGTGACAGCTCGACTGTGATCCGCGATGACACGGATGGAGATATCCTGATCAGCATTTTTGCCGTAGATTTTGCCGGATGTTTTTTCGACAAAATGGATGAGCGGTGCAAACAGATCGGTATCGTAGTTGCTTTTGACGCCCTGGATGACGGCGGTGAGGCGTTCCAAACCCATGCCGGTATCGATGCTGGGTTTGGCCAGCGGAGTCAGCTTGCCGGTTTCATCGCGGTCGTACTGTGTAAATACGTTATTCCAGATTTCCAGGTGGCGGTCGCAGTCGCAATAAACATCGCATTCGGGACGGCCGCAACCGGTGCCTTCACCCTGGTCATAGAGGATTTCGGAGCAGGGGCCGCAGGGGCCGGTTTCCCCCATCATCCAGAAATTGCTTTTTTCTCCCATGCGGACGATGCGTTCGCTGGGTACTTTCATTTTTTCATGCCAGATTTTAAAAGCCTCGTCGTCGTTTTCAAAAATCGTCACCCATAGTTTATCTTTGGGCAGTTTGACCACGTCAATGAGATATTCCCACGCCCACGAAATCGCATCTTCCTTGAAATAGTCGCCGAAGGAAAAATTACCCAGCATTTCAAAGAAGGTGTGATGGCGCGCGGTAACTCCGACGTTTTCCAGGTCGTTGTGCTTGCCGCCGGCGCGTGCGCATTTCTGGCAGGAGACGGCCCGCGTATAACCCCGGTTCTCCAGGCCGAGAAATGCGTTTTTAAACTGCACCATTCCCGCGTTGGTGAAAAGGAGTGTGGGGTCATCTTTGGGAATCAGCGCTGAACTTGGAACCCGAGTGTGTCCCTTGCCTTCAAAATATTTAATAAAACTTTCCCGTATCGCGTCGCCCGTTTTAAACATCTGTTTCTTCCTCCGCTGTCTTTCCCAGTTGATTTAAGATCAAGCCCGGAGGGAAGCCGCGTCCCATCAGGCTTTGAAATATTCTCTGTTTTTCTTTGATGTTATGCACCGCCGTATTCTTGCCGGTCGCCCGTTTTTTAATCAAAATGGCAATGGCGTTTTCTTCCGTCATTTCCTGCCGCGCCGAAGCCACGGCATCGTTGATCAATCGGGCCGGTACGCCTTTTTCCTGCAGGCTGGCGATGATTTTTCGATTGCCCCACAGTTTGTTTGCCGCGAGATTTCGAGCCCACTGCACGGCAAAAGACGCGTCATTGAGATACTTCAAATCGAGGAGTTTTTCCAGCGCTTCTTTTACGACGGCTGCGGGAAATCCCTTATCCCGCAGCTTTTTTTCCAGTTCTTTTTCCGAATGCGGCCGCATCGATAAAAGACGATATGCTTTTTGTTTGGCAGCCGCGAGGTCTAAAGATTTCACACTATGCTTCCTGTTCTTTATCCACGATTCCCAGCTTTTCCCGGACATCTTTCTCTACAGCTGCAAGTACATCCTGATTATCTTTAAGGAAAACCCGCGAATTGTCGCGTCCCTGGCCCAGCCGGTCACCCTTGTAGGAATACCAGGCTCCGCTTTTTTCAACAATGCCGTTTTCCGCCGCGAGGTCCAGCACATCACCTTCGCGCGAGATGCCTTCGCCAAAAATGATGTCAAATTCCGCTTCCCGGAAAGGAGCGGCCAGTTTGTTTTTTACAACTTTCACCCTGGTTCGGAAGCCGATGACATCCTGGCCGTTTTTAATGGAAGTCATCTTGCGGATGTCAAGACGCTGGGATGAATAGAATTTCAGAGCGTTGCCGCCGGTTGTGGTCTCGGGATTGCCGAAAAAGACGCCGATTTTCATGCGCAGCTGATTGATGAAAATAACGGTTGTCTTGGATTTGCTGATGCTGCCGGTGAGTTTGCGCAATGCCTGAGACATGAGGCGTGCCTGCAGCCCCATCTGGGCATCGCCCATTTCCCCTTCAAGCTCCGCCTTGGGGACCAGCGCTGCCACGGAATCAACGACCAGCACATCGAGCGCTCCGCTGCGCACCAGCGTTTCGGCGATTTCGAGGGCCTGTTCACCGGTGTCCGGCTGGGAGATCAGGAGTTCGTCGGTGTTGACGCCGATTTTTTTTGCGTAGGTCATGTCCAGGGCATGCTCTGCGTCAATGTAAGCCGCGATGCCGTTTTTCTTTTGCGCCTCGGCGACGATGTGCAGCGCCAGCGTTGTTTTCCCGCCTGATTCCGGCCCGTAAATCTCCACCACCCGGCCGCGTGGAACACCGAATGTTCCCAGCGCAATGTCGAGGCTCAGCGAGCCGGTGGAAATGGCCGGTACATCCGCCACGCGATCATGGCTGCCCAGTTTCATGATGGATCCCTTGCCAAACTGCCGTTCAATCTGCGTGATTGCCAAATCCACGGCTTTTGATCTGTCCATATCTGCACACATAATAAGATGACCTCCTTCACCCTTTAATTTGTAATTTATTTTTCAAATATTTCCTGGATTCCGGATCGCACTTCTTTGTCCGGAATGACCAGATGGTAAAATCGTTGCTGCGCCTTTATCCCATCGCCGGAAAGGCCGCCAGCTTTGTATAAACTGCTCCCTGCGGCATCAGGCGGCTCTGAAACAGGACCAGTTCCCGGCACACAAATTCTCCGGCGGCAAATGCATCGTGTTTGGCCAGGGCTTCGCCGAGCCCCGATACACCGCGCGGATCTTTGATCCGGGCCAGTGTTAAATGCGCCCGGAAAGGCCGGTCGTCCTTTGGAAATCCGAGAGCATCAAAATCGATGTCCAGCTGTTTCTGGAGGACAGAGAGTTGCGCCACATCGCCTGCCATGCCGCACCAGAGAACCCGGGGTTTGCGGGCATCCGGAAACACGCCCAGTTTTTCTACTTTCAGATTCAGGGACAATCCCGAAGCCACCCGATTTTGCACAGCGGCGGAAATCTTATCCACGTCCTCCATCGAAACATCGCCAAAGAACTTCAATGTGAGGTGCCGCCCCTCCGGCCTCGTCCAGCTTATTTTGCCACTTACTTCACGTTTCAGTTTTTCCTGCAGGCCCGACATTGTCTGCAAAACATCGTCAGGAGGCTCAATGGCCAGAAAGGCGCGGATATTTTTTTCGGCATTCATCATCAGGCCTTATCCTGTAAATAGTTTTTCAGCATCATCAGCGCCACCTCGGAGGACACCAGCTTGTTTCTTTTGCGGTCCCAGCGGAACACATGATGACGGCAAATCGTCCGGTTGCCATCGGCCAGCGCCACGTAAACCGTGCCGACCGGTTTTTCTTTGCTTCCACCGGTTGGACCTGCAATACCGGTGGACGAAAGGCCGATATCGGTTTTCGCAATTTTGCGGACGCCTTCGGCCATCAGGCGCGCAGTTTCTTCGCTCACGGCGCCGTGCTTTTCAATGATATCGGCAGGAACATTCAGCATGCTGATCTTCGCTGCATTGCTGTAGGTTACAAGGCCGCGTTCAAAATAAACGGAGCTGCCGGAAACATCGGTGAGGCGATCGGCAATCAAACCTCCCGTGCAGGATTCCGCAACGGCTATGGTCAGTTTCTTTTCTGTCATCGCCCCGGCTATGATTTCTTCCAGCGTCTGCTCCCCATAGGAAAAAATAAAACCGGAAAGGCGTGCCGTCACTTCATCCTGTGCTTTTTGCATATTTTTTTGCGCCAGCTCCCGAGAGTCGGATCGCGCAATCAGCACCAGGTGGTTTTCCGGGAAAACGGGATAAAACCCGATACTCACGCCCAGGTCTTCGAAATTTACATCCGCAAGTTTTTTATCCACCGCCCCCTCGCCAAGCCCGAATGTTTTCATGGT
>Ga0105104_10002023_pt1 | contig 14960 bp, 12 predicted proteins | sample PPLLaktember2015_3_FD_87034 | JGI IMG/M metagenome (GOLD analysis project Ga0105104, IMG submission 87034) | Freshwater sediment microbial communities from Prairie Pothole Lake near Jamestown, North Dakota, USA - PPLs Lake P7 Core (6) Depth... | ecosystem: Environmental > Aquatic > Freshwater >... | reverse complement strand
GCACTTTCACAGACTGTCGCAACATCAAACGATTGACATTGATTCTCAACGATCCAAAAGCATTCAGAAGAGTAGGGCTATTGTGCTCTGCAAAAGATGATCCAGCATGGTTTTGATTTGCACGATGGACCTCGGATATTTGACCTATGATGGGAACCCCAAGTACCTCCTGCACCTTCTGTGAGGATCTGAGAGTATCATCAAAATGATCGATCATCAGGATCGTAGTCGCGGTGAGTGAGAGCCCTACCACAGCTCCCAATAGTACATAGAGCAATGGCAAAGGGCGTACCGGCTCTTTGCGAGCTGTAGCAGGATCGATCTGCGCGATGTTCGGTGTATTCTGCATGCGATCCAGAGTAATCGTCTCGCGGCTGTTGACCAGGCTGAGATAAAGCTGCTGATAAAGATTCAATGTAGATTGGAGATTGCTCAGGCGCGGATCGTCGCGGGACTGACCTGCTTGTCCGGGTTTGCCGATAAAGGTCAGGTTGGTCTGGATCTGCTGATAAAGATTTAGTAAAGAGCGAAGTTGCTCGAGTTGCGCCTGTTGTTGGCTCAAAGCAGTACGTTGTCTATCATCCAGGACCTTCGGATAACTATTGATTTCATCCTCAAGTGAAGCGATTTCAGATTTCAATTGGTCAATCTCCAGGCTCACTTGTGCCAGCTGTTCCGCAATATTTGCGTCGTTTATCTGGCTGATCTGGGTTTGTAGTTCATTGATTTGTTTTTGGATCTGATCGATCTGTGCATTCAGGCTGCTCTCAAAGTCAACATAGCGCGCCGATACAAGCTCCTCATTTTGCTGGATCAGAACCTGCACCAGGGTATTTGCAATCGTCGCAGCTCGCTGGGGGTCTGAATCCTGAACTTTTATTTGAATAATAAGAGTGTTGGGGATGGTATTAACTTGTATGTTATCAGCCTGAATCTTGCTGCCTAATTGGGAGGAGACAGCCTCCAAAACAGGCTGGCTTTTCGCCAGGCGGATGTTCGTAGATACCACCTGGTTCTCATCCAGCGGCAGCATATCCGTGTTAGTTTGTTGGCTGGACCGGCTAATAAGCACGTCGGTTTTCGCTTCGTAAACAGGTGTTTGAATCTTGGAAACTATAAATCCAAGAGCTGCGCCCAGAACAAGTCCTGCGGCCAAGACTCGGACGCTCCGCCACATGAGCGATAAAAAATCTTTAATTTCCATGGATTATTTCTCCAAATAGAAAGTTGACAATTTCTTGATCCAAATCCCACCGCATCATGTTCGGAAATCAAGACGCGCGCAGTGCTTCTGCAACGGCCTGTGCAACCATCACGACATCCTCCTCACGGAGCGTCGGATATAGCGGCAGGGTCACTTCTTTTTCAGCAGCCGCTTCCGTAAGCGGCAATGAGGCTTGATCTCTGCTGCGCTCATAGGCTGTAAAGGTATGAATGGGAGGATAATGAAAACTGGTCTGAACGCTGTGCGCCTTCATCTCCTCTATAAAACTCGATTTGTTAGAGTTTACTGGTAAAAGCACAGGCATTAAATGAGCAGCGGAAATGCCAGCGTGATGTGCAAATGGAAGAATAACCTGGGGAGCTAATTCCTGCAAAACATCCCGGTACATTTGCGTGAGACGGCGGCGGTGCTCATTATTCGATGCCAGTTTTCTGAGTTGCACCAGGCCGAGTGCAGCACGAACTTCATCGATACGATAGTTGTATCCCAGGTCAACGACATCATAACTCCAGGCATGACCTTTGTGACGGTCCCATGTGAGGGTGGTCATCCCGTGCGAACGGAGCAAATGCAGTCTCTGGGAATACTCGTCATCGTTGGTGACAAGCATGCCTCCCTCGCCCGTGGTCATGTTCTTATTCGAGAAAAAGCTGAAGCACCCGATGTCACCCCAGGTCCCCAATTTCCGACCTTCAAGCTCGGAACCGACCGCATGCGCCGCATCCTCGATCACCTTCAGGTCATGCGCGTGCGCCAGTTCCATGATGCCTGGCATATCACAGGCATAACCGCCATAATGCATTACCAGGATGGCGCGCGTTCGGCCTGTAATCGCCCTCTCGATGGAGTGACAGGAAATATTCAAATCGTGTTCGCCAACAATATCTGCAAAAACAGGCGTCGCACCCGTATATCGAACGGCATTGGCGGTTGCAACGAAGGTTAGCGACGGGACAATGACTTCATCGCCCGGCCCTACACCCGCTACCACGCAAGCCAGATGGAGCGCGGCGGTCGCGTTGGTCACAGCAATTGCATATTTTGCACCCACGTAAGCCGCAAAAGCCTGTTCGAATTCCTGAGTGACCGCGCCCATCGTCAGCCACTTGCTCTCCAGGACATCATTTACAGCTTTCTTCTCTTCCGAGCCAAAATCAATATCAGAAAGTGGGATTTTCCATTGCATGAGATTTATCCTTCACATTGTTCGGCAGGAATTGTGCGCGCATATTTTCAAAATCCTTTGAGGCACGCGCATAATCATCCGGTCGTCCAAGATCCTCCCAATAGCCGTTGAACTCATATTCAACAACTCTTTCACCAGCAGCGATCAGCCTTTTCACCAGATCGGGAAAATCAAGATATTCGCCGTGCTTGATATAAGCCATAACAGCTGGTTCGAACACATAGATTCCCATGCTCACCATGAAATCATAAACCGGCTTCTCGATATACCCTGTGATGCGGTAATCCCCATCTTTTTGAAGCACACCCAGATCGATCTTTGATTGACGATGGTGGGCGGCGATCGTTACCATTGCCTTTTGCTCGCGATGAAACTGGATCAAGTGGCGCAAATCCAACGTCGTCAGTACATCTCCATTCGTAACCAGAAAGGTATCATTCAATTCATCCACAAGCGCAACCGGGCCTGCCGTCCCCAGGGGATGTTGCTCATAACTATAGGTGATTTTGATTCCGAATTGACTGCCATCCCTGAAAAACGCGCGCAACAACTCCGATAAATGTCCAACAGTTAAAACAACATGCTCGATACCTGCTTCCTTCATTTGAAGCAGCATAACTTCAAGGATGGGCATGTCGCCTATTGGCATTAGCGGTTTTGGCAGGATTGTGGTGTAAGGTGCAAGACGCGCGCCTTTTCCGCCTGCTAATACAACGGCTTTCATGTTTTCCTCATTTTAGAATTCATAGATGCCAACGCGATAGTGATTCAAATTTTCCCTGATCCACGCGATGGTTTTATCAAGGCCATCATCCAAATCCACAGTTGGATTCCAATCAAGACGTTCACGCGCCAGAGCATTATTGGATAGTAGACGCTTGACTTCAGATTTTTGGGGACGGAGCCGGGCCGCATCCACCTCGACCTTTACCTGGGTGCCCACCTTTTGAATGATCCTCTCTGCCAAATCGCCAATCCTGATCGCATGCCCCGTTCCAAGATTGAAAGTACAGCCATCCACATCTTTTGCAATAGCGGCGCAAAGGAACCCGTTCACGGTATCTCCCACGTACGTAAAATCACGGATGGTACTTGTGCTTCCCAAATGGATCGTGTTCCTCGCGATGGCTTGCGTAATAATGGTGGGGATCACAGCGCGTGCAGATTGGCGCGGTCCATAAGTATTGAAGGGTCGAACAGTTACCACCGGCAGTTCATAAGCACAGTAAAAACTTTCGGCCAGCTTATCTGCTCCGATCTTGCTGGCGGAATAAGGTGACTGACCTTGCAGCGGATGAGATTCATCGATCGTGTCGCGCAGCGCTGTGCCGTAGACTTCGCTTGTTGAAGTGTGCAGCAAGCGCCGGACTCCGAAATCACGACAGGCGATCAAAACATTTAACGTCCCTATAAAATTCGATTCGGCAACCTCGACCGGGTGCAGGTATGAATATGGAATGGAAATGAGAGCGCCAAGATGAAACACAAGTTCGCAGCCTTCGACTGCTTTACGGACAGCATCCAGGTCCCTCAAATCGCCGCCGATGAGTTCAAGCCTGGAAATTGTCTCTGGCGAAGCCATTTGAAGCAGGCCGGGGTCGGCGCGCGAGTTGTAACGCACAAATGCCCGGACCGACGCGCCGGCCTCAACCAGTCTTTCCACGAGATGGCTTCCAATGAAACCACCTGCGCCCGTCACAAGAACCTTCTTTTTCGTCCAAAAATCCTTCATTTTTCCCGTTATTTGGATAAAAACCCAATTGGCTATTAATTTGATTCCTGGATTTCAGAGACATCGATCTCTGCATTTTTCGAGGTGGCATATCGAGCCAGACAGTGCTGACACTGAAAGTCATTCAAATCACCGATGACCATATCGCTAGAGGAAGCCATACCCAAACCGCTCAAGGATCCGAATATATCTGGAGCAACAACAACCCGGGCCGGCTTGAAGTTGGCTAGCTCGTGAAATTCCTTGTATTTTTGAGATGCAGTCTGAAAATCCGCCAGAATGATCAAACCTACATCCTGTTTTTGAACCATCCTGGGAATATCATGGATTCTGCCGATCACCCTGGAACCATAAATCGTCATTCCTTGCGACCGCAGATCATCATCGATGAAGCCCACAACTTGAAATTTCTCTGAATAGGCTGGATGATCCATTAACCAGGCGATATGCTCTGCGGTTCGGCCTGAGCCAACGATGATGACGCGTTCGCGGGTGGTCAATGAATTCAGGCGGTAGGTCCTGATCCGGCTTAGAAGCCCATCGATCAATATTCTCCGGTAACGCACAAAAATAATTCCGGGCAGCGCTAATACGGAGGCCCCAAGGATGATGCCGCAAGTACGAAGCCTCGTAACTCCCCAGAAGTAGTGAATGGTCAGCATCAGGATGGTTGTAATAAACCAGCTTATCCAGAGGCGACCTGATTCCCAGAAAGTGGCTTTGGACCAGTTGATCCGATTCGTTCTTAGAAACATCCCGATCAAGCTGTAGAGTGCGGAGAATCCCAGAGCCATTTCAACTGCTTTCAACCAGCCGATATTCAATGGCCCAAATAAACGCACTACGACACCCATTATGCCGATGGAAGCCAAAACGATCAGAAAATCCCAGATGAACCAACTTACGTAACGTTGTATCAGCCGGGTAATCGGTCCGACGAACAAGAGTTGCTCGGGAGGCGAATAGGCTCTGATCTTGGGGATCAAAAGCAATATCGTCCAAAATATCACATCGATATCGAGCCAGAGAGAACGATAGCGTACATAGAGTTGGTCAAGGCGCATCTTATCGGGGCTTAACTCATGCAGGTATTTTCGCATGACATCTCCCACGTGAAGCATGCTCTCCTCATCCCGATATACAATGGAAGCGGGGCTCGTAACCCCAGGTCGCACGGATAGGAGTTCGCAGGCGATTTTTGTTGGCCAGGTTTTAGAGATGGATGGGTCTTCAGGCCTGGGACCCACCAAACTCATGTCTCCAATCAACACGTTCCAAAGCTGTGGGAGTTCATTTAGCTTGGTATCACGCAACCATTTCCCAAGCGGAGTGATACGATCATCTTCCCTGCAAGTAACCCGGGGTCCTTTATAGCTCCTTGAGGTTTCATACATGGTCCGGAATTTGAGCATTTTAAAGACGCGACCGTTTCGTCCAATACGCGCTCCCCAGTAAAAGACAGGCCCCGGCGAATCGCGCTTGATCAGAATGGCGATCAGTGCGAATATGGGTGAAAGCAAAATTAACCCAAACACTGCAGCGATAAAATCAAAGGTGCGTTTGGTCAGGTTGCTTGTTTTACTGCCGAAGGGAGTAGAAAGCCCGGTATTGATCTTCTTCGTCTTTTTGAGATTAGGCAATAAACGAATCATTTTTAGTTTCCTTGATTCTCAGGCTTCTGTAATCTTTTCCAGCCACTCTTCACGCCAGAACAAGAAACAGCAACGATCGCAGGCACCAAACGTGGGGGTTCCATTACAAATCACATTTTCCAGCAAAATCACGCCGCGCGCTTTCTTGAGCTTGTAATCCCGTTCATCCATAAAACGCTGCATGGATTTGAGCACGCGCTGTTGGGTACCACAGTATTGGTACATTTCCGGCAGAAATGCACAGCCCTTTAATTCTTTGAACGGATCGAGAGTGGCGTCGATTTCCGCGCGGGAACGCACTCTCACCCAATCTGCCTTTTTTAATAAAATTGCCGAGTCAGGGCTTTTCATCTCCATTTTTCGGGATGGGGTTTCTCGCCAGCGATGAACTGTGTAATAAGTTTGCTTCAACCACTTCTTTACATAAAGATTCCAGGGAAGTGCCAATAAACGCTTGATGCGCCCGATGAATGATGATTTTTCCATCGGTTTGGCAGGTCCGTTTGAGAATTTGGGCACACTTGGTAATTGACAGCCATCAAAATTTGACATCATCCCTCCTTACTTGGTTTTGCAAATCAATGAATCAAAACTTCTTTTTGGTTGGTTAGGCATTCAGGCCAGGTCTGTTGAGCGAGAGGAGACTTGCCCTCAATGTGGAAGTGAAGCATCCCTTCGGCTTTCGCGAGAAAAGGATTCGATGGGTCGCGCTGGAGCAGCCTGCGAGTCCAGGCATGGACGGTTGAGGTAGCGAACGGCCGGATCAAAGGATGAAAATCCACCTGCTGGCGCACAGCCTTGGATTCAAATCCCATCCGGAATTTAAATTCGTCCACATTGGCGGGTGCATCCAGCGATTGAACGGTAAAGAATACGCTGCTTATGCCTGCGCGTTTCAACATCTCACAACTGATCGAATAGAACAAAACATTATTCACATGATTGCTCAGGCAACAACTGCGGCTCATTGCGTATGGCACGTTGAATATGTCACCCATGCGACAAATGATCACAGCGCCGGCCAGTTGTCCGCCTGAAATTGCCGCCCAGGTCTCGAAGCCCGGCAGGCCTTCGGCTGAACGGCACAGTCGTTCCCATTCAGCCTGCTTCATACTGCGCAGGCGATCCTGCCGAACCAGAGTGTCATATTGCAAAGCCCAGCCCTCAGTTGCCAGTCTTTCAAATGAAATTTGTTCGATTTGAAACTGCCCCAGCCCGCGCTTGACCCCGTTGCGAGCCTGTGATTTCAGCGCCTCGAGTTCGTAAGGCATTTTTAATACAACGTGATAGCTCACCATACCCTCAGGAAAATCGAGCGGCGTCGAGTAGCGCAGCGCGATGATTCCGTGCTTGAGCATCAAATCGCGAAGCTCTTTTTTGTCCGGAGTAATCAACCAGTGGTATGGAAAAGCTTGCAGCACGCGCGGACCGGCGTTGTACCAGTAGCTGCTGGCGGTACGATATACCTTATACCCTTGTCGGCGCATCCATTCAGCAAAGATTTCCGCATTCATAGCGTCTCTCCAACATCAGCAGGTTTCCATTGCATAGGGCTGCCCAGAGCGATTAACATTTTTTCGTATGCGCCAATACAATGATTGCGTGAATAATATTTTTCGAGATGGGCACGACCGTTTTGACCTGCTTGCATGAGCAAAGGATCCTGACCCATTAACTGCGCAAGGGTCACTGCCAGTTCCAGAGGCGCTCCAGGCGGAACCGTCCACCCGCAGCCTGCCTCCCTGACGATCTGCGCTAACTCACTTCCAAGCGGCGCCACCGTCAAGATCGGCCGAGCGCTGGCCATGCCGTTGAAGATCTTACTTGGCAGAGAGGAAAGCGCTGCACCCGCATTGAGGGTCACAAGGATGATATCCGCCGCTGCCAGCATCTCAGGGAAAATCTCGCGCGGTTGATAAGGCAGGAAAACAACATTCGTCAATTGCCGGCTCTGCAGCTCTGCTTTCAGAGCTTCCTTCTTCGCACCTTCCCCTACAAGCACAAATTGGATCCTGGTTTGTTCTCGAAATATCTCCGCTGTCTGCAATACATCCTCGAGGCAGGATGTCAACCCGATATTGCCTGCATACATCACAACGAATTTACCGGCGAGTCCATGCTCATGGCGAAAAGCATTTTCCCTGGGCAGCGGGCGAACCTCATCCGGGTCAGCCCAAACAGGGATAACTTCTATTTTCGAATCAGGCACTTCCTTTGTGAGCAATGTTTGCCGAAATCCCTCTGAGATCACCGAAACACGCTGAGCATTTTGATAGAGGAATTTTTCCATCGCGAGGAAAAATGAGACTACTTTTTTATTCGTCATTACACCGGCAGCGATTGCAGCATCGGGATAGAGATCTTCGAGTTGGAGCACCCAGGGTATGTGCCACACCCGGCTGAGCAACCAGGCTGAAAGTCCCAGTGGGAGCGGAGGCGAATAACTGACAAGCACATCCGGGCGGCCGGCAGCCAAACCGCCATAAAAAGCGGTCGCACTATAAGTCCCATAGTGGAATAAGCGTGGCAAGGTTTTTTTGGAAGGCGAAATATAACTCCAGGTACGGATCACGCGTACACCCTCCAAGATTTCCACCTGACATAACTGATTGCGATAGCCCTTGAAAACACGACCATATGGATAGTTTGGCGCGCCGGTCACAACGCTTACCCGATGGCCGCGCTTCACCAGATCCGTGGCAAGTTCCGTAATCAGGACCGCAGCGCTGACGTCTTCCGGGGCGTAACACTGCGCCATAAATAGGATATGTGTCACCTCTGCTCTCTCCCGAATACAGACGTTGGGAAAACGATTTTCAACATTTCCGCCACAACGGTTTCTGCACGAAATTCCAGGCCTTTGCGATAGTTGGCCTGTCCCATCTTTTCCCTTAAGGCTGGCTCTACGGCCAGGAGGTGAATGGCTTTCGCCAGGGCGCAGCTATCCTGCATCGGAACGAGGAAACCGTTACAACCATTTGTGATCAACTCAGGAAACGTCCGAACCCGTGTACTGACTACGGGTACGCCGGCGTGCATGGCTTCGATCATCACCCCTGGATGGCCTTCTGTATCATAGTAAGTTGGCAATACCAGGGCGTCATATTGCGAAATCAATTGGGGTCCGCTGCCAGGCTCGACAACCCCGCAATAGTGAGCGTTGGGAACTGACTCCAGTTTCTGTAAGAACTCATCATGAATTTCATCGTGGATGGGACCGTAGAAATCGCAGATCACTTGTTGATCGAAAACTTGCGCTAGAAACCTGAGAGAATCCAGCAAAATCAATGGACCTTTAAGTCGGGTAATGTGACCCAGGAAAATGATCCGAAAATTAGTTGTTTCGTTGCTTTTGACCCGATTGATGGGGACTACAGGCCTGCACCCGGGTAGATAGTATGTGTTTGTAACGCCAAACTTCTTCAAATCATTCTTGAGCAAACGAGTTTGAGTCAGGATGCCATTGGTGGAGCGCAGCACATTTAACAAATATTCCCTGAATATTTTTTTCTGGGCTTGGATGAACAAGTCCAGGCCTGCTCCAACAGGCTTCAGATAAAAGGGTTTGCGAAATAACCGCGCCACAAACAGCAGAAGAGGCACAAGAGTAATGGCAAACAGATCGTTGGCAAACACCAGGACTGCATCGCAGTGCGGAATTTCATAGATATATCTCGGCAGAATTGCCAGCGACCGCCGTACTTTCTCGAAGTTAAAACCGGTCATTTTCTTCCTGACGTCCAGAGCCGGTGACGTACTGATCAATCTCACCTGTATAGAAGGATACAAAGCCAACTCTTCGAGCATGGCTTGAACGGTGAGAGGAGATCCACCAATTGGAGGTGGTTTGGGTCCAACAAAAAGCAAAGTTTTCATCTGGAAAGATTTCTGTAATTCGTTATTGGATTTGACGTGCGTCAAATGGGGTTGGTTTATTACTGAATTGGATTCGTGCCGTTCAGGAATTCTTCGATGTTTGTGTACCCGTTGCCGTCAGCATCCTGGGCTGCATCGGAAGCATCATGGGGATTGAAACCATAATTTTGTTCCCAAGTATCTGGCATACCATCGTGTTCCGAATCAACGCAGGGAGTAGCAGGAGAAATTGTCAACCAGCCACCGACCTCGGAAACATCGTCAATGATTTTGCCGGTCCCATTCTTTACTTCATCCACGATCCGGCGATCAATCAAATCCCTGCGCGAAAAGAATGTCCCATCACAATTGAGTCCCCGGTTAGCCCCGGCATTCTCAAGCACCTGATCGTAAGCCTGGCTGGCAGTCGTTACTGTGATCATTTCCGAAGGAAAAGCATTGGATACCACAAACTGTCTTGCGTCCGGGTCAACAATATCGATTTCAGGCAGGTTGTCGCTCGCGCGTGTGGGGCCGATATTCCCCTGGACAAAAATTTTGGCTCCAAATGCTCCAGAGTTTATGGCTCTGATGCCATATTTCACTTCAGTATTTGGCCCGGGTTTGTAATAATTTCCAATGTAATTCACCAGGTCGGGAGCCAGCTGATTCACCATGTCAATATGGCTGAAGGTCCCAAATGGATTGTAGGCAACATTATTTACCACATCGATAACACCGGCAGCTTCGATATAGGGATTGCGCTCACCGTTGTGTGCCATTAAGTTGTGATGCAGGGAAATGTTGTATGCACCTGGCTTATCCTTGTTCTCATCACTGGCGTATCCACCGATCAGAACCCCCTTACTATGGCAGCCTTCGGGATGGATACTGCAATTTAATCCCTCGGAGAAAATATTCCACTGGATCGAAATATCATGGACGTCATACCAGGTTGCTAAATTCCGATTGACGGCCCAGCTCATTGAGTTGTGATCGATCACCACATTGTATGTGTTGTGAGAGTCAGAGGACAAAATTCGCATTGCATCTCCGGCCGAGGGTGGACCTGCCCGCAAGGTAAGAAATCGAATGGTTACGTCATGCGTTTGGATCTGAATCAGCGCCTCGATATCAGCGGTAACACCGCGCAACGTGATGCCTGCTCCCGGAGCAGTCTGCCCTGCAACCATAATATATGGATTGACAATAACCAGACTGGTCTTCAACTCAATGGTCCCAGCAACACGGAAGACGATGATGCGCGGCCTTGACTCCTCTATGGCGGCTCGCAAGGATCCCGGACCCGTATCATTCAAATTCGTAACTTCGATCACGTCTCCGCCTCGCCCTCCCATTGTTCTGGCTCCAAAGCCTTCGGCTTCGGGAAAAGCGCCCAGCGGGCGATTGGGTTCCGGAGATGGAGTAAAAACTACAGAGGGGGGTGTATTCAGTTCAGGGGAAAGGGTGGGGGTCAGATTAGGTTGAGAGGGCGGAAAACAACCCATCAGGCTTGCCAACATTAACAAAAAAATTGTGCAGAGAAAAGCCGCTCCTGCTCTGATTTCCATTTTCATCAGATTACATTCGGCTGGCTTGCGGATTCATTTAATTCGGACGAACGTCCGGTCTTTCCAGTCCACGAGATTTCTGCCTTCTGTGCACTTAATTGTTCACTAAGGCTGCCTTCCAAAATCACAAAGCTCAGGATTATCCAGGTAAGTTTTCTAAATTCCCATGAAAGCGACAAAACCCCAATCGCCCATGTCACAAGGATTGTCAGCCATAGGCCAGACATTCCCTTGGGCAAACGGACTGCCTCATAAATAACTATCCCAATGATAGATAGAAACAAAGTGAACCCGATAAAGCCTGTTTCAGCAATAATTGATATAAAGGTATTATGAACAGCAGAACCGATATTCGAAGCAACTGCACCGCTGCCAACTCCCAATATAGGGTGTTCGGCAAATACAACAGTGGCTTCCCACCACAGATTCATACGCCCACCCAGATCTCCCTCGCCAATGGAGCTGCCAATGGAGCCAAGCCGGTTAAGTATTGATTGGGGGATAAATGGCAGAAAGACCACTAACGAAATGAGAATAATGACAAACATAAAGATTTTTCGGTCGAATTTAATTTGTTGTGCTCCAACAATGAATATGCCGAATGGAATGGCTGCAACCAGGGATGTCCGGCTTCCGGTGAGGATGACGGAAAAAATAGATAACGGCATGTACAGCAAATTTATTACTTTCAGCCAAGTTCCTCGTTTATCATTTCTTGCGGCAAAAAACAGTTGTGTGGCAATGGGCAGGCCAAGCATCAAAATCAGCGCCAGATCAACGGCATTCACCCCAGTGGCACTATAACGTCCTTCATATTTGACTGCCACATTGCCAGTAAGAAAGTTATAAATTGTGCCAGCTACAAGTACATATGCACCGAAAATATAAGCTTGTAATCCCGCCATCAGTTCTTCCGGCTTTTGGTAAAGCTCCCAATAGATAAGCAACAGGACAAAAATCTGGCTGTAGGTTTTGATCCGTTGAAGTGTGTTTTCTATGTTAAGGCTCCAAAACACGCTCAAAAAATTCCACAAAAAGAACAGCAACACAAGCGCATGAAAAGGATGAGGTTTTCGAAATTTGCCTTCCAATAACAGGGTTGCCAGCCACAGTCCTGCGACTACAAAGCCCATGAGTCTGGCAAGTGACCCTATACCCGTTGTGGAAATACTATCCTCCCAGGGAACCAGGAAGATCAAAACGAGTGATGATAAGTACGCAATTTTTCGCACGGTTAAACCCCGAGGAGCAACTCCAGATAACGGTCCACGATAAAGTCCAAACTATAAGGCGTCCAGCTTTCTCTCGGAGGGCAGGGCGGATGACCAGCCAGAGCTGCTTCCATCGCTTCAGCCAGGATCTGAGGGCGGTTAACGGGAACCAGTCGTCCGTATTCTCCATCTTTCAGGATTTCCCGCGATCCACCCGGACAATCTGTGGCGATAACTGACATACCCAAGTACAATGCCTCGATAAGGACTGTCGGGAGTCCTTCCCATCTGGAGGAAAGCACAAATAGTGCCGCGTGAGCCATATAAGGATAGGGATTTTGCACGAATCCTAACAAACTCACATCCTGCTCCAATTCCAATTGTCTTACCAGACATTCAAGCTTTGAACGTTCTTCTCCTTCACCCAATATTAACAAGCGGACAGGCTGTTTTTTCCTGACTTGAGAAAAAGCCTCGATCAACACCTCGAAAGCTTTTTGAGATGTTAATCGCCCGATTGACAATATGACTGGAGGCTCACCCGCTTTGAACCACGGATGATCCAAACGTTCCTCGGACTTTCTACAGAGATCAGGCGTTACAACCGGGTTGCAAACAACCTTGATACGGCCGCGAGGAAGGGTAGTGGTCTTTGCCAGGTCATCAGCCACGCTATTTGAAACCGCGATAATTTCGTTGGCCCACGGGTAAAGCCAGCCTGCCAGTTTTGGATAAACCTGCCAGCGAAGATCAGACTGACTCTGTCTCACTGAAGAGAGAGTATTGTGCTCGCTAATTATGATTCGTCGCAGAAAACCGCTCAGACGCCGGCTTATGAGCGCAATCACATTGGCAAACAATGCAGAGAGCAAGGCAATTGGCTGTTCGCGGCGAAGGTAGTGAACAAAGGCCGGGACACTGGTCAGAACACGCGTGGCATTCAGGTCTACCAGCCTCACTGCATCAGGTATTTGGGCCATGTAGGGTCCTTCAGCCCGCGCCAGGACCAGGTCGACCGGATAGCCACGTTCGGATACAGCCTTTGCCAAATTAAGGATAACGCGTTCGGCTCCCCCTTCATATAAGCCGGGCAAGAAAAAGGCAATTCGATCCTTTGATCTAATCATTTGCAATCTTTTGAGGATGTATTCCGCAAGTCAAAATCTGCCCAAAGCTGATCTGCGATTACTCCGGGTGCCTGTCGAGTTGTATCAAACCGAAGAACCTTAAGGTCGCTACGATCAGCTGTCAAACGCGATAGTGTATGCTCATAACTATTACGATAGCGCCCCAGAAATTCGAAGATCACTCGAACAGACTCAGCCTTCACGATATGTTCTTTTTCCCGATTACGAATACGCTCCAATAAACATTCATCTGCCGCGTCCAACCATACAATTGCATCCAGGATGGATGCCCATTGGCGATACCAAGTTTGCCACATATGTTCAGCCTGTTTGTTTTTCAGAGAGTCAGGACCAAATTCACTCATTTCAGACAATAAATAAACGGGCCCTTGATCCAGAAGAATGATATTGTTATTCTTTTTCAATTCCTTTTGTAAGACTGCTGGCCAGCCATTCAAAATCGTAAGCCATGCAAATTCTCGCCGACTGAATTGTCTGATATCCCAATGGGATATATGCAACAGGGCAGGAATGAGTTGAACGCCATAAAGGGCAAAAAAAGGGGCATTTGCGGCTTTTCTGACATCAGGAAAGTTACTCAAATGAACGTCGTGATGCAAGCTTAATAGTTTACAAAGAGTAGTTTTTCCTGCACCCGCTGGGCCAACAATTTCCACTATGCGAGATCTTTTTTGTTTGTTCTCATTATTCTTTTTAGAGTCCATTGGCACAAAGTTTTACAGCATCCCTAAATGGATTCGGTTGTTGCCACTACAGCCTGGATGCGACGTACCATGTTCCGACGTTGAGCCCTTGATAAACCGGCATAAAATGACACCCCTAACATCAGGATGCCGGTCACACTGGCTGAAAGGATGAAAATAAGCCAACCCTTTACTCCCGACCAGGCCAGGTCAAGGAAAAAATTATCCAATGTCATTGATAGCAAAAATACAAGAATAGTGACGATGACTGGCCGAAGGATGCCATTCAATTGGGAAGAGAAAGTGACGCCCAGAAATTTTCCAATCAGAATTGGATAACCAAAGCTGATCACTAATCGCCCAGCCATAATCCCAATGCACAAGCCCGGAATACCCAATTTAAAATGCCCGACCAGCAGGCTGGCAGCAGCAACTGATAGGATCACCGCTAAAAACCCGAGGAGCACTTTTTGACCTAGGCGCAATGTCAAATCAATGATGTTTCCATCACTCCTTATGAAAACCAACTGCATTGCTGCTGCGACAACCAACAGATTGGGGAAAGAACCGGAATAGTGTTCAGCTCCCACCCCCAAAGTAACAAAGATTCGATTCCATATGAGTATGGAGGCACCTAAGGTGGTTGCGATCAACCAGATGAACGAGTTAATTTCATACCTTAACCGAACCGCCCTCT
>Ga0105104_10002022_pt1 | contig 14963 bp, 9 predicted proteins | sample PPLLaktember2015_3_FD_87034 | JGI IMG/M metagenome (GOLD analysis project Ga0105104, IMG submission 87034) | Freshwater sediment microbial communities from Prairie Pothole Lake near Jamestown, North Dakota, USA - PPLs Lake P7 Core (6) Depth... | ecosystem: Environmental > Aquatic > Freshwater >... | reverse complement strand
TCTTTCTATTTTAATCCCACTCGGGGAGTGAGCGATACTTTCAAAATGAGCGGGTCTTGGTAGGGTGAGTTAGGTCCATGTCATGGACGGACCATGTTCAACATGGCCTCTTCCTCACAATGGCTGCTGTCGGAAAGCTCCAGCATGGCCTTCAGGCGGCCCCCTTCGAATGTGAGGTAGGCAGATTTCAGATTGGACTGGTACAGGCTGACCCTCTTCCCCCTCTGGGTCAATATCTTCTCTTTGACCTGGATGAGACCTAGCTCCTCCAGTTCGTTTATCCTTCTGTAACAGGCCGCTATGGGGATGTTGAACTTCATGCAGAGATAGTTCGCCGTTCTGGGGACCTTGAACGTGGCCGTCAGTATCTTGACGGTGTACTCGTCGCTCAGGAGCTTGGTCACGGCCAAAGGGTTCAAGGTCGTTCACCTATCAACAGCTTGACCACCGATATATGGCAATGAGGTCCTGCCGGAGGCATAGGGTCCTACTTGACTTGCGTCCATCTATCGGGTCCGTACTTAATACTTTCTTCATTAATATATCAAATTATAAAGATTATTAAAACAAGTTTTTTGGTCCATCCAATTATGTAGTTCATTACCTATGGGCACTTCGGGTATTGAGGTCCGATCGATAGTTCGGACCGATATGGTTTTTAATCAAGCAGGTAATTACCTGGAAGGATGAGGAGCAAAGGATTGGCTGTTGCGGGTGTTGTCTTTACGGCCTTTTTGATCCTCTTCTTGGTCCTTTCAACGCTCAGTTTCCTGACAGGAGCATCGTCCACTAGGACCACCAGTTACCAGGGCAAGGACCTGGCGAGGGCCGGTGAGGACCTTCTGCTTAATACCTCCTCGGAAGGACTCGTCCCACCCGTGGTCATTATCCGGTCGGCATCGCTCTCCGATGTGAAGGTCCGGCTCCAGGTCCGTTGTGCGGGGGTCCTTATGGAAGAGGATGAGGGGACGACACCGTTCACCATGGTCCTTCCCCAGAGCTCGACCGGTGATTACAGGCTATCCATTAGGATCCTCACAGAGGGTGCTGACGCTTCGGACATCATCATAGAAGTCCAGCGCACCGACCTTCTTGCGGCGGGAGCGTTCTGTCTCCTGTCATGCTTCTTCTTCCTCTTCGTTCCTCTGCTCTGGGTATCAAGCTTGACCTTCCTTATCACTGCGGCATTCGTCAGGAGACGTGAGATCAAGGACGGATCCGTGGCCCAACGGGCCGTTCAAGGGAATGCCAATGTCATCTGGACCGATGACAGGAGCTATCGCGGGGGTGGCCAATAATGCAATCGTTCGTACTAGGGGCTGCCATCGCACTAGCATGTCTGACCATCCCTCTACTGGGGTTCTTTTTCTACACGGCAATCTTCTTTGCTACATCCCCATATTTCAGGAACGTGTTCCTATGGTCCACAGGGCTAAGAGGACATGACCATGTTAAGAAGCTCATAGGTTCTGGCCTTGCCCCGCACATTTTCCTCATGATGATGGCTCTCAGCGTGACCTTCTCTATATTACTGGAGCTCTTCTTCGTTCTGGTGCTATCCCCCTTGACCTTGTTCATGGATATCAAGGCCGTTACCGTTGCCCATCTGGTCCTTGCTGGTCCTGTAGAGGAATCGATGAAGCTCACTGTCGCAGCCCTATCGTTCGTCGGACTGTATCTCCTCCTATCATGGGGAAAGGTGTTGTACCGACCTTACGGGGAGCTATCGAACGTCAAGAACGGCATGATCGTAGGGCTTGCAGCAGGCGCCTCTTTCGGTGTGGCCGAATCAGTGCTATACCTGTTCTCCGGTCTCACCTCCCTCTCTTCGGGAGACACATCGGCCCTTACCATCGATGCTGTTGTCTGGAGGGTGGTACTGGGGGTCATCGTCCATGCTGTCTACAGCGGTATTGCGGCGTCCGGCCTCGGAAGGACCGGATGGACCCGTAAGGTATTATACACAATGGCCGGGCTTTCTCTGGCCGTTATGTTCCATTCGCTTAACAACGGGATATCGGGGGTCATGCAGTTCTATTCGGGACTAGATGTAGGCCAGATGCTCCTGGTAACGGATATCATGCAATCAGCGCTGTTCATGATGGCTGTCGTTACACTGGTCCTGTTATGGCGGTTCTCAGGTAAGGGGGCTGTCAATCAAAGGACCGGATGATGTCCTATTAAGGCCGTTCTTCGTCTATATGTACTAGTTGCGCAGTAAGTTATTTATCAGGTATTGAAGGATTTGATATTTCCATGGACCTATCGGGAGGGCCGTCATTGAAGGTTATCCAAGCGTTGTTCGTAATATCGTTCGTGATAGCTGCCTTTCCTGCCGAGGGATGCAGCATCAAGAACGATACTGACCGTATGATCATAGAGGGCTTGACCGTTCTTGTCTGGGAGGTCCCCGATCCATCGGTGGAGGAAGGTAGCTCGGGTCCCATCGTTACAATAGAGGGATGGGGAACATCATTTTCCATGGGAATGCCCATGCTTCCGGAAAGAAGCTATTATCTGCCACTGGGACCTGGTGAGGACCCGGTCATCATCGAGACTATGAGCTCAGGTATCGAAAACAGGGTCCTTGAACGCCCTGTAGCGAACGTCCCAGAACCCACAACCGACAGAGCAGGACCCTTGTTCCATGACGAAAAGGACAATGAACAGAGGAGCGTCATGGACCTGGGCATCCTTGAACATGGCAATCTGAGGTTCTGGACCATCCGCCTATCACCTTTCAGGACAGTGGGGAACATATTGTCCTGGCCTCATATCATCAAGGCACATGTCGCGACCGGTTCCCCCAATGCTAATTCCGAGACCTTAGTTCCCGAGGACCTCCCATCCCCGACCGAGATCGATCCGAACGCAGAGGGTATGGGTCCTCTTTGGTCCCCTCCATCGATGGATGCCCAACCCATCCCGACGGCACAGCCATCCTACACTGACAGGTTCCCGCCCACCGAGTGCCTTATAATAACCACCTCCACATACAATTCGACCCTGAGGCCGCTAGCCGATTGGAAGACCATGAGAGGGGTCCCAACACGGATAGTCGAGACCGGGTGGATATCATCGGCCTATACAGGTTCCGATACCCAGGAGAAGGTCAGGAACTGCATCAAAGCGTTCTACGCGAACGAGAACCTCAAATGGGTCGTTTTAGGGGGCGACCACAGCGTCGTCCCGAGCAGGATGGCATACATCCCTGACGGTTACGATGACGGCGGCAGCGACGGAAATACGGTCCCGGCGGATTCCTATTATGGTGACATAGCAGGGTCCGGCCATACCCCTTATGACTGGGACGGGGACAATGACGGCAACTATGGTGAGTATTCTGTTGACGGAATAGACCTGAATGCGGAGGTCTGGGTCGGGAGATTGTCCGTTTCCACGACCAACAACATGCAGACCCTTGTTAACAATATCCTCAACTACGAGAAGAACCCGCCCTCAGGCAGTTGGTACAACAGAGCGGTCCTTGCGGGAGCTTACTCCAATTACAAGGAATCGAGCACATCGAACGATACCACTGACGAAGCGACCCTCAAGGATACTATCAGGAGCGATTTCCTCTCAAGTACAAACTACAATCCATACACCCTATACGAGAAGGCCGGCATATGGCCCTCGCAGTTCAGCTGCAATGCGTCCCTGACCGATGCCAACATGGTCAGCGCCATCGATCCCGGCGCCTTCATGGTGAACATGGCAGGACATGGTTCAAGCACCGGGATATACAGGAGGGTTTGGAACGCCGACTCCAACGGCAACAAGGTCTGCGATTCCGGAGAGACCTCCGATCATGCATATTACACGACCTCGGCCTCCCAGACCAACGGCGGCAAGAAACCCCTTTTCTACAACGATGCCTGCAACAACGGCGATTTCGACAGGACCACCTGCCTTACCGAGGACATACTCCTTGATGTCGGAATAGGGGCTGTGGGTTCAGCAAGGGTCAGCTGGTACTCCAAACCCTGGGCGAAAGGTTCGGACGGGGGTTACTACAACCAAGGGCATGATTACAGGTTCTGGCAGCAGTTCTTCGCAGGCAACTATCAACCAGGTAAGGCCCTGGCCCTCTCCAAGTACGATTACATCCAGGACAAGACGGCCCATGACCTCTACTGCTGGAAGAACCTGCTGCAGTATAATCTGTTGGGGGACCCCGAGATACCTATATGGACCAAGGAGCCAGGAACTCTAACGATAATACACAGCGATCCAGTTCCCTCACCCGGGAGCAATACCTTCACGGTAACTGACGGTTCCGCTAATCCGGTGAACGGGGCCAAGGTCTGCCTGATGAACCTGACCGAGTTCTATGGAACGGCCATAACCGGATCGGACGGCAAATGCTCCATCACGCTCCCCCAGATAACCCTGAGGATGAACCTTACGGTCACAGCAAGGAACTTCAAACCGCTCTTCAGAACGGTCCTTGTAGGTTCCGATACGGAGAAGCCCCGGATAGTATCCGTAGAGAGTCTTGGAGCCAGGACCACCGGTGACAATTTCAAGATAAACGCCCTCATAACGGACAATGTGGAGGTATCATCGGTCGTCATCAACTTCAACTGGTCGGACACGCAACCAGCCACGACAATGAACTACACCATGTTCAAATCTGGGCCCAACAACTATTCGTTCATAAGGAACCATCCCTCGGACTTGGTAACAAGGTTCTGGTTCAAGGTCGGGGCAAGGGATGTCAAGGGCAACTGGAACCATTCGACCTGGTCCAGCTTCGCCGTTACAGACAATGACCTTCCCGAGCTCATCCTTGACAATTCACTGTTATGGGCGACGACCGGGGACCCGTTCTTCTTCGAGATACATCTCAAGGACAATGTCGGACTGGGGGTGGCGACCGTGAACTACACGGTATCGGGAGGTCCTTCCAGCAACCTGACCATGACAGGTCCGGGCGATATGAGGGCCGCATCCGTGATCATACCCTCCAAAGCAACCGGTTTGCTCAGTTTCATGTTCTACTTCAACGACACCTCCGGGAACCTGAACAAGACCTCGGTTCGGAACAGGAACATCATTGACAATGACCCGCCGACGCTCATTTCGGACAACACTATCATTCCACCAACGACAGGGGAACCATTCGTTGTCAATGTTACCGTCTCAGACAACATTGCCCTTCAGGATGTCAGATTGGTCTATCTAATAGGCGGACAGTCGTGGATGAACCAATCCATGCAGATTCAGCCCGACGGCAATCACACAAGGCAGGTGACCATCGGCGCTTCCGTTAACACGAACATCACATACCGCATCTTTGCCTCGGACACATCAGGGAACGTCATGGTCATACCGGACAGATGGCTCGATATCCTTGACAATGACCTGCCATTCATGATAATGGACACATCGGACCTTATGGCGACCACCGGGGAGAGCTTCAACATCTCTTTGAGGGCTGGAGATAACATAGGCGTCGAAAAGGTCTCTGTGGAATGTTCGATAGCGGGTTCCGACATAGATGTGCTCTCGGCTAGCTACGACCCTCTGACAGACGGATGGTACGGCATCGTGGAGATACCCTCCCATGGGGTCGGGAACGTCAGCTACCGCTTCGACCTGTTCGATGAGGAAGGCAATCATTTTTACACAGAGGTAAGGGCCGTGGAAATTTCGGACAACGACGTGCCTGTGTTCATCTCGGACCTCTCGGACACGGAGGCAGTGACCGGGTCCGTCTTCAACTTCAGCATGGTCCTTTCGGAGAACGTCAACATGAGCTCCGTTACCGCTGACGTTTGGATACTTACGAACAACTACGAATTGGAGCTTGAGCTAATGAGGACCGAGCCCGGGGGCATCTACGTTTACGGCAGGGCCTGGTCAGCACCTTTCGAACTGATAGGGAATATGACATATAGCTATGTGATGACGGACTCAGCGGGGAACGAGAACAGCACCCAGATGTACGATGTACTGCTGAAGGACGGGCTGTTACCTTCATGCGACCTGCTGGTGCCGGAAAATGCCACTACCGGTAATGACTTCACTTTCCATGCCAATGCCACCGACAATATAGGCATATCCTCTTTGACGGCCATCATACGATTGCCAGGAGGCCTGAGCGACATATTGCTGGTCATGCGGAAGGTCGAGATGTGGACGCTGGATGGCTCCGAGCACCTTTGGGTGGGCAATGTCACAATGCCAGAGAATGTGACCGGAGAAGTGTCCATTAGTGTCCTGTGCAACGACACGAGCGGGAATTTGCTGGTCACTGAATGGTACAGGACCCAGCTGACGGACGACGATGCGCCATCGTTGACCCTTCTTACAGCTCCCAGGAAGGTCGGTACTGGGTCCGAGCTCTCGGTCTTCATTACTGGCATTGACAACATAGGGGTCACCGGTGCGGAAGCTTCTGTCTTGGATGGCCCTCTGACCGTAACCGATGTCGTTCCCCATCCCAACGGCAGCTATGAGGTCAGACTGACCGCTTCTTCGGGTTCGGTGGGTACCTCACGGGTAAGGCTTTTCCTGGGAGACGGCATCAAGTGGACCAACAGGACGATAGAGATCGAGGTCTATGATGACGATATGCCTACTGTGGACATTGAACCCATAGGCACTCAATATGGTTTGAACGCGGTGGTGGACATCGAAGCATCGGTTTCGGACAATATTGGTGTGGATGACGTCATATTGACGGTCCTATCGGGTCAGACACAGCTTTCATCCATATCTCTGGAGATGGATGACGGAAAGGTCTCGTACTCCTACACGACGACAGTGCCCATTGAGCTCATCTTCGAGATAACCGTCAAAGATTTTTCTGGCAACACAGCATTAGATAGTGTGTCAACAGTAGTTGTGGACGACAAAGCTCCTGACATCAAGGTCAACATCTTGGAACATCCGAAAAGCAATGAGTTCGTAAAAGGAGAGAATATTGGCCTTGATGCGGCAGGCACGACCGACACGTCCGCTGACCTCAACTACACATGGAAGGTGACCGCTCCCGATGGGACAACCTTCATGATCTATGGGGCAAAAACAAGCTTTGTTCCGGACCAGAAAGGTACCTACAAGGTGGAGCTTACGGTCACGGACCCCGCCGGTAACAAGGCGGAGGAGAGCTTCGATATCGTCGTCGAAGAAGAAGAACCGCTCATAGACCCAACGCTCCTCATCTACATAGCAGCAGGTATCCTGCTCCTGGTAATATTGCTCATGGTCCTTTTCTTCCTGATAAGGTCAAGGAAGAAAGTACCGGTTGAAGAGAACGGATTCGAAGAATGGGGCGAGGAGTGACGGCAGACATAATCAGCGGATAGATTTTCCGGACCAGTTCCCGCCCAGAGAACAAGGGTCCGGAGATGGAACACCTCTATCAGGACCACCGCAATACTGGAACCCCGGTCGGTCTTGTAACACAAGTGGCGGAATGGATATACAACCTGTTCTGGGATGACTTTTCCTGGTCTATAAATTGTTTGTGTCGTTCGATGGAGACAAATGGTTTCAGTATTGCGTGAATGTCCCTTTGACGGACTGATAGGAGACCTTCACTCTTTCTCTATAGATAGGAGCATCCCAGCTGTCCCATGTATAGAAGGGGATGCTCGTAGCCTTCAAGGTCCCATCGACGGGGTGAGGGATGGAATCGGTTATCCTAACTGGGCCATCGGTCCCCGATGCGTTCCCATTCTCACCCGGCAAGAAAGTTAGAACAGCGACCCGAATACCATCTATCACCTTACCATTACCATACCCCTCGGTCCACGGGTCCGCATTCACTGTACGTGTGCTAGGGTCCCTGAAATTGAGCAGTAGGTAGGGGATTCTGAGCTCTATGAACGAACCATTGTCGGATGAGGATATATCTGCAAGTGAATCGTATCTTTCAGATCCAGGGTCGGAGCAGCCCCATCTTAGCTTTCCTGTATCGAAGGCCTTGAAGGGAACTATCTGGCCTGTAGACGGGACTTTGAACCCTTTGTTCACTGTCAGTCCTAAAGGATGGAAGATGCCATTGTCCTTGACATGAGCGTACGGTGATTCCTCCACGTAACCGATTTCGTGGCCGTATCTATAATGATGAAGGTCATAATAGCTGTCCACAAGCACCTGAGAACCCTCTTCTCCACAGATGTGAACGATGAAATCAAAGCCGACCTCGCTCTTCAGACCCGTTCCGAACGGGACGGATGTGGACCCCTGGTCACTAAGGGTATCTATGAGGATCAGGATGTTCATCTTATCCCAATTGAGCCCTCTGGTCGCTAAGGTATCCATACCGATGTTGATGTAAGCCTCATCATGGGAGATCCTCAATCCCCGTATGGTCCTCTGAGCGTCGAAGCCATCACCGAGGGACTGGATAGGTTCGGACCCTTTCAAGAATTGGTTCGTTGATGGACCCATCCAATCATTGTCATTTCCATCCATTGTCCTGACACCCTCTGAAGCTGGATCGAAGGATAGGAGCCCGAAGTGCTGTTCGCAGGTCTGGACATCCTTCCAGAGCGCCCTCCTATCTGGTTCCGTCAGTTCCATGGTGTTCCAGGTCCTCTTGAACCATTCGTCCTGCCACGAGAAGAGGATACCTCCCGCAAGTCCTTCCGAGACGATGTCCCTGAACAGTCTGGATTCGATCTCACCCTGTTCCTGCTCAGTATTGTGTCCATGGTCCATGCCGTAAAGTCCTTCGTGTGCGATCCCCCTGGAAGAAGGGACACCGAACTCGCCTATCAACACTGGCAGGAGATGGGACCTTTTCAGGTCATGCAGATATCCTGCATAATTGTCGTAGGAACCATCCTTGTTGATATATTTGGCATAGGAAGGCTCGAGGGTCATGAGGTCCGGATAGTATGGATAGACATGATAGGTGGCAAAGAGCCCCGGGACCATGTTCCATGTCGGCAGGACCTTGTCGGGGTCTATGGAAACAAGGTCCTCATCATAGAAAGGTTCGTACGGATGCTCGAGCTTGTCGGTAGTTGGCCAGTTCACAAAGCTCAAAGGTCTCTGTTCATGATACCTCTTGGTCTCGTAATGGGCGGTATGGTCCATGAGGGATGCAAGCCAGACCTCGAAAGCAGTGGCAGAATTCGTCTCTATGAAATCAGCTTTCAGGTCTGGAACCGATGGGTGGGCTTCTATAGTCCCCTGAACGAACGACGGGTCCCATTCAAGGCCCAGGACAAGACCGAGAACATATTCGGAAACGTCCCTTTTGTAAGTTCCGGAAGCGTTCCCTGGTGATGGGAGAATGTTCGCTCTTCCATGTATCGCGTCCACGACCATCTCAACTGCATAGCTGAAGCTCTCATTGTTGTTGGTTTTGAAGGCATCTCCACTTGAGAAGAGCGTCTCCTCCTCGGTATAGATCCCTTGGATAATGAACAATGGGTCATCGGCCCTTCGATTATGGTCATAGAGCGCTTCATAGAAAGCTGGGGGATGGACCGTATAGACCCTTACGACGTTCGAGTTCATATCCGATATCATTCCGAACCAGCGGTAGTATTCCTCATAGGTGATGGCAGTCTCACCAGGAAGATGTCCAGGTTTGGTAATTCCCATGTTCACACCCTTTATGACCAGGTCATTCCACTTGCCGTCCATAAGGACCTGGAAACCCTCTCCTTTGGCTTTGTGTGAGATCCAAACCAGATCTCCCCCCACCTCATGCGCTTCCCTGCCTATCCTTGACCGGACCTCTCCATCATGATTCGAGCTTATCATAAAATAAAGAAGGGCACTGGAGAGTAAGATGAAAACGGCAAGGAAGGCAAAAACGATGGCTTTGTTCACCCTCATTGCAGGATGAACTATGAGGTCTTAAATCAATCTTATCTGGTCATTTCCACATCTTTCAAATAACGGCTATGAAGATCAGGTCCTCTTCTTGAACAATGTGCATCCGATGGCTCCAGTGAACTGCGGGTCAGGAGGGACCAAGACCTTGACCCCGAGACCCTCCTCAAGGGTATCTTTCAATCCGCTCCCGAGCGAAACCCCTCCGGTGAAAACAAGAGTGTCAAGGGGGAAGGACCTCAATTGGGGGCGGACCCTCTCATAGACGGAATGGATGATCCCCGAGGCTATCTCTTCCCTGGGGACCTTCTTCACAAGGAGGTCTATTATCTCCGTTTCCGTGAAGACGGAACAGGTGGATTCAAGGAGCTTCCTTCCGCCTTTGTACGACGAGAGCTCATTGACGGTCATGCCTAGCATGGAGGCCATCTTCTCCAGGAACCTGCCGGTCCCTGCGGCGCATTTATCGTTCATGGAGAAATCCCTGAGCACCCTATCCTCCATCCTTATCACCTTCATATCCTGCCCCCCTATGTCCAGGATGGTGAAGGTGTCCATGCCCAGGACCCTGGAAGCTCCCATAGAATGGGCCCTGACCTCCGGAACGGACCTGTCGGCTTTGACAAGCTTCCTGCCGTAGCCCGTTGATACCACGATAGCCCCGGGTCCTACCTCCAGTTCGCCAAGGTGCATGAGGAACTCCGTCGTATCGGCGATGCAAAGATCGGTCCTATCATTGTAATGTACGGCCGCCTTTACAGACCTGGAGCCAATGTCCATGCCGATCCTGGCGCCATCAGGTGCGTTCGAGATAGCCTTCATGAGCTCCGGAAGCGTCATGGGAGCCCCTCCATCATATCAATGAACGATTCCATCCTGATGGCGGTCCTCTCATCTAGAGGTCCGGGCAGGTTGCCCTCTATGGTCAGCATGGGGATGTCAAGCTCCCTTCTGAACACCCTGTCGTCCATCTGCCTGTGGCAGAAGGATTGGACGTAATGAACGAGCCCAGTAAGATTCCTTCTATCGATCTCCCTGTTGATATCATCCACCCTGAGCTGGATATCGTAGGGATATGTATATTCGAGATACCTTTCCACCCAGTCCTTCCCGGAAGGCATGGTGAACTGCCTCTGGACCTCGAAGAACACGGTCCTCCCACCAAGCGCCTCGAGCCGGGGGAAAAGATCGGTGATGATGGGAGGAACTCCTATGTAACCCAATCTGATCCCATCCTCCTGAGGCTCTCTCTTCCTTTCGGATGATAGCAGGGCCTCAAGAGAACGCTCGTAAGATCCCGGGTCCGACCCAAGGTCGGAGCAGGAGACTTGTGCCAGATGGGATTCCTGAGCACTGATCCTCAGATGTTGGGACCTGAGCCTGTCCACCTCACGGGCAAGCTCTCTCATCTCCTCAAGACTCACGGCTTTTGCAGCAGATGCTTCCATCGAACATCCAAGGAAAGAGCAGAGACTGTCCATTTCGTTCATCAGCTCCCCTCTGTCCCTGTCTATGGGGTAGGAGAACCCGTGGACCTTCCTCCCGGTCCGGTTCAGGTCCTCGAGCAATGATTCCGAGTTGGAGCAGTCCCCCCTGACCACCCCAACGACCGCATCAACCTCGGATGAAACAGCATGAAGTCCCTTGATCCATGAACAGATATTGCGAGGGAAGCCCACCGCTTGCGCATCTTCCACAAGGTCACGGCTGGAAGCGTTCGCTATGAAGATGTTGTTGAGGTCCACAGGCGTCCTCCCCGAAGCAAGGAATGGCTCCAGGGGTACCGTCGTGGTGATGCCTATCCTTCTTTCACCTGCAAGAGCCATGGACGGCCTCGTATCCCAGGTCGAAGGCTTTAAGATTTGCCTCGAGTGCCCTCTTCGGGACGGAAACGCTCACGGATTCGCGCATCTCCTCCCTGGTGAACGGAAGCACCCCGGTCCCCATTATGGCACCCAGCATGACTATGTTGGTGGTCTTATCGTTCCCTGCGAGCTTGGCCTTCTCCCTGGCAGAGAGATGATAGACGCATTGGGCCTTACCCCTGACCTCCTCTATGATCTCCTTCACGTCTGGATAGGGAGAACCACCGGAGCTGACGCTCACAGGCCTGATGGGGTCCTCGCTGAACACCACGACCGTCTCGCTGGTTATCTGTTCTCTGGCCCTATATATTTCAAGGGGTTCCATCCCGAGGAGTATGGTCATGTCGGATGCGAACGGGAGCGGGGAGACGGTCTTGCCAAGCCGAATGGTCGTCTGCACAACCCCGCCCCTTTGTGCCATCCCATGTATCTCGGATATGATTATGGCCAGGTCCTTCTTCATGGCCGCATTGCCTATTGCCTTCGAAACGGTCAGGGCTCCCTGTCCTCCGACGCCAACGATCTGGATGGTAAATGCATCAGCATTCTTTCGCACCATTTCAATCACTCCCCTTCATAGGGCCCATGGCATGGAAAGGACAGATCTGCTCGCAGACCCCGCAGGACCAGCAGAGCTCGGGGTCTATGAAATGGTCCTTGCCGACCTTGTAGAAGGCCGGGCAGGCGAAGGTCTTGGTGCAGGCATCGCAGCGTTTGCACATGTCCTGATAGACCTCGTAGCGCTTCCTCTTGATGCTCCTCCTTGCAAGGTTCCTCTCAAGGAGCAGTGCGCAGGGTGATTTGGTTATGACGACCGCTACCCCGTCGTAGGCCAGAGCTTCCTCGAAGGCCTTCTGGGTCTCCTTGATGTTGAGCGGATTGACCGTCCGGATGAACTCCACCCCTACCCCTTTGCAGACCTTCTCTATGCTGATGGCCTTTGCTTCCTCGTTCATTCCGTTAAGGGGGAGGCCGGGATGGGGCTGGTGACCTGTCATGGCGGTCGCAGCATTGTCCATTATGTTCAGGACGAACCTGTGGCCGTTGTGAACAGCGCTAAGGAGCCCCGGGACCCCGGAGTGGAAGAAGGTGGAATCGCCTATGAAGCCTATAACGGGTTCATCGACCACCCGAGAGAGCCCTCCAGCGGTCCCGACGGAGCTGCCCATACATACCATAAGGTCGCCAACACTGGTCGGGGGGGCTATACCAAGCGTATAACAACCGATATCGTTCGGGAAGACCGCCTTTCCCTTGGTTGCCCTCTTAACGGCAAAGAATGTGGCCCTGTGCGGGCATCCCGCGCACATCACGGGAGGGCGAGGGGGTTCAGGCAAGGACTTCCAGGACAATGTTCCATCATCGATGGTCTCGACCTTGTGGCCGGAGGCGCAAAGAGCCTCAGAAAGCCCCCTTAGAACGACATCGGGATTGTACTCCCCCGGTATGGGGAAGAAACCATCCCTCTTTCCAAGGATGGGGACTGGCAGGTCCCTTTCCTTGAGAACGGTCTTCACGCCCTCCTCGAGGAACGGTTCGCCCTCTTCGACGACGACAACGAGGTCGGAGCCCTGGCAGAACTCGGAGACCAGGTCCTCAGGGAGCGGATGTGTCATACCGAGCTTCAGCACCCTGGCCTCGACCTCCAGCTCGACATTGTCAAGTATCTCCATTATGTAATTGTAGGAGACCCCCGAAGTGATGATGCCAAGCTTGGGTCCGCCCTTGGTGTTCTTCTCCCTTGCCGCTATGACCCTGTTCCATTCGGAGACCTCCGATAGGTCCCTGAGCTGTGCAAGGTTCTCCAGGACCACAAGGTGCCTTTTACGGGCATTCGCAGGGACCATCACGAACCTGGACGCATCCTTCTCGAAATGGAGCCTCCCGACCTGGGGCTTGATCTCTCCCAGTTCAATGACCCCTCGGACGTGGTTCAACCGGGTGGTCGTCCTGAAGAGGATCGGTTCACCGTACTTCTCCGAGATCTCGAACCCAGAGAGCATCATCCTCTTCGCCTCGTCCGGGTTAGATGGTTCGAGCATGGGTACGTAGCCCATCTTGGCATAGTAGCGGTTGTCCTGTTCGTTCTGGGACGAGTGGGCCCCTGGATCGTCAGCCGAGAGTATTATGAAACCGCCCCTGACCCCCGAGTATGCAAGGGTCATGAAAGCGTCAGATGCGACATTCAGCCCCACATGTTTCATGAACACGAAAGCCCTGGCACCGGCCGCAGCGGCGGCCGCAGCGGTCTCGAAAGCGACCTTCTCGTTTATGGAGAACTCGAAGTACATGCCGGCATCCTTTGCGATCGTCTGCAGCGTGTTCCCTATCTCCGATGATGGGGTCCCTGGGTAAGTGGCAGCTACCTTGACACCAGCCTCTATCGCAGCCCTGACTATGGCCTCATTGCCAAGGACAAGCATCTTCTTTCCAGGCTCGTTCAGAAGTAGTTCTTTCACTGTTCTCACCTCATTGACCGAAAGGGCCAAGTACTCAACTGGGGGCTTTGCCCCCTTCCCTTGCGGCTGCCCTGGCCTGCGTCATCTTCTCCATCTCAAGGAGATCCTCGTACTTCATATGGAGGTCCTTTTCCAGCTCCTTGATGAGGTCGTCCGGCAGATGCTTGAACCTTCCCTGTTTGAAGAGGTAGTCCTTGAGGGGGGTGGTCTGAGGTTTCATGGTCACCTTGTACACACCGTTCTCGCATTCAAGCAGATTGAAGGCCCTGCAGCTTACGGCCTCTTTCGTTATCGTAACGGTCAGCCCAGGCTCCATCTTCCATCCGGTGGGGCAGGGGGCCCAGATCTGGATGAACTTGGTCCCCTTGATGGAGAGCGCCTTCTTGACCTTCCTGATGAGGTCCTCAGGGTAGCCCACCGTCGCGGTCGCAACGTAAGGTATCCTATGAGCTATCATTATGGCGACCATGTCCTTCTTCGGGGACTTCTCCCAGTCATCGGTCTCCCCGACGGGCGTGGTCGTGGTCCATGCGCCGATGGGCGTTGAGCCGGAGCGCTGGATACCGGTGTTCATGTAGGCCTCGTTATCGTACATGATGTAGAGGATGTCGTCGTTCCTGTCAGCCGCGCCGGAAAGGGCCTGTATGCCGATATCGGCGGTACCGCCGTCACCCGCGAACCCGATGACGTTGATATCCTTCTTTCCGAGAGCGTCCAGGGCGGCCCTGATGCCACCCGCCGACGCTCCGGTGGTCTCGAACGGGGTATATAGCTCCGGGACCTGCAGGCATGTATTAGGCCATACACCTGGCATGACCGCCCAGCAGCAGGCCGG
>Ga0105104_10002021_pt1 | contig 14965 bp, 12 predicted proteins | sample PPLLaktember2015_3_FD_87034 | JGI IMG/M metagenome (GOLD analysis project Ga0105104, IMG submission 87034) | Freshwater sediment microbial communities from Prairie Pothole Lake near Jamestown, North Dakota, USA - PPLs Lake P7 Core (6) Depth... | ecosystem: Environmental > Aquatic > Freshwater >... | reverse complement strand
TAGAAACGGGTAAATTTGCCACGCGCAAGGCATACGGTGTGGCGCTGGAGGCGTTGGGGCATGCCAACCCTCACATCGTGGCTCTGGACGGCGATGTGCGGAACTCGACGTACGCAGAAAACTTTTATGACGATCCAGCGCTGCGAGACCGGTTTTTCGAATGCAAAATTGCGGAACAGCACATGATTTCGTGTGCGGGTGGCCTCGCGGCAGGAGGCAAGCTGCCGTTCGTATCCACGTTCGGTAAATTTGTGACGCGGGGCTATGATCAGTTAGAGATGGGACTCATCAGCCGGTTTAACCTGAAGATCGTGGGCTCCCATGCGGGCGTGAGTCTGGCGGCCGATGGGCCTAGCCAAATGGCCTTGCCCGATGTCGCGTTTTTCCGAGCCTGGACCACGGTACGCACGCGCATGGGGAAGCCCGCGCTGTATCTGCTGCAGCCGGCCGATGCCTATGCGGCATATGCCTTAACCGTGGCGATGGCCGAGCACGACGGGGCGTGCTATATGCGAACACTCCGGCCCGACGTGCCGTTCCTCTATAATGAGGCCAGCCGCTTTGTCCTTGGCGGGCACGAGGTCCTGGCCAAGGGTCATGATCTCTTGCTAGTGGCCTCGGGCTACATGGTCCACGAGGCAAAAAAGGCGTTGGCTGGCCTCAAGGCCCACGGCATCGAGGCGACGTTAGTGGACCTCTATTCCTTACCCTTCGACGGGGACGCCATCGTGACCCTGGTCCAGGAACACCAGGGCAAGGTGCTGACGCTGGAGGATAACTACGGCGCTGGCATGGGCTCAGCGGTGGCCGATGTCCTGAGCGCACACGCCGGAGCGTTCATGCTCAAGCAGATGTACGTCCGCCAGATTCCCAAGTCCGGCCGTACGCCGGATGACGTGCTCCGCTACCTGGCGCTGTCGGCGGCAGATATCGTGAATACCGCCGTGGAGATGTTGGCAGTGGCGTCGAGATAGGCTCGAACAGGGTAGGCGGAAAGATCTCCATCTCATCAGGGGTTTGGGGGGCGACCAATGAGAACCTGGCGCTTCATCACGATTCTCATCGCCTCGCTCAGCATGGCGATGGCCTTCTGCCATCTGCTGGAGATGCCTACGCGGATGAGTTTCGATGGGCGTCTGTGGCTCACGACGCAGGCACTTTACCGGCTCTTTGGGCCACCGTTGGGGGCTATTATTGAAGGCGGCGCGGTGATGACCACGATTATCCTGTCTTTTCTCGTGCGCCAGCGGCGACCCGCATTTTGGTGGACGTTGATTGGTACCGTTTCCATTGTGGTGGCTCACGTCATCTGGTGGATGTTCATCAATCCCGTCAATGCCGAGGTCAGCACATGGGCCCCCGATGCCATACCCGCAGACTGGATGCGATACCGAAGTCAGTGGGAATATACACATGCAGCAAGGGCGGTCCTGCAAATTATTGGGCTTAGCGCGCTTGTGATTTCCGTGCTCGTTGAAACGCCGAGGGAGTTTCTGAGGAAGCGCACGATATGAAAAGCGCGCACCTATTCGGTCGAGCGAGCCGGCCTCCCATTTAGCCGTTTTGGCATGGTTTGCTCTGGTAAGGTCGCCTTAACTGCCCACTGGCGTAGAGGAAATTTTGACGAGGTTTGGGTTATGACACGTGAGGGTCATCGTGATGAAAGCATTGCTCCAACTGATCAAATATGGCCAGAGTTACTGGCTCGATAATCTCACCCGTCGCAAGATCACCAGCGGCGAGCTGAAAAGGCGCGTCACTGAGCAGGGATTGCGCGGTGTGACCTCGAACCCCGCCATTTTCGATAAAGCCATCTCGGGCGGCGATGATTACGACGCGCAGATTCAGCAACTCGTGCGTGAGGGGTGTGATGTCCACGAGATCTATGAGCGGCTCGTCGTCACCGACATTCAGGACGCCTGCGACATCCTGCGCCCGGTGTATGACGCGTCCGATGGGGAAGATGGCTTCGTCAGCCTCGAAGTCTCGCCCCATCTAGTGCACGACACCGCGGAGACCATGGCGGAGGCCCGGCGTCTGTGGAAGGCTGTCGCTCGCCCGAACGTGTGCATCAAGATCCCTGGCACGCCCGCAGGCCTGCCTGCCATCGAGGAGATGCTGTACGAGGGGATCAATATCAATATCACCTTACTCTTCGCCATCAAAGACTACGAAGCGATGGCCCAGGCATACATCAGAGCCTTGGAACGCTGCGTCGCCGAGGGCAGGCCAGTGAAGCACGTCGCCTCGGTCGCTAGCTTCTTCCTGAGCCGCATCGATGTGCTGGTAGACCAGCTGCTTGGGCATCGTATCCGGCCGGACGCGACTCGTGGTGAAGACCCCCGTGCCGAGCAACTCTTGGGGAAGGCGGCGATTGCGAACGCCAAGCTTGCCTACCAGAGCTTTAAGCGGATCTTCAGCGGCGAGCGCTGGAGGGCGCTTGAGGAAAAAAGGGCCCGCGTGCAGCGTCCGCTCTGGGCGAGCACCAGCACCAAAGATCCCCTCTATGACGATGTGCGCTACATCGAACCGCTCATCGGCCCGCATACCGTCAATACCATGCCTGATGAGACCATTGACGCCTTTGCCGATCACGGCGTCGTCCGTGAGAACTCGGTGGAAGCAGACCTGGAACAGGCCCGCCAAACCTTGCATGATATCGAGAACGAGGGGGTGGATCTCGACCGTGTCACCTGGCAACTGCAGAACGAAGGGGCGCAGAAGTTCATCGACCCCTACGACGCCTTGATGAAGACCCTCGCCGCCAAACGCCAGAGGTTTTTAGGCGCGACGGCGAGCGAGCAGACGATGGCCTTGGGAACCGTGAGATCAGCCGTCACCTCGGCCTACAGTGCGCTCGACAGCCGACGGTTTGGGCGCCGCTTGTTCGCGCACAATCCGTTTCTCTGGACATCCGACGTCGAACAGGCCGAGGCGATTCGCCATCGACTGGGCTGGCTGGACAGCATTGCGATCTTTCGCAGGAGGCTTAGAGATATCACTACCTTTGCCACTGACATCAAAGACGCGCGATACACCCACATCGTGCTGCTCGGCATGGGTGGCAGTAGCCTCTGTCCTGAAGTCGCCCGCGAGACCTTCGGCTCAGCTCAGGGCTGGCCACCGCTTCTGGTGCTCGACAACACCGATCCTGCCGCCATACGCGAGGTCGAATCGCACATCGACCTCGCCAGGACCCTCTTCATCGTCTCGAGCAAATCGGGCACCACGACTGAGACACTCAGCTTTTACCGGTATTTTTTTGAACGCGTGAGCCAGCAAGTGACGGGGAAAGCGGGCGACCATTTTGTGGCCATCACTGACCCAGGCACACCCCTGGGGGAAGAGGCGCGCCACAAGGGCTTCCGGCATTATTTCGAGAACCCTAAGGACATCGGTGGGCGCTACTCGGCGCTGTCCTATTTCGGCCTGGTGCCGATGGCTCTTCTTGGCATCGATATCGCCGCGCTGCTCGAGCGTGCGCACCAGATGCGGGTGAGCTGCGGACCATTTATCCCCGCAGCGGCCAATCCAGGTATCAGCTTAGGTACACTGCTAGGCATGGCCGCGCGTCATGGACGCGATAAGGTGACCTTGGTGTTCGCCGAGCCAACCCGTGCCTTTGGGGCGTGGGCGGAGCAGTTGCTGGCCGAAAGCACGGGCAAGGAGGGCAAGGGGCTTGTGCCGGTGGACGGCGAACCGCTCGGCTCGCCAGACGTGTACAGCAACGACCGGGTGTTCGTGTCTCTGCAGCTGGCGGGCAGTGAGGATGCCACCACGGCGAAGCAGCTCGCCGCCCTGGAGGCAGCAGGGCATCCGATCGTGCGTCTCAGCATCCCAGAGCCCATAGCCTTTGGTGGCGAGTGCTTTCGTTGGGAGCTCACGACGGCCACGGCAGGTGCCATCATGGGTGTCAATCCCTTCGATGAGCCGGACGTAGCCGAGAGCAAACAGCACACCCGCGACTTGCTGAGCACGTGGCAACGGCAGGGCGCCGCCAGCGAAGAGCATCCCCTTCTCGAGACGGATGGTGTGACCATCTATGGCGATGTGCGACAGCTGAAAGCGTGGCGGGAAAAGGCGGGTTCGCTGCGCGATTTCCTCCAAGCCTTTGTTGGACCGATGAAGACCCCGGATTACCTCGCCCTGTTAGCTTATTTTCAGCGCACGCCGGCGCGACACGAGGCGCTGCAGGCGCTCCGTGGCGCTTTCCGCGACCGCCTCAGGGTGGCTACTACTCTCGGATATGGGCCGCGCTACCTGCATTCCACAGGTCAGCTCCATAAGGGTGGACCGAACACTGGCGTCTTCGCCATGTTCACGGCGGATGCATCCGAGGACGTCCCGATTCCGGGTCAAACCTATGGGTTCGCCACGCTGCAGCGCGCCCAGGCCCTCGGCGATTTCCTCGCACTCGCTCACAAACAACGACGTGTTTGCCGCATACACCTTGGCAGCGACGTCGAAGGCGGACTCAAGCGGATCGGAGAGCACTGGCGATAGCTCTATCAGGAACTGGATGAGGCCAGACCTGCCAGGGTCGATCGTGCCACAGGGAGGACTGAGCGTATGACGCTTGAAGTGACGTGTACGGGGATGGCGAAAGGAGCCCCCCCTGACCCCTGTGTGGTGGTGATTTTTGGGGCTTCGGGAGATCTGGCCCGTCACACCTTGATCCCCTCACTGTATGCCTTGGGATGCCAGGGGCTCTTGCCTGAACCGTTCGCGATCATCGGTTTCGCCCGCCACGAGTGGGACGATGACGCTTTCCGCGAGCATCTGCGTGAGATCGTCAGGCGCCAGAGGTCGTTCCGCGAAGCGCTCTGGCAGAAGTTTGCCCGGGGCTTGAGGTACGTCCAGGGTGATTTCACCTCCCCAGCCTCAGATGCCTATGCCACCCTGATCTCCATCCATTTCAAGCCCACGCCACACCTGATGTTTCCCGTCGAAGATCCCTGCCGGTTACAGCCGAATATCCTGACCTTTCGCCTGCAGCCCGATGAAGGGATCCACCACACATTTCTGGCGAAGCAGCCCGGACTAGACATTTGTCTACGTCCGGTGCGGATGCATTTCCACTATGACAGAGCCTTTGGTATCGCCGAGCCGCCCAGCGCCTACGAGTGGTTGCTGCTCGACGCGATGCTGGGCCATCAGACGCTCTTTCCCCGCTCTGATTGGATCTACAAGGCCTGGTCCGTCGTCGACCCCATCATGCAGCACTGGGAGTCCGCGCCGCCGAACGATCTCCCCAACTACCCAGCCGGCTCCTGGGGCCCCGCTGCCGCGGACACCTTGATTAAGCGGGATGGACGAACATGGTATACGACCTGACAGGGTTCTAGCGCAAATCTGCCGCTCGCCCATTATTTCGGCTATGTGTTCTTCCGGCACCTCACTCGGGCAGTGAGGGGTATGACGCCCACCACTCCGTGCCGTGAGTCCCCTCACCATTGCGCACGGGGAAGGGGGCATCGACCGCGCCATCAGGGAGGCATACTCCCATTAGCTGGGCCGCATCGTGCGGGTCAGCTGCGGTGACCATGAGCCCAGTACACTAGGAGGACTTGTCATGAGCGATCTCACCATCAAACAGGATGTCGAGGCGGAACTCCAGTGGGAGCCCAGCGTGAATGCCGCAGAGATCGGGGTGGCGGTCAAGGATGGCATCGTCACCCTGACCGGCCGGGTCTCCAGCTTAACACAGAAATATGCGGCGGCCCGCGCTGCCGCCCGAGTGGCGGGGGTCAAAGCCGTGGCTAACGAACTCGAGGTCGGCCTGCTCCCCGCTGACGAGCGCACCGACGAGGAGATCGCCCGGTCGGTCGCCAATGCGCTCGCCTGGAATACCTCCATCCCACCTGATCGCATTAAGGCGCAGGTTTCGCAGGGATGGGTGACGCTGGAGGGCACGGTAGAATGGTACTACCAGAAGGAGGCGGCGGCGCGCGCCGTGCGCTACCTGCGGGGTGTCAAAGGGATCACCAATAAGATTGTCGTCCAACCCGTCGTGACCGCGGACGTGGTGAAGGCACAAATTGACGCGGCGCTGAAGCGCAGCGCCGAACTAGATGCGCAGCGGATCCGGGTAGAGACCCAGGGGGACTGGGTAATTTTGCGGGGCAGTGTGCGCTCATGGGCGGAGCGGCAGGAAGCGGAGCGTGCTGCGTGGGCCGCCCCCGGCGTAGCTGCAGTGGAGAATCGTCTCATTATTGAGCCCTGAGGCCAGCGAGCCGCGCTACCCGTCAGTGGCTCCGCCTGGGCGTCGCGAGGCATTCCACCCCTTCAACACATCGAGATACTTGGTGATGCGAGAGGAACGGGTATCCAGGCCCTGGCTCTCGAGCATGTACAGCTCCTCGTGAGCGTCGCACGTTGCCCCAGCAAGCACCTTAACTTGTCCATTCGAACGCGAGCCCCCTGACGACGCTGTGTCACATTTGCCTCAGGGTCATATCATTCCTGGTTCTGCCTCTGCACCAGAGTGCCGTAGAGTGATAGACATGGAGACGACCCCTCGGCGTGGGTCCCTCGCCCCGGCGAACGGGGACGAGGGGCCCACCGTCGAGCCCTTGGACACGCGAGAGCTGGTTGCCCACGGCAGGAAGACCCCTATCGAAAGGAGATGAGGGAAATGGATCATGAACATCTCAAAAGCCTGAAGATAGCGATCCTGGTCGCCGACGGCTTCGAGCAAGTCGAGCTGGTCAAGCCGCGGCAGGCCCTCAACCAGGCTGGCGCCGAGACCCGTATCGTGTCGCCCAAGGGCGAACGAGTGCGCGGTTGGAACTTCACGGACTGGGGGGACGAGTTCCCGGTCGATATCGCCCTTGACCGAGCCCAGCCGGACGAATTCGACGCTCTGCTGCTGCCGGGCGGCGTCATGAATCCCGACGCACTCCGGATGCAGGCGCCAGCGGTCGAGTTCGTGAAGGCCTTTTTCGACGCCGGGAAGCCGGTGGCGGTGATCTGCCATGGCCCCTGGACCGTTATCGAGACCGGTGCAGCGCGCGGGCGGCGGATCGCTTCGTGGCCGTCGCTCAGGACCGATCTCCGGAACGCCGGTGCGGAGTGGGTGGATCAGGAGGTCGTGGTCGATGGCAACCTGGTATCGAGCCGCAAGCCAGACGACCTCCCAGCCTTCAACCGGGAGATGATTGAGCTGTTCAGCCGAGTCCGTGGGCAGGCGCGGCAACAGGCGTAAGGCCGCTCGGTGGAGGAAGAATTTTCTAGCACCGGACGGCTGGGACGTCCCGGCGTTCCGCGATTGAGGCTTCTCACCTCGGTCGCTGAAGCTCCCGAATCCACACAATCGCGGTACAAGGAGACGACAGGATGAGTGCGACGGGTCTGGACGTTTTTGACACGACGCTACACAAGACCAACATCTGGCTCAATGACCTCAGGGAGGTGCTGGGCTGGCCGGACAGGCACAAAGCCTACCTGGCCTTGAGAACAACCCTGCACGCGCTGCGCGACCGACTGACGGTGGAGGAGGTGGCGCAGCTCGGAGCGCAGCTCCCGATGCTGATCCGTGGGTTCTACTACGAAGGCTGGGATCCGACTGGCAAGCCGCTGAGAATACGCCATAAAGAGCAGTTCCTGGCCCGCATCGAGGAGCAGTTCAGGGGCGATGACCGCATTGATCCGGAGCGGGTTGCCCGTGCAGTCTTCGCGGTGCTGGAAAAGCGTGTCACCGAAGGAGAGATCGAGGACGTTAAGCATGTCTTACCGGCCGAGATACGGGATCTTTGGCCATGAAATGCAGTGAGCGCTGCCAGGCACTGCTTGGGTTATTTTATGAGATCGTTACCGAACTCACCAGCGGCCTCACTGTGCCCACCGAGCCACAGCGGGCTGAGCCAGAATCTGGCCGGAGGCCAATGTGAGCCATGGGTTCACGATCTTCGCCGGCACAGCCAACCCGGCGTTGGCCGCCGCGATTGCGCGCCAGCTGGGCGTGCAGGTTGGCGCGTGCGCCATCGACCGGTTCCCGGACGGCGAGGTGGCGGTGCAGCTCCTCGAACCGGTGCGCCGTCAAGAGATCTTCCTCGTGCAGCCGACCTCGCCGCCGGTCAACGACCACCTGGTCGAGCTGCTAGCTCTAGCCGATGCCTGCCGCCGTGCGGCCGCGGCGCGCATCACGGCGATCGTGCCCTACTTCGGGTACGCGCGGGCGGACAAGCGACATGGCCGCCAGGAGCCGATCATGGGGCGGGTGGTCGCCGATCTCCTGGAGGCCGTGGGGATCGCCCACGTGGTCACGGTGGATCTGCACACGCCCCAGATCGAGGGCTTCTTTCATGCCCCCGTGGACACCCTGACGGCAGTGCCGACGCTCTGCCGGGCGCTACGCGATCGGCTGCCGCCCGGCCTGGTTGTCGTCTCGCCGGACGACGGGCGAGTGCGGATGGCCATGCACTACGCGCAGTGTCTCGGCGCCCCAGTCATCGTGCTGTATAAGCGACGCGAGAACGGGGCCAAGACCGAGGTGACCCACGTCGTCGGGGATGTGTCGAGCCGCGCATGCCTGATCGTGGATGACATGATTTCGACCGGCGGCACCGTGGCCGAGAGCATCAGAGCACTCCTCAGAGCGGGTACCCGCCCCGAGACATCGTCGCGGCCACGCACGGGCTCTTGCTCCTCGGCGCACGGACAAGCTGGACCACCCCGCCGTGTGCGACATATTTGTCACCGACACGGTCTGCGTGGCCGAGCAGGACTGGCCACAACTGCGCGTCATCTCAATCGCGCCTCTCATCGCTGGTGCGGTGGAGCGGTTTCTGGCCGACGGCTCGATCGGCAACCTGTCCTGAGGAAACGTGCCTCACTAGTGCAGAACCAAGGGACCTTATTGGCCATGGTCTACCCCTATTCCCCCCTTTGATAAAGGGGGGTCAGGGGGGATTTACAGGGAAGGCACTGCATGCCCAATGAGGTCTCCTGAACATGCACTAGGCGGCCGGTAGGGAGAAGAGAAGACATGGACCTACGACCCTTTCGTGATCGCAGCGAAGCAGGGCGGCTGCTCGCTTCGAAGCTCGCTGCCTACGTCAATCACCCCGACGTGCTCGTGCTCGCCCTGCCGCGCGGCGGCGTGCCCGTCGCCTATGAAGTGGCCCGCGCGCTCGGCGCGCCCCTGGACGTCTTTCTCGTGCGTAAGTTGGGCGTCCCTGGCCACGAGGAGCTGGCGATGGGCGCCGTCGCAACAGGTGGCGTGCGCGTCCTCAACGACCAAATAGTGCGCGCGCTGCGCATCCCGGATTATGTGATCGAGGCAGTCGCGGCACAGGAGCAGCAGGAACTGGCGCGGCGCGAGCGCCTCTATCGCGGCGGTCGTCCACCCCCCGACGTGCGTGGGCGGACGGTGATCCTCGTGGATGACGGTCTGGCGACCGGAGCCACCATGCACGCGGCCATCAAGGCGCTGCGACAGCTGCAGCCCGACCGCCTTGTCGTGGCGGTCCCGACTGCAGCGCCCGAGGCCTGCGAAGCGTTGCGGGCGGAGGTTGAAGAGGTCATCTGCGCCATCACACCGGAGCCGTTCTACGCCGTCGGCCTCTGGTACGAGGACTTCTCACAGACGACGGACGAAGAAGTCCGCGACTTGCTCGCGCGGCGACAACTCCCTGAGGAGAGGCAAGCGACACCGAGCACGACCGACAGCACACTGATGGAGGCGGTGCGCCAGAGCGCCTACCCGCTGACCGGCGCCGCCCAAGACTATGACCCACTTCTGGACCTGGTCGGCGAGGCGCGCTTCGTGCTGCTCGGCGAAGCCTCCCACGGCACGCACGAGTTCTACCACGAGCGCGCCCAGATCACGGAGCGGCTCATCAAGGAGAAAGGTTTCACGGCTGTCGCGGTCGAGGCCGATTGGCCCGACGCATACCGTGTTAACCGCTACCTGCGCGGCATGAGCGACGACGTCGATGCCATTGAAGCGCTCGCCGACTTCCGGCGCTTCCCCACGTGGATGTGGCGCAACACGGATGTGGTCGAGTTCCTCGAGTGGCTGTGCGCGCACAACGACGCGCTGCCGCCGAGCGCTACAAAAATCGGCTTTTACGGCCTCGATCTCTACAGCCTCCGCGCCTCGATGAAAGCCGTGCTCCACTATCTCGACAAGGTCGACCCCGATGCGGCGAAGCGGGCCCGCGCGCGTTACGCTTGCTTCGACCATTTCGGCGAGGACACTCAGGTCTATGGTTTCATGACAGCCTCCGGCGTCGCCAAATCGTGCGAGGAGGAGGTCATTAGTCAGCTCGTCGAGCTGCAGCGTCGGGCTATGGAGTACGCGCGACGCGATGGTCACATGGCCGAAGATGAGCTCTTCTATGCCGAGCAGAACGCCCGCCTGGTGAAGAACGCCGAGGCATACTACCGCTCCATGTTCCTCGAGGAGGTGTCGTCGTGGAACCTGCGCGACCGCCACATGGTCGAGACGCTCGACGCACTGATCGCGCACCTGGGTCGGCAGGGCGGGCGCGCCAAGGTCGTTGTCTGGGCACACAATTCGCACTTAGGAGACGCGCGGGCCACGCAGATGGGCCAGCGCGGTGAGCTGAACGTTGGCCAGCTCATGCGCGAGAAATACGGCCGTGACGCCGTGTTGGTCGGTTTCACCACGCACCACGGCACCGTCACGGCCGCCTCCGACTGGGGGGGGATAGCCGAGCGCAAGCGCGTTCGGCCGGCGCTTGCCGGCAGCTACGAGGCAATGTTTCATGCCATGCAGCCCACCCGCTTCCTGCTCACCTGGCATGAGGCTGACACCGCGACGGAGGGCTTGCGCGACCCGAGACTCGAGCGGGCGATCGGGGTCATCTACCGTCCCGAAACCGAGCGCATGAGCCACTACTTCCGGGTGCGGCTGCCGGATCAGTTCGACGCCGTGCTCCACTTCGATGAGACGCGGGCCGTCGAACCGCTCGAGCGCACCGCCGAATGGGAGGCGGGCGAGGTGCCGGAGACCTTCCCCTTCGCGGTGTAAGTGGGGAAACCCCATGCGCTTCGTGCACAAAGAGACGATTCCGAAGGAGGGATGACATGACGCAGGAATTGCGCGCGACAATGGTGCCAGCCCTGCCCCCCGCGCGGCTCACGGCCGATATCTACGAGACCGCGGGCGGCGAGGCGTACGTGATTGAGATCCCGGTTCCCGGACTCAAGCCGGATGAGATCGTCATCGAGGTCGACGCTTATAGCCTGACTGTGTCCACCGAGCCACAGCAGGCTGAGCCAGATTCTGGCCGGAGGTACCTACAGCGCGAACAACCGGTTCGCCCCCTGTCCCGGCTCTTCGAATTCCCCGGGGAAATAGATACCGATAACGTGCGGACCACGCTGGAAAACGGGATCTTAAAGATCCACGTTCCCAAGGCAGCTGTTGGCCGGCGCAAGGTCATCCGGGTCGGACAGTCGGCATGACCAGTGAGTCACGATTGAGGAACCCGGCGATATATCTGCCTGCAGGGCGAGGCAACCTGTTGGCGGGAGCGATGAGATGCGCTGTCGCTGGGCTGTTCGGCACGGATCCCGAGTGGGCGCGGGACGAGCGAGGGCTAAGAGTTACGCCTTGATCGCCTAGATAAGGAGACACCTATGGATAGACCCGTGGAATGGCAAGGCGACGCGCGCCGGGTCCATATCGCAGTGGGCTCGGTGACGCTCGAGGGCAAGCTGAGCGTGCCCGAAGGGGCCGGTGGGGTCGTGTTGTTCGCGCACGGGAGCGGGAGCAGCCGGCACAGCCCCCGCAATCGCTATGTGGCACGGCTGCTCAACGAGGCGAAGCTGGCAACGCTGCTGATCGACCTGCTCACTTCAGACGAAGAGGCGATCGACCTGCGGACGGCGCACCTGCGCTTCGATATCGGCTTCCTCGCCGAGCGGCTCCTCGGCGCCACGGACTGGCTTACGCTCCACCCGGACACGCGAGACCTCGGGGTTGGCTACTTCGGCGCCAGCACTGGCGCCGGCGCGGCGCTGCTGGCGGCAGCGGAACGTCCTCGCGTGGTCCGCGCGGTCGTCTCGCGGGGCGGGCGTCCTGATCTGGCCGAGCCGGCCCTGGCGTACGTCCGGGCGCCCACGCTGCTCATCGTGGGGGAGAACGACGTCCAGGTCATCGAGCTGAACCGGGCGGCGCTGGCGCAGCTGCGCTGCGAAAAGCAGCTCGTGATCGTCCCCGGCGCCACGCACCTCTTCGAAGAGCCCGGCGCGCTGGATGAGGTGGCGCGACTGGCGCGCAAGTGGTTCGAACGCCACCTCATGCCGGCAGAGGCACGTGCGCCGTGAGCTAGCACACCAGAGGCGTAGCGATAACCGAGCAGATGATGTGCGCACCGTCGTAGCATGAGGGCGGCAACAGGTGGTATGGCCGCGTCTAAGAGCTTCCGAGCTCCGGCGCCCGTAGTGTTGAAAAAGTGCGTCGCGTCACGCCGCGTCTCGATAATAGTCGCTCAGCAGCCCATCAAGCCGCTCCCGACGCACCACTTGTCCCGTTTGATGCCCCACTTCTGGCTTTGGCGCGATCAAGTGGTTACCAAGACCCTGATGATTGCGCTCCGCATGATAATGCGCTAGGTAATGCGTCAGGACATAGCGCAGCGCCGCCTCTCCCATAATGATCATGTGATACAGCGCCTCCTCTTTGATCGCGCGCACAAACCGTTGGCAATGCGCGTTCAGATTGGGACTCCGAACAGGCAAGACCACTGGTTCCACCCCACTGGCCCGTAGCATCCGGTCGAAGCCATGCAGAAATTTCTCGTCCCGGTCGTGAAGCAGATATTGTTTGCACCGCAGGAAGCCGTCGACATGGTCCGTCAGCTGCCGAGCGCACTGCGTCACGAAGGCATCATGGGGATGCGGGGGTAATCCCTGCGAGATGTACACGCCGCGTACTGAGTTCAATAACAACCAGCACATAGTACGTCACCAGTCCATGCCACGTGGCGACTTCCACTGTGAAAAAGTCCGTGGCGGCAAGCACCTCCCAGTGCATCCTCAGGAATTGTGCCCATCTCATGCCGGCTTGGCGTAGTTTCGGTGCGGGATCCATGTGGTGACGACGCAGGATATTGCGCACCGTAATCTTGTCAATGTGCTACCCAAGGTTCGACAGGGCACCCTGGACGCAGCGGTAGCCCCAGGCAGGCTTCTCCTCCGCCATGCGGACCACGAGCTGCTCAACCTCCCCAGGGACATGGGGCGTCCAAGAACGCGGCGGTTTTGGCTGCCATCAAATTTCTGCACTCGACCACGTTCTGGATGATCTCGTCAGGTCTCTGTCGCATGATCCACCTCCCTCTACTGCATCCCCTTGAGCTATAGAGGAGAGTGGGCCGCAGATCAAGGCTTCGGCTTATGTCGGAATCTCAGGGCGGCTGCAGGCGTCTCCATCCTACGTTCCTCATGCAAACGGCCACGTCCAGTCGCGGGTCTCCGGCATATCCTCTCCGTACCGGGTGATATATGCCTGATGTTCGATGAGCTTATCGTGCATCGCCTGTTTGACGTAGGCGGCTTGATAGCCCAGCTTCGGCACCCGATCGATGACGTCCTGCGCCAGGTGGAAGCGATCCAGGTCGTTGAGCACAGCCATGTCAAACGGCGTCGTCGTCGTTCCCTCCTCCTTATAGCCCCGCACGTGCAGGTTTTCATGATTAGTGCGCTGGTAGGTCAGACGGTGGATCAGCCAGGGATAGCCGTGGAAGGCGAAAATGATCGGCTTGTCGGTGGTGAAGATACTGTCGAAGTTCGGGTCCGACAGCCCGTGTGGGTGCTCGCGTGGAGGCTGCAAGGTCATCAAGTCAATCACGTTGACGACGCGCACCTTGAGGTCAGGGAAGTACTGCCGCAGCAGGGCGGCAGCCGCCAGCGTCTCCAGGGTGGGGACATCGCCGGCACAGGCCAGCACCACGTCAGGTTCCGATCCGCGGTCGTTGCTGGCCCACTCCCAGATGCCGATGCCAGCGGCGCAGTGTTTGATGGCCGCATCCATAGACAGGTATTGCAAGGCGGGATGCTTGCCGGCGACGATGACGTTGACGTAGTTGCGGCTGCGCAAGCAGTGGTCGGCGACGCTCAGCAGGGTGTTGGCGTCGGGCGGCAGGTAGACCCGGATGATATCGGCCTTCTTATTGACCACCAGGTCGATGAAGCCGGGGTCCTGATGCGAGAAGCCGTTGTGGTCCTGGCGCCAGACGTGAGACGAGAGCAGGTAGTTAAGCGAGGCAATGGGGGCTCGCCAGGGGATCTCTTTGCTCACCTTGAGCCATTTGGCGTGCTGGTTGAACATCGAGTCGACGATGTGCACGAAGGCCTCGTAGGTGTTGAACAGGCCATGGCGCCCAGTGAGGAGATAACCCTCCAGCCAGCCCTGGCAGGTATGCTCGCTGAGTATCTCCATGACGCGCCCGTCGGGCCCCAGGTGCTCGTCTTCGGGGAGGCGCTGCGCCAGCCAGGTGCGCGGGGTGACCTCAAAGAGGGCGTCGAGCCGGTTCGAGGCCGTCTCGTCCGGTCCAAAGACGCGGAAATTCCGCTGCTCCATGTTGAGCTGCATGACGTCGCGCAGGAAGCGTCCCAGGACGCGGGTGGCCCCGGCGCACACGGTGCCAGGCTTAGCGACGTCCACTGCATAGTCCCGGAAATCCGGCAGCTTCAGCTCCTTGCGCAGTAGGCCGCCGTTGGCGTGGAGGTTGGCCCCCATGCGACGCGTCCCCTTGGGGGCGAGCTCGGCCAGGCGCGGCCAGAACGCGCCGCGCTCATCGAAGAGCTCCTCCGGCTTGTAGCTCTGCATCCACTCCTCCAGTAGTTTCAGATGCTCAGGCTTGCTGGCCAGCTCGGCGAGCGGCACCTGGTGCGAACGCCAAGACCCCTCGACCTTGCGGCCATCCACCTCTTGTGGACCTGTCCAGCCCTTTGGCGTGCGCAGGATGAGCATCGGCCAACGTGGACGCGC
>Ga0105104_10002020_pt1 | contig 14967 bp, 9 predicted proteins | sample PPLLaktember2015_3_FD_87034 | JGI IMG/M metagenome (GOLD analysis project Ga0105104, IMG submission 87034) | Freshwater sediment microbial communities from Prairie Pothole Lake near Jamestown, North Dakota, USA - PPLs Lake P7 Core (6) Depth... | ecosystem: Environmental > Aquatic > Freshwater >... | reverse complement strand
GGGCGGGCGTCGGGCGAAGCAATCTCGCTTTAGAATCCAATTAGCAAGTCATTGCGAGCCCGACTACCTGCATGCCGTTTTTTGGGGCGGGAGTCGGGCGAAGCAATCTCGCTTTAGAATCCAATTAGCAAGTCATTGCGAGCCCGACTACCTGCATGCGGTTTTTGGGGGCGGGCGTCGGGCGAAGCAATCTCGCTTTAGAATCCAATTAGCAAGTCATTGCGAGCCCGACTACCTGCATGCCGTTTTTTGGGCGGGCGTCGGGCGAAGCAATCTCGCTTTTAGGCATGAATTATGAATTGAGATTAATTCTCCTAACTCTATCATGATTGCAATGACATCCTGGCAGCCGGCTAGCGAATAATCAATTGCTGTTCGAGCTGGATGGCTTTAGGGAAAAGAATATTGTTCTCCAGATGCACATGTTTATGCAAATCGACTTCGAATTGCTTTAATTCTTCATAAGTGACACGGAAGGTCGCGCATGCATCGGCCGGAGGAGTGTACCCGCCGCTTGCCAGACGAATCGATTCCGTCTTACTTCCTGCGTTCACATGTTCCGCTTCCATCATGCGGATGGGATTTGCAATGGTCCCGAAATGCGGCTTCTCCTGCGCTGTTCCATTTCGATTATTCTGTGCCATGGATTTTATGTACGGGAAGAGCACCATCTCTTCCTTCGCCATATGGCGGATCATCTCTTCTGCCACCTCAAGAAACCATCCCTGAATTTGATGGACCTCGGGATGATGTTCCCCATGCTTATGCACCACTTTTTCCAGGTGCGCTGAGATGACAGGAATCGAGTCCCGGACATAGCGGTGATGTGTCCGGACAATCTCATCGGCCAGTGCATCCAGTTCCCAGCCCTGATAATTTTCCCCGTCACGAATGACGAGCGGCGGGAGAAGATCGATTTCTTTCTGAACGACATCCAGAGTGATCCCGCTTTTCGCACAGGCGTCCTCAAGTGCGACATTCCCATGGCAGCAGAAATCAATTGAATGTTTTTCAAATATTGCCGCCGTCCGGAAGTCTTCCGACACTAAATCTTTTACCGTTGTTTCTTTCATTTGGCATGCTCCTATATTCAGACTATATTGTCTGATTTATATAACAGCGCATGAGGGAAAATAGTTTCATTGCAATGGTAATTTATTAAATCTGCTGAAAATAGCTTGAAGGGACGGCATCGCCGTGAGTGAGCACTGCGGTGAAGGTTGCGATTCCTTTATCAATTATATACACACTGCATAGCATATGAGAGAAAATGCATAAATCCATTTGATGAGAATAGAGTTTACAACTTGAAAGCATTTATCGCATCTTTTGCTCTTTTTTCCTCAAATGCTTTTACCTTTTTTTCTGAGTCTTTCATCCAATATGGATATAAATCAACCGTTGGTTGGTCGATTTCTCGAGATTTAACGACGATCTTAATTCCTTCAACATTACCTCGATTAATTCCGGCATTTAAGTTTTCTCGACTTTCATCATCGAGAACTCCATCAAAATATGTAATCTTGTGACCTAATTGAATATTTTTCCCTAGAAGAAATGCCTCAATGGGTTCTGAAATCAATTTTAAACTTATCCCATTGTTATTAAGAAGTTTGCGAAATGGCTCAATAGGTAAATTACTTAAGGTCGTCGTAAATGTGCTTTTCCCATATACAACTTTTCCCTTTTTGATGATTTGATGAATAGTTTTTATAATATCAATATCCTTATTGTCGATTGTCGTGGAAAACAACGATGGAATTTTTTCTCCAATTGCGTCTTGGATATCCTGCAACATTTTGCTGTAATCATACGTGTTTTTAACTTCTATTGATGGCGTGTTATTATTGATAAATTCAAGCGGTTTTATAGAATTAATCAAATATAGTTTTATCATCGATGAACGGACGGAATTAAGCAATGACGTAGCATAACGTAGACCATCGACAGAATCTGAAGATTTATCATCAACCGATATTGAAAATTCATTTTGTCCTGTAATTATATTTAGATTTAATTTGAGCTTCACTTTCTCAGTCTCTTGTGAATAGTTGTCTAATTGAAAGATATCTTCACTAATCCTTGTAACTTTTAATTTAAGATTTGAAATACGTTGTAAACGAATTTTATTTCTACCAAAAAAGTCGATATATGCATCCAATGGAGGCCCTGGCACTGGTTTAATTTTCATTAATGCCTTTCCGCCAACCGGAGTTATAAATTCCTGCACTTTGCGATTATTTATTTGTAAGGACGCCTTTTCAATAAATCTCTCGTCGAGTTCAAATTCTTTTCCATATTTTTGAGATTCAATAAATTCATTATATTTTTTTTCCCCCTCCACGGTACTATCAAATCGTAAAAGAACATTCAGGTGGACTTTGAGCTCAGTAGTGTTATCTTTAAGCACAATTGCAACTTTAGCTTTCCCAGTGCTGTCATACGTATGTACTTGTTTGAGAATATCACTATGCTCCCATCCAGATAGACTCGCACCAAGTCTTTTATCAAGCTCCAGTAAATCTGAAATATTATTTCGTTGTGAATATGTTACTGCTTCGGGTTGAATAACCTCTATATTATCACCATAAATTCGTTTTATCCATCTCTTCTTTAATTCTTGGTGCCTATCCAATAGAGACTTTAATTTCGGTTCGCTCCAAATTAATATCCGCATGCTGCCATATTCTTTTTCTTTCTTCCGGCAATATTCTTGTATCTGAAAAGACACTTTTTCTACAGTAACAAGAATCCATTCTTTTGGATAAGGAGTATGAAGTTTTTTAAGGTCGGTGGATATTTTCCTTCGAATATTATTCATCCGTTCTTCATATCTATGAGCTTCAGGATAATACACCTGGAAGAACAATTCGTCATTACGGGCTAGACCATCGCATCCCTTATCGCCACGAGTGTCATTCATTGGGCGGAAGTCCGGATATTCTATACACAACAATTGTTCGCAAAATTGTTGAAATAAATCCGAATTTCGAAAATCACTAAAATTTAGCTCTCGCATATCTCCTGTCCAACATTATATATGACTCTGACTTTCTATGCTGCAGCTACATATGCATTATGTGATGCGTCGACGTACTGGCGGAACACATGATTGAACACAAGATTTACTTTTTCTTCGACATCGCCTGATGTATAACTATCTGCCGGTAAGCCGGTTTGTTCATTCCACAAGAAATCGTGGATGAAGGATTTGACCGCTGAGCGGGTGGCTTCTTTCTCGCGCCAATCCTGAACTTTCAGACGCTCTGCTTTGAGTTTATCGAGAAGCTCCTTCGCGACTGCTTTTAATTTATTGCGTTCACGCGGCTTCAGATTCGGTTTCTCCAGAAGATCGAAGAGTGCAAGAGTTTCTTCGTCTAAACCTTCACGAATAGCCCTTTTTTCTTCTTTATCGAGTTGGTCAACAAATCGAAGCAATGCAGCGAACGTTGCCTCAATTGTGACACGATCTTTTTCTGTATTATAATCAGCAATAATCTCCTGATACCGTTTGTAGAAATCTGTGCGAAGCGGATTTCGTGCGATCATATTCTTCAATCGGTTTTCGACGAGCTCTTTCAGGTTGTACGTCATTGTATTCTTCCGGGGATGCTTTTCGAATTCCTTCCGGAGTTTCTCAAAATCTATTTTGCTGATGTCATAGGTTTTATTATCATCAATGGATTCTGCAACTATGCGAGTGGATACAGCTTCATCGACAATGGCATGTAATTCTTTAATAATGCTTGTGATATCTGACTCGTCACGATCTTTCTGCAGGGAACGATAAATTGCATTTAGAGAATCATAATCCCATCGATATTTATTGATTTCCTCTGATGTTAGGCATGCCTTAAATTTATTAAATACTTCTCTCGCGAGGATCTCAAAGCGTTTGCGCGTTTCCTCGCTGGCATTGATCGTCTCTTTTGCATTGGCAACTTCACCGATACGATCATAGCCCTCTTTCTCACGCAATATTTTTATATCATATCCGCGTTCAAAAAGGAAGCTTGTAACCTCAGCGATTGCTCCTCTAAGCTGTTTTAAAAGTTCTTCTTCAGGTTTCACGGGATCGACTTTTATTTCACCGCCGCCTTCTATGGATATTCCTACGGCAAATGTCGCCAGAGCTTCACGAAGCTGTTTTAGAATACCACAATAGTCTATAATAAGACCATTCCCTTTGCCTTAATTTACACGATTTGCCCGTGCAATTGTCTGCATAAGAGTGTGGGCTTTCAAAGGTTTGTCTAAATACAGCGTTGTTAAACTCGGGACATCAAAACCGGTCATCCACATTGCACAAACAATGACAAAACGAAATTTGTGTTCCGGATTTTTGAAGGCAACATCCATATCGATACGCTTACCATCCGGGGTTTCAAATCCCTCCTTGATCCTTTTTCGATGCGGAAGAATATCAAGATTCCATTCCTTAAATCGGGCTACTTCGCCCTGTTCTTCACTAATAACCACTGCAATTTCTGTTTCCTTGAGCCATTCCAGTTTTCTTTGTAGAAAGATTGTCTCTTGTTCATCGATTGACGACTTGATCGCTTTTTCGGTCTCTTTTACTTGTCCCTTCCAGTATTCCATAATAAGGTTATACATTCGAACAGTCGTAATTTTATCGATGCATACAAGCATTGCCTTTCCAGACTCCCACCGCTTTGCATAATGTTGAACCGCATCTTTTGCAATAGCATCAAGACGCTTATCAGCAGTGAGGATGTGATAATCCCTGCCAAGTTCCTTTTCAAGATGTGCTTCTTTATCAACATCAAGCTGAAGGTCTTGAAGTTTTTGCGCTATCTTTTCATTGATATCGGTGGTGGTAAGGTGTAGCTTTTCACCTCGATTATCATAGAATAATGGTACTGTTGCATTATCATCGACGGCACGCTGAAAATCGTACGTAGAAACATAGTCGCCAAATATTCTCTTCGTAATCTCGTCATCTTTGAAGAGTGGCGTTCCTGTAAAGCCAATATAATTTGCTTTGGGGAGGGCATTACGCATATTAAGCGAGAGACGGCCATATTGTGTCCGGTGTGCTTCATCAGAAATGACAATCACATCTTCTCTATCTGAATAAGGATCTTTCGGGTCGACATCTTTATTGAACTTGTGAATCATTGTAAACAGAAATGCTTTATGTTCGACAAGTAGATTCTTTAGATGATGACCGGAAGAGGCACGGACTGTCTCTTTTTTATTATCGACGATTCCACAACCGGCAAAAGTCTTATAGATTTGATCATCAAGGTCTTCACGGTCGGTGATAATAAGAAACGTAAATTTGCTCGATATTTTGCGATGGATTTTTTGGGAGAAGAACACCATTGAATAAGATTTACCTGCACCTTGTGTATGCCAGAAAACACCTAATTTTCCTTTTCTTTTCTTTCTATTATGTACTGCTTCGATGGCTTTATTAACGCCAAGGTATTGATGATTGCGGGCAAGAATTTTTATAGGTTTTCCGGTGCTATCATCGAAGAGAATGAAGTTTTCAAATATGTCGATAAAATTAGTTTTCTTGAAAATACCCTTCTGGAGCGTTTCCATGTCGACAACGCCCTTGTCTTCTTCTTCAAGTCGTTTCCAATCGAAGAAATGTTCGAACTTACTCGTGATCGTTCCGATCTTAGCCTCGTGGCCATTGCTGAGAAGAATTAGAGCATTATGATCAAAGAGACGCGGAATAGTATCTTTATAATCACTCAGATTTTCATTATAGGCACGGCGGATGTCTTTGTGAATATTCTTGAGTTCGATGAACACCAGTGGAATACCGTTGACGAAACCGAGAATATCGGGACGGCGGCGGTACAAAGAACCTTGAACCCATAGTTCCCTGACAGCAAGGAAATGGTTGTTCTCAAGGATTTCATAATCAAAGACTCTCAGGCGTTTTTCTTCAAGAACACCTTTTTGATTTCGGAACGAAACTAGTACTCCATTTTTGTAAAGGTCGTACTTTTCCTTATTGATTTGAACAAGGGATTTTGTGACACTCGTTTCGATTACCTGTTTGATTGCTGATTCGTAAGCATCGCCGGGCAGTCCAGGATTATTCTTTTCGAGGGCTTGACGAAGATAGCGAGTAAGAACTACTTCACTTTCAGAAGCTCTGCCGAGTGTACCGTTCTCACCTAAGACTTCATCGTTGTAAGCATAGATACTTTCCCACTTGAGTTTATCGTGGAAGTAATTAGCAACCGTTTGTTGCACCAAAAAGTCTTCGGTATATTCATTCACCATTTAAAAAATACCTCTTTATCATTCTCTAATTATTACATATTTCTTGCCCGAACGTGCAACGCAGGCACCATCTTTGACAATAAAAGCTTCGATCCAATGAGTTCCCGTATATTCTGTTCTCTCCCAGCGGACATTGTTACGATCGTTATTTGCATAAAAATCTCCTCTCAATCCACCTTGTACCGCTGCTGCTACACGTCCAGTGTTTACTACTTGCCAATGGACATCGTAAGGAAATGGTGTGTTTGTTTTGACTATAAACTTCAGACCAACATTTTTAGGAAGTGGCCGGTTTGTAATGTCCCATAATTTTTTTTCTAAGTACAATTTATAATGGACTGATCCTCTAATAGAAGCATCGTATCGAAGATTGATAGGCCATTTCGGTTCTTTACAATGAGACGAATCAGCTAGGGTTGGAACCGTCTTTGCAGTATGGGATATTACTGGTATAGAGGTAGAACGTTGAATTCCTATGGATGACGCAGCCTTTTCAAGGATTTGTGGACCGAGAGCAGGAGCAAGTTGATCAATTGATTTGCGTATATCTATCTTTTCAGTAAAAGTGAAATCATTCTGTACTTTCTTAAGCCAGTTTAGAAAACTGTCTTTACGTTCAATCTTTTCATTCCATTTTTCTGCAAAGTTTTCATTTGGATCAACAGGATTTGGGATCCACCATTTCCCATTTTTGTTTTCGATAAAAAGAGGCATTTTTCGGACAACAGTTGTTAAAGCATCGAAAATATTGGATTGATTCTCATAGCCCATTGCCACCAAGGTCGTAATAATTATAGATTGCGGTTTATTTTCTTTATCCTGAAAATAGATATCACGATGTCGTTTAAGCAATTGCACTATTCTCTGTAGCGGTGTCCGAACTTTCCAATCAGGAACTTCCTCTATATCAGCGTCAAGTGACTTGGCCAGCACAGCCCTTCTTTCCTGAAAAACAGTCTTCATTCTATTTTTGAACCATTCGGCATATTCTATCGGATTGCTGCATTGCCAAAGCTTTAGTTCTGTATCTGTTAAAAGTATACCCGTTGGCAAATTGGCACGATTAGGAATTGCTGGTAAAATATCCATATGAAACTGTTTAGGGAATGATAATATCCAACAACGGCGAGATGAAGATAATATATTTTCGAAATCAGCACGTTTTTTGAGTCTTTCACCAACCATTTCTTTTAATTGTTTTTGTGTTATTCGTTCCTTTTCTATTTGGAGATGGCAGACAAGGTCAATATCATATTCATCTTCCGTGATAATAGGTCGCACAACGGTTCCAATTCGAAATGACCCTTGAGGATAAACTTTTGGAGAATATTCTTTCAATTCTGAATCATTAGCTGCAAGTTGTTCTCCTACATCCTCATATTTTAATGTTGCATCCTCGTATAAATAGTCGGGTATGTCTAATTCTTCAGCAAGTTTCTGCAATAAAAACTGAATGTCTTGACTATAAATTTCTGATAATGACATTACACTTCTTCCCAATGAAATGGAAAAAACTTTTTTGCACGATGTTGGATAAATTTCTTTTGAAGAATCGGCAATACCATCCTGCTATGATAACTAGCTCTCGCGATTAACTCTTCCACTTTATGAACCCCATCAAGTGAAAACTCGCCTTTTGCAACCTTCGGATTCAAGCGCTCAATCTTATCCTTTCCCAATAGGTGGGCAGCTTGATTATAGGCAGAAATACTTTGCCCTCTTAAAATTATATCGACCGCAGCGTTGCCTGATGCCCAGCTTAGTATTCCACCTGAATTCAAATGCTTTTTATGTTGAACGATAGCTTCGGACGTACCTATACTGAGTGCCCAGATATTATCCAGGGGGATGCCTAATGTTCCGTACGCTTCAATGATTGCTACTAACAATGGATTATTTGACCACACTCCTCCATCAACCAATCGGAGATGATCTACTTCCCTGCATGAGGGAAAAAATGTAGGAGCCGCACTTGTCGCAACGGCGACTTTCCATGCTGGAACCTTGTAATCGCGTGCCAATCTCTTGTGATGGGCTGTCCGAAAAAGATATACACTATTTTCGTCGAGGTTGAAGCTTGGAATAACAAGACGTTTATGGCTCTCTCCAAAGTGTTTGTTACCGAAGCACTTCTTAAGAGCTTCTTCCAATGGCTTGGGAGAATATTTACGGAAGAACCAATGTTGGAGACTTTTTAACCCAAAGCATTTTGGAAAAATAGCAGATCCTTCATTTAAATAGAAATCAACAATTTCCCTTGGTCGCATTCCAAGACCGAGTCCAATAGCTATAATTCCTCCAGCTGATGTTCCGGCTATCAAATCGAAATGGTCGTCTATATGGATATTCAAGTCATCTTCAATTGCTGCTAGTACAGCGGCAGAGAAGAGAGCTTTGATGCCACCACCGTCCAGTGAAAGAATTTGGAATCGTTTCGATCTTCCAACATTAGATTTTGATTGGACACTACTCATTATGATTCTTCTTTATTCTCATTGTTTTGCTGATTCTCTGAATGTTCTCTATCCTCTTTGTGATTCTCGATAATCTTAGTCATTGAAGGCCAACAGCAAAGCCTTAGAATAAGCGCCCAAAGATATATGCAATCCGGCGAATGAAAATCTCCCGGATACATTAGTCCATGTGCCATTCGATTTCTAATATTCGCGCCCTCTTTTTCTACAAGTAAACCCTGTAAATGAAAAATGAGATTTTCCCCAAAGAGTTTCTTTGTATCTTCCAGGTAAAGCAATTTATTTAGATCATATTCTTCCTGTATACCATCATCATCGATTCCCGATGTTGGAACTCCCTGTTGTTCTAAGAGATAACGCAATGAATTTTCAAATTGAGGAACAAGAAAATGAATAGCAGTAATAAAATCGCCTTGAAGACCGGCTAACAATCCTTTTCCAAAGAAATATTCTCGATGTTCTGGAATGAATGGATTATTAACTATGATAGAGGCTAAATCGTTAACAGTAATATAATGTTCTACGTTTATCTGTCTTCGCATTGGATCAATTAGAGCTTGTACGTCAACCCAATAACCCATTTTTGCTTCCTGGAACATATGCGGCCTGAGTGCTATCTCTTGTTCATCCTCATCTGCTAATAACAGACCCTGTTTCTTACCGACGACTTTACCCTTTTCGTTTACAATGACTCCACTCATCATATATGATAATGGAGCTATCTTGATGTGGTCCTGAATTCTTTTTTTAAGGTTTTCGACCGTTTCTATTCGAAAATTATGTGAAAAGACAAAAAGAGAATCTATTACACTTTTGCCTTTAACACTTTCTCGAGCACCTTCAATAGCTTTTGACAAATCCATTGGTGGTGACGAAATGACCTCAAACTCTTTTAATGACTCTTTCTCATAGGTTAACAATATTGAGTGTAGTTCATCAATCCGATCTTTCATTCCTCCGATTCGTCTGTATGCTTCAATCGCCTTCGTGAGATACGAACTTGCCACCATATAACTTTTACGCTCTCCACTTATCGATCCTTCTGCAAGCTTGACATAAGTCTCGGCTGCACTGATCAGGGAGCTTTTCCTCGCCTCTTCATTTTTACCTATACGATCCCATTCCGCTTTTCTTAACCAGTGAGTTTGTGCCCGTTGCCAATCATCTGCTTTCTCCGCATTGGTAGCCAACTTCTCGGCAAGCAGTGAATATTTTACGGGATCACCTTCTTTGCTCTCACATAACAATCCCATCAACTTTTCCGATAGGTACAAAGGATCATTGCCATCATATTTTCCAAGCATATTTTCAATGTGCTCAACAACCTTATCATATTTTCCATTAGAATCGCCAAGAGATGCAGCCAATCTAAATGCTCTCTCAATCCTGTCAAAACAGTATGGCCAATGGTCTGGGTCCTCAAGCCGAATAGCAGATTCGAGATAGCTGTCAATGGCAATTTCAGCAACTTTATAATCTCGTTGTCTAAGCCAGATAACATCTGAAATTCTTGCTCGCAATTCTGGATCATCAATTTCTGGAATGAATTCCTTTAAGATATTCAGCTGTTCTTCTGAGAAATCATCAATAATGGCACTTCTTTTCCCATCCATAACAGCCATTGGACCGTATGGCTCTTTACGATTATCAGAACGCATAAACAATGAAGTGATATCGGTCAATAACCGGAAAACATTTTTTTGTTTTTGATTAGAATATTCCTCGGCATGTCTGAACCTTGCTAAGAATAGAGAATGATAGTGAGAGCAATCCTTTTTCTCAGATTGTGCTACTACTTCTTTCCAACCGGAATCATGAAGATCTTGAATTGTTAATAGATCGGATTCTGTAGCCATATTTCCTATACGTTATACCTCCACCTCGCCGCTCATTAACTTTGGCAGTAAAATGTCGCGGGCTTGTATGAGTTTTTGATTTTGAATTTGTAGGACTTCTTTCTGATCGAGAAGTTTTGATACGATTTCATCAAATTCTCTCTGAAGTTGTTTGGTTGGTATTAGAAGTTGGACACCACCAAGAACTTTTGCATTTGCGTTTGGTTGTGCAGCACCACCAACTCGCGATTTTACATAAGCTTTATAATCTTCTGATTCAACGAATGTCCCGACCATGGTATTACTAATTTCTGAATTTACTTGAAATCTGACAAGGTATGATGCAAACACTGCTTCTGGATAGCGCTTATGTAACCTTTTTGCATATCCAACGGTTGCCCCTGTTCTAGCAACAACAATATCACCTTCTCGGAGTAGGAATTGTTCTTTCTTATCATCCGATATTGGACAATGGGGAACTTTTGACCAGTCGATAAAATTTGGTACGATATCGGTTATACGAAGAAACTTTGGACCAATGTCTTCGAATTGTGCGCTTTCAGTGTATCCATAGTCAATCGATTCAGAAATTTCGCTCAATGTTTTCTTTTCCCATCCCTCCGGCACACCCTTGATGATATTAGTATGCTCATATCCCGGAAATCGAAGGCGTACAAACCACTCTTTATAAAGCTGTCGAGCAGAGTCATCAAGTATTTTGATACGGCGAAGATTGTTTTCGATGAGATCATCGTAGGATGTTAGAATAGATCCTATTCGTTGCTGAATTGAAAGGTCAACTGGTATTTTTAATTTGCATTTGTATATTCTCTCCGGTGCAGTATGTCTGACTGTAGCACCAGAAGCTGATCCTCTTATTTGTCCTCTGTATTGATTTGTATTTAGGAGATGATATAAAAATCCTTTATCTAATTTGTTTTTTCCCTTTATCTCAATTAAACCTAACCTTTGATTATGAAGATATTTATCGTCTTCAGGAATAATTGCAGAACCTCCAAGTATTGGTGCAGTATTAACGAGGTCAGTCATAACTACAATTAAATCCCCTGATTTCAACAAATATTCTTCTGGGAAATCGGCAGAATAGTATTTTTCTTTTTCACCTTTAAGTTTTAATCCACCTTTTTCATGGAAATTACCAGGTGATAGAAGAATATATTTTCCACTGTCAGTAAAATATTGACTCTTGAAAGCATAACCATGCTTTACCGCGATCAAATTTCCTAATTGAGTCACTTCCCACTTCATATCCCTAATTCCTCAAAGTTTTTCTGAATAGTCTTAACAAGTTGAGATGATTCAGTGTTGAGTTCGGCAAGTTCAATATGAATGTCTCGCAGAGTTTCCTCAAAATCGAAGTCGTCCTCTTCTTCCACTGGCGCTACACCGACATAGCGGCCGGGAGTGAGACTCCAATCGTTCTTTGCAATTTCTTTTCTATCAACCAGTTTTACCAATCCTTTGACATCGGCAAGTTTTGCATCAGGAAAACGAATCTGCAACCAATGTGCCTGTTTATGGAAATAAGCAGGTAGCTTTAACTGTTCAATTACATCTTTGCGGATTATATCAAGCTCCTTCTTTTGTTTACTCACTTCACGAGAATTCCATAGGTCTTCTTGCTTACCGTTTAAATCTTTTTCAATCATATCCGCAGATTTTACAGTAAGCTTACAGAGAAGGTCTAATTGCTTTATCAGTCCTTTAATCTTCTCAGCAATCGGATAGAAAGCTTCTTGAGCTTTCATTTGTGCTGCGTTCGTCCCGGGGATTGAATTCTCATATTTCTTTCGATATTCTTCGATATTCTGGAGCATGATCTTTTTATCTTTTTTGTAGAGTGTTTCTGCTTCAGCTAATTCAGTGAGCGTATCGGTGAATAGTTTTCGTTTCTCTTTATCCTGCCCGTTGCCTTTTGTGTTGTTATCGGCAAAAGAATCAATACTTGTTTTCAGAACATCGAGAGAAGTTTCGAACGTTTTCAATTTTTCAGATATGGGGATGCTTTGTTCAACGATGCTGATCAAGTAATCTTTGACAAGTGCAAGATAGCGGTCGGTTTTACCGCGATAGAGCCAGACAATTGCCGTTATATTTTTGAGCTGCTCAGGAGAAAAATCATAAATCTTACGTGTAACCTTTCTATAAATATTCTTTGCATCAATCATGAGAACTTTATTGAGCATCTCTTTCGGTTTTCCTTTGTCGAAAAACCATAGCTCACAAGGAACAGCACGTGTATAAAAGAAATTCGAACGAATGGAGATCATAACATCTACATGACCGGTTTCCAGAATCTTACGGCGAACATCTTTTTCTCCATGACCTGCGCTTGATGCTTGAGAAGACATTACAAATCCGGCGCGACCTTTCGGATTGAGATAACTATAGAAATAAGAAATCCAGAGATAATTGCCATTACTCACGACTTTCTTATTATTCACACCAGGAAGCCCAAACGGAAGGCGTGGATCGGTTTTAATTTTCTCGGCATCTACTCCATCCACATTAAATGGAGGATTTGCCATAACGAAATCAGCCTTCTTGAGCATTTCGTGCTGATCCTCGTAGAATGTGTTGCCTTCAGCAATCTTTCCTTCAAGTCCATGAACCGTGAGATTCATTAACGTGAATTTGATCGTTGTGGCATTTTTTTCCTGACCATAGAAGGTTACTGCATTATATGCCGGTTTACCGACCTGCTCCAAAAAATGACTTGTTTGAACGAGCATACCGCCAGAGCCACAAGCTGGATCGAAAACCTTTCCATGGTCGGGTTCTATAACATTGACAATTGTTTGAACGATAGAGACAGGGGTATAAAACTCACCACCATCGTGTGCCTTCTCTGCAGCAAACTTCATAAGAAAGTATTCGTAGATTCTTCCGAAGACATCGCCGTTCGTAGCATTTAATGCTGAATCGTTAAAGATTCGCAGGATACCACGAAGGACGCTGGGCTCAAACTTTGTGTATTCCTTCGGCAAATTGCCGGTCAGAATGGAATAGTCAGCTTCGATATCTTCCATCGCTTTATTTAATGCTGCACCAGGATCCTGATCTTCAGGAAGGGCAACAAGGTAATCGAATCTTGCCTCGTCGCGCAGATAAATAGCGGCTTTTTGCGCAAAGTCTTCCTTCATCAACGGCCGGGCAACTCCCTGACGCTTTGCAAGTTTAGGTTCGATTTCTCCTTTTATTTTTAGAAACCGATTGAAAGCATGCCGTAAGAAGATAAGCCCCATGACCGGCATAAAGTATTCGTTGGAACCAAGTCCGGAGTTTGCACGGAGTTGATCTGCAGCACCCCATAATCGTTTTTCAAGAGCTTCGATGTTTTCCATAATCGTTATACTTTTCTACGTTCGGTGATTCCAAGTTTTAATTGAAGCAAGAGAGTTCGAGTTGGTTCGAAATAGTCTTCCAATGAACCTCTTCCTTTTAACATATCTGTAATAAGACGAAACTCAGATTTAGAATTTATTTCTCGCTCTAATATCTCTAACAGAACTGAGATGGTGTCGCTTGTGGCAGTCTTTGCAATATCTCTTCCGAGAATTCTTGCGGAGGCTTTCTCATAATCAAACCCTTCTCCTTGAAGATCATCATCTTCATCATGCAATCGGGAATCATTTCCAGCATCAATGTACTGCTTCAAAATGAATTCGATATCCTGAGCATCCTTTATGCGTTCTGGATACTTCTCATTCCATGCAATCAATTTCAGCATTACCATGGCAGGCGGTGTGCATACTTTTAGGTCAAGCTGTGGAGACGTTCTGATACGAATATCGAGTGAATATATAAATGCTTCTTCAAAGCCAACGGTCGACATAATTGCCTCATCCGAAGGCCACTGGATTTTGCCTGAAGGGGTTTCAAGCAAACCAAAGGGAACTATATCAAGGATTGTGCCTTTTGAATAGACAAATCTGGAATTCAATTTATTGGCAGGCTTAAATAGACCTGTGGCAATTATTCCATCAATCAATTTTGCAACATCGTCCCACGAATTGACTTTAATGCCGAGATCGACATCGAGTGTTGCTCTTGTTGTCTGAATGTCAAAGAGAAGAGAGAAGAATAGATCTCTTGCCTTTGCTCCGACCAGAAAGAGGGGAATGCCGAGTTTATCAGCAATGTCTTTTATACAAGAAAGAACCTCGACGGTAGTCGGATCAATCTTGGTCGATATATCTTTGTAGGTAGTCATTATAGAGCTGTTTGGCAGTTTCAATATTTCGCGTTTCTCCCGTTGCCATTAAGTCTGCATAGACGAGAAGAGGCGGCACCATAGTTTTATCGAGTTCCGGATTCTCGCATTTCCAGAAACGTTCTCTTAATTCGATGTCACCGTTTTTATCCTGGCG
>Ga0105104_10002019_pt1 | contig 14977 bp, 13 predicted proteins | sample PPLLaktember2015_3_FD_87034 | JGI IMG/M metagenome (GOLD analysis project Ga0105104, IMG submission 87034) | Freshwater sediment microbial communities from Prairie Pothole Lake near Jamestown, North Dakota, USA - PPLs Lake P7 Core (6) Depth... | ecosystem: Environmental > Aquatic > Freshwater >... | reverse complement strand
TATTGTCCGACTTCCAGTAACTCCATCGACCTGTTAAAATCTCGGTTCAATATAGATTCCTTCTTTGAGATGGCATGTGATGCAGAGGACATCCCGCCGGCAGTGCTGTTTATCAGCTGTTTCAGCGGGAATGGGTCCCGGGAGATGAAGGAAATGATTTAGCGATGAGGCGAGAACGGATGGGTGTTTCCCTTATAATTCCATCAACTTCTATTTTTCATAATAAATCGGATATGATGATGGGGACGATTCACGGACGGCAATTCATTGTTTTTCAATACACTAATGGAACCATCAATTTCCAGAACCGCAATGCCTACGTCTGCCATGGCTGCAACACCGTGTTCACGCAACGCCTGCTCCAGTTCTTCATGTGCGATGTGTTCTTTTTCCAGATTTAATTTGACGACCTTCCCTTTCTGAATAAGCACCGTTGGCGTACCTTCAAGTACTTTACGCAACTTATGCGAACGGGCCGCGAGACGGGTGACAATGACATTACTGAGTAACAGTGTCGTTGCCGCGATGACGCCGCCGGCAAGAGAAGTGTCGGGACCGGTCATTGCGTTCTGAACCGCATTCGCCAGGAGCAAGATGAGGACTAATTCAAACGATGCCATCTGCCCAACTTCACGTTTTCCTGTGAGGCGAATGCCCAACAACACGACGATATAAACAATAACCGTCCTGAATACAATATCAATGAGCGAATTGTTGAATGACCACATGGCGGCGAACCTTTCCCGGCAACGGTATTGATCGTTACAAATTCAATGTTGTTGCTGCTGTCTTACTAATCCAAATTGAGCAATCAGAAGCGTACCCAAATCCGTTTCAAGAGACCGGGACGTCAGTAATTGGATTGAAGCGTTTGCGGAATACCATATTGTTGGAGCGGTACTCCTGGCTGATTCAGAGGGTGGAACTTCGGCGAATAAATTTGCCGCGCGCAAACCATCATCTGCCGGCATGTTTCCGGCAACAATAATCAGCTGGTGATCGGGATCGGGATTCATGGCCGCAATCAATTTTGAGCACTGCGCCAGTTCGGATGCCGTTGCTTTGGACGGCAGCTGAGTGGTGACAAACATGAGTGAACGCGATCCGACATCCACCGTGGTGTGCAATGCCGCTTCAAAACTCGAAGGTTTGACGTTTTCCCAGGAAACGTTTTGGTGGTTCAGAATGGGATAGACACTGAATATGGCGTTCCCGGTTTGTTTGCCGGAAACGTTCAGCATTTCTCCGAAGGCATTGCGCCAGTCGGTCCTGGCCGTCACTTCATTCACAAAATCAACCCGTGATGCGATGCCCGGATAACGTGAAATTCCCTGAACCGCAAGAATTTCAATTTGCTCGCTCTTCAGGATTTTCACCAATTCTTGAATATGATTCCGGTCCATCCGCTTGTTGAAGCCGGAGAGATTGATGCTGGCGATCTGAATAAAACTTTCAGGTTTATTCGGCACCGCTTCCTTTTCGATTTTCGGCGGCGTCGAACAACTGCACAACAGAAGAATGGCGAGTATCAGGTAAAATTCAAGTTTCGAAATTACATTCATGAGATTTTTCTTCATAACAGTTCAATGAATAATTTTCTTTCGCATCATCAGCAACCGCTGATGGGGCGGCAGTGATTTATTGTTGTTTGGATTTGAGATACAGACTCAATGGTTCGAAGACAAATTCCGACCAGCCATCCTTGTGACTTTGCATTTCACCGTCGTTCGGAAATCCAGAATGTTTTAACGTAAGCTTCGTCCCTGTTTTTGTCGGTTTGAAGAGGCATGTGACAATGGATGCCTGATGTTCTTTTGGCCATTCAGAAGGTTTCCACGTAAAGGCAAGCCGTTTGCTCGATTCGTACGCCAGGACCACCCCTGTGACCCAGCCGTCGAACAGTTCGATTTTTCCGCCGATGGCCGGTTGAACTTTTCCTTTCTGACCGCTCCATGCCGCGATGCGCCGCCCATTCGTCAGAGCAGCAAAGACCAAGTCGGGGTCAGCAGGGAACGAGGTTGAGAGGGTAAACGAATTTGATTTCATGATATCTCCCTGTTCATCTTGTTAAACGTGATTATGAATTGATCCACCTGCCGGCGATCCCGGCCTTGCATTTAAAACATGTTCCATCGACGATCCGGTTTTGTATGACATGAAATCCACGGCGTTCAATCAGCAATTCGCTGCATGAAGGACAATAGGTATTCTCGAAATTGCGCGTCTGGCCGGGACGATTGCCGGCATAGACAAAGTGTAATCCTTCTTTGAGCCCGATTTCCGCCGCCCGAAACAGCGAGGAAAGGGGAGTGGACTCTTCACCTGTCATTTTATAATCCTGGTGATAGGCGGTCACGTGCCAGGGGATATCCGGCGAGACGGATTGGATAAACCTGGCCATATCGGTGAATTCTTCGTCCGAATCATTTATTCCAGGAACAATGAGCGTCACGACTTCGACCCATTTTCCCCGTTTCACCAGCGATGGAATAGTCTCGAGTACATTTTGCAGGACTCCGCCCATCTGTGCATATGCCTTTTGACGGAATGATTTCAAATCGACTTTATAAAGGTCAATCCACGGTTGAAGATAGTCGAGTACCTCCGGCGTGCCGTTTCCGTTCGAGACATAAGAAGTAATGAGACCGGCACTTTTCGCACGCTTGAATATTTCCACTGCCCATTCGGTCGTGATGAGCGGTTCGTTGTACGTGCTGGTGATGACCGGCGTATGATGCCGGCGCGCAAGATCGACGATTTCTTCTGCCGTGACGATTTGAATGGAAGAAACCGCGAGCGGATCGCGCAGAGTTTGCGACGTAAGCCAATTCTGACAAAACGAGCAATGGAAATCACACCCCAGCATTCCAAAACTCAATGCCCGGGAACCCGGATAGGCATGAAAGAACGGTTTCTTCTCGATCGGGTCAATTGCAATACAGGAAACATAGCCCTGAGGAACCATGAGTATTCCCTCCCGGTTGAATCGAATCTTGCAAATACCGTCTTTCCCCGGGGGAATTTTACATCGATGCCCGCACGCAAAACACTGTACCCAGTGGTTCGGCAGACTCGTGTAAAGTTCGCCTTCCTTCGTCTGTGCAGCAAGAATATCTTTCAGTGAGGGTTCCAGCATGGTTCATTCATCAGTAAAGTAGGAAGAATGACAGGCGTTGTCAAGCGAAGTGCAGAGAACCATTTCTTGTATTGCTGCCGCAGTGAGGCTCTCTTATGAAAAACGATTACCTGTGGAATGCCGGCTTATATCCCTGGTGTTTCAATAATGCTCCGGAACCATGGTGCGTATAATAACAGCAAACTTAAGCTTCCTGGTTTTTCCAAAATCAGGTAATTCGATATAGGCGATATACATTCCTCCAGCGACTGAAAAATTACTCTCATTCGTAAGATTCCAGCGCATGGTCGACGAAGGATCGTCTTTGACCAAAGTCCTGATCAACCAGCCGCTGAGAGTGAAAATTCGAATCACCGCTCGCCGGGGAAGATGCGTAAAAGTGATGAATTGATCATACGAGCTCGTTTCCAAACCTTGTAATCCAAAGTAGGGATTTGGAAAAACATTGATACGATCGATGTCCTGAATGGCCTGCTCGACAGTGTTTGTCGATGCTGGCGTTTGAAATATATAAATATCATTGACGGTAAAGGGATAAAAAGGAATGATTTCGATTGCGTCGCCGGATTTGTAAGGATCTTCCAACCGGCGTGTCACAGTCCCCATCCACATGATCGGCATGGCATTTTGTACAATGTTCTTTTGAAGTGCAGGATCGGGGGTTGCGTCGGTATACGGTTTATTGAAAATGAAAAACCATTCTTGCGGGCCCGATGCTCTCGTATTGCCTTGCCCATTCACGCCCACAGGCGGCCAATATCTGCCGTCCACTAATCCGCCGGCGGTATTGTTTTCGGAAAAACCAATCGCTAATCGCATCGGCGGAGTGGTTTCCATGTCCCAGGCTGAGAACGGAACGGCTCCCTTTTTGTAATCTAAAAATTCCCAACTTTCTTGTGTCTTTCCGACAAGATAGGGTGTGAACTCGGGCCGGGCCGGGAGGTTCCCTCCAGCAACATATCTATAGCCGTAAGAAAAACTATCATCAGGAACTGAATTTGGCTTCCATCCTGCATAGAAATTATACCCGTTATTTGCGGTATCAGATCGAGCATCTGCAAATTTGATTTGCACTCTATGTATATCGAATGATTTCAATGTTTTTTGCGAGTTCACATGAAATATCACCGATGGTTCGTTCCATCCCATGGCTCCGCCAAATCCCTCAAGTCTGAGACTATCAGCATTAGTCCATGTCCACCGGCGCGTTCCGGTGCTCGACCAGTCTTTCATTCCGGCAGTCGTTCTTCCATTAAAACGTAATTGTACTCCATCGACAATGGGATAGTCAAGTGCATTGGAAAAATTTGTTTGATTCGTTAAGACCGTTCGCGGCGGATTCACCGTGGTATCCTGCAGCACCCATGAGGTGTGATCTCCCGTTGTGTCGAATGTAATTTTATATGCATGCCCGGTTACCGTTGTCGGATCAATCACAAGGGATGTCACGAGCCCATCACTTTTTCCTGAAAGATGACGGACACTGACCGTATCGCCGTACGATGTTCCCCAATGGACTCCCGGATTGGGCGGCCTCGGTGTGACAGCAACGATGGTCGGGTCGCTCTCCAGTGACCTCGGCCGTGCATCCTGCTGTGTCGCAGTGTAATATGCGGAAACAGCAAAATAGTAGGTATGATAATTTGCGATGAATTTTTTTGCAATAGAATCTGTGGTCATTTCGTAATGACGACAAAGGCCCTCATCGGTTCCCCACTGGACCGTGGCTTCGATAAAGTCGTTTCGCGTCTCATCGAAGATCATGTCCCTGATATACCCGATACCATCCTTCAGGTCGTATGTGGCAAGCCGAACCGGATCTTTGAATTCCGGACCAGGTAAGGCATAGACATTATACCCCTCAAACCGATATCCGTCCTGATTGAACGATTCAATTTCTGTTGTTTTTACAGTATCCGACCATGTCAGTACAATCTCTTCATTGAGTGATGGAGCCGAGACGTGGGGAGCAATGGGTGTAATTGGTTCAAATCGCGAGCGGTATAAGGTCCGAATTTCATCGACGGACAGTCGAAGGTACGAAATACTTGATAATCGATCGCCGGCTTGAGCTATGACTGCTGCTATGATGACATCCTGTGTATCGTTGGGCATCATCGTGAAAGGTCCCGATACATCCATCATTCGTCTATCGCCCGGCGGAGCTATTGCTCCATCGAGCCATCCCTGTTTTGTCACCGGATCACCGGTAAATGCAAAAGGAGTAGGTTCTCCTGTGATTGGATTAATATATGGTGCTCCGGTGTTGGATATTGTTCCATTTAAAAGACGGTACATCATAATCGTTCCGATATATGCACCCTGGGTCGGGTCGGTATACATTGCACTGGCGCCGAGGAAAAAATTGAACGCCGTCATCCGTTGATTACGATACCCTGCAATCTTCCTGCCGCAAAAGAAAGCGGTATCGGTCGGTGTTCCGGCAATAATCGGCCCCTGTAATAATTGATATCCAAATGACGGCACACGTGTGCCAAAATAGCTGTCGCTGTTGCGTCCATTATAAATAAAACCCAGGTCTCGACTGGTGTCGCAACCGCAAAGATCATCACCAGCATCGCCGAGATCCGGATCTGACCACTCTGCAACATACATGCTGTCTAACCGGAGACCGCTTTTGTTAATCAGCAGATTCCTTACAAAGATCGTGTTGTCGAGAACTCCCTTGCGTTTATATGCCCAGATGGTCCGCTGAAATTCCAGACCGATCGGCAGAGAGCCGTACATATATTTCGTTTTATTGGAATCGAGATCGTTGCTGACGTGCCACAACGTCTGGCTTGCACCCTTGACGCCGGGAATATCAATCGCAGGATCGTACGTGTTATTGTGGTTGTTATCTATGAAAGGCGCTCCTTGATCTGCCGGCCATTCATTCCAATCTTTGATGTATTGATCGTAGAGCGAAGAAGCGGTCACTGTTTCATATCGCCCCATGAGAGGCACTTCCTCGTCTGTAAGAATTTCTTGCACATCGGCAAGCGTTTTTACCGGATTGATGTCCGGTCGAACACGGTATAATCGGTACCGTGGATCTGAGGGGTTTGCTGCAACGGGTTTTACCAGTAAAGATCCCGGAGTAATGATCGGGCCCGCTTGCAATCCATGTCGATATGCTGAGCCGCCGACTTTTATTTCACCATTCTGATAACATCCCCACACAAAACCATCTTCAAACGAGGCTGTGAGCCCGCTTCCCTTCGGATATTCAAATCCGCTCCCGCCAGTGTATATGTTGTAGGATCCATCCCCGTTGTTGCTGTAGAAATTGAAGATGTTATTAATAAGGATCGCGGTGTAGTGATCGTTGGTTGCTGTTTTATAGAGGCTTGGCTTTGTCACATATGGTTTTTGTCCATAGAGGAGCAATGAAGAAGGAAGAAAAAGGACAGCGCATACAAGACAGTGAACAGATCGAATTGAGAGCATAGAAGTCCTCCTGTCGTAATCATCAGCCTTGATAGAGCAAAATCTCATCGATCTCCGATGTGAGCGATGAGTTGTCTCAGGCCACGCTGATCATACAATGCAAATAAATAATGTCAATTTCAATATGAGGACTTTTAGTCCATCTCCCCTCTGTGTTGTGGATTTTCGCATTTAAAAAAATCCTGCATACCCAGGTTGTTTATTTCGTGAATAGTCCTTTCAGTGTCCACCACAGAGCTCTTATGTGAGGAACGGGCTTAATTATCGGCACAATTCTTTTAGAATTTTCAGATTCTCCACATCTTCCCGCATCTCTTCTCCCTTTGGTGTCTCAAGAATCTTGGGAATTTGATCAAAGCGGATATCATTCATCAACAATCGAAATCCTTCCAGTCCAATATTCCCTTTACCAATATGTTCATGTCTGTCGATATGCGAACCGAGCTCCCGTTTCGAATCGTTGACATGAAAAGCGACAAGCCGGTTGAGTCCTACAATGTCATCGAATTCGTTGAACGTTTTCTCCCATCCGCTCTCTGTATTGATTGGATATCCTGCCGCAAATATATGGCACGTATCGATACAGACCGCCATCCGATCCTTTTCTTCGACACGATCAATAATCGCGCGGAGCTGTTCAAACCGGTGCCCCATTGCAGTTCCCTGTCCGGCGGTCGTTTCCAGGACACTCTTCACTTTGAATTCTTTTGTTTGCTCGTGTATCAGGTTGAGAGATTCCGCAATGAGCTCTATTCCAGCCAATTCGCCCTGGCCCATGTGCGAGCCGGGATGGAAATTAAGATATTCTATTCCGAGTTGTTCACATCGTTCGAATTCATCTTTTAAGGTCTTACGAGACTTCTCGAGGATTTCTTTGTTTACCGCACACAGGTTTATCAGATACGTGTCGTGTGCCATCACCGGATGGATATTTGATTTCGCCTGAAGTTCTTTGTAGGTTGAAACATCAATGTCGGTGAGAGGTTTCCCTTGCCACTGATTATTGTTCTTGACAAAAACCTGCATAGTGGTACATCCGATACTCAACGCTCGTTCGACGGCTGTGTGTATTCCGCCGGCAATGGACATATGAGCACCGAGCAACAGGTGCTTTTGTGTTTTTTGTTCTGACATCATATGCGGCAGCTGTAAGATAAGAAAAGAATCAGGAAAAACAGGATAGGGGCGGGAACTATTATCGCACGGCGATGTGTTGAATGTGTAGTTCAAATTGAAACTATCAGGGTATCGTGAAAAAAGAAAAGATAATCGTTCTGCTCTCTGTTCTTACCGACGTTATCGGATTCGGCATTGTCATTCCCATCCTGCCGTTCTACGTTACTGAATTCGGTGCTTCCGCAGTCATGGTGACGCTGTTATTTGCTGTATTTTCATTTTTTTCGTTCCTGAGCGCGCCTTTGCTCGGAGCGTGGTCGGACAGAATTGGACGAAGGCCGGTCTTTCTGATAAGTGTTGCCAGCACGGCAATAGGCTAGTTCGTGTTTGCAAGCGCAAATTCTCTTTGGATGCTTTTCCTTGGACGTATCATAGACGGGTGTGCTGCGGGCAACTTCACGACGGCACAAAGTTATATGGTAGATCTCGCGAAAGATGAGAAGGAACGCACTGCAAATATTGGACTCATTGGAGCAGCATTCGGAGTGGGATTTATTTTGGGTCCGTTGATTGGCGGTGCGTTAAGCAAAGTATCCCATTCATTCCCGTTTTGGTTCGCAGGCGGACTTGCGACTGTAAATGCGGTATCCGCATTCTTCTTCCTGCCGGAAACGCATCTGAATCGCGATGGCCGCCACCCCATGAACTTTAATCCTCTCGCACCGTTGGTACGGGCTGCCCGCGATAAAAAAATGCGCCCGCTTTATCTCACCTGGTCATTCTTTGCCTTCGCGATCGTGACGAGCCAGACGGTGTTCGGCCTGTTTGTGAAGGATGTCTTTGGATTCAACGCGTTTCAAACCGGGATGGTGTTCACGATTGTCGGGGTCATTGTGGTGCTGAACCAGGGATTTCTTCTGAAGAAGTTTTGGCTGGAAAAATTTACCGGGGCGAGACTGGAAATTATTATGCTGGTCGCGCTGGCGGTTTCCTCTCTCCTGGTCTCGACAGAAATCCTCTCATTGTTTTATCTCAGTCTTCTTGGTTCGGGGACCGGTCAGGCCATTCTTCGAGTGGTGATTACCAGTCAGGCGGCCGCGGCGTCCGATCCGGCAAAGAAGGGAGAAACCATGGGTATTCTTTCTGCGCTGATGTCCGCGTATATGGTTATCGCTCCGGTGCTCTCAGGATATCTGTACGAAATCCGGTTTTCTCTTCCTTACATTCTTTCATCGTTTTTTTTACTGCTCGGCGTTTATTTTGCTCTGATGTTCAAACGGCGACGCTCTCGGAATCCCATGGAATAAACAATCCTCCGGCGGTCTTCCTAAAAAATATTCTAAGATTATTCATAATTATCTCGTATCATTAGAGTAGTCCTGGTGTATCAACTCAGCGTCTGTTTTATCATCCTCAAAAAAGTATTCATCCTAAAGGAAAATTATGAGCGGATTTTTCGGCAGTATTTCAAAACAATCCTGTGTTTCTGATGTCTTCTACGGTACAGATTATCATTCACATCTTGGTACCAGGAGAGCTGGTCTGGCATTTTTTGATCCGGACAAGGGCTTTCAGCGCGCAATCCACACACTCGAAGACGGGTATTTTAGAAACAAATTTGAAGCGAATCTTGCAAATTTTACGGGAAATCTTGGAATCGGAGTCATCAGCGATACGGAAGCGCAGCCGATTCTTGTCACGTCCCATTTGGGACGCTATGCCGTTGCAACGGTCAGCCGAATAGTTAATATCGCTGAACTGGAAAAGCGCTGCCTGCAGCAGCGCCACACATTTTCTGAAACCAGCCATGGGGCGATCAATCCGACTGAGCTGGTTGCGATGCTGATTTCAGAAGGAGATGATTTTACTTCCGGTATTCAAAATGTTTTCAACCTGGTCAAAGGATCCTGCTCCATATTGATTTTGACGGAAGAGAGCATCATTGCGGCGCGTGACAACCTGGGCAGAACCCCGATTGTGCTGGGGAAAAAAGAAAACGCGTTCGCGGTTGCCTTTGAAACGTGTTCATTTCCCAACCTCAATTATGAGGTGGATCGGTACCTGGGACCGGGCGAGATCGTCCGGATCACCGGCGAGGGATTTGAACAATTACGAAGACCCAATGAGAAGATGCAGATCTGTGCATTCCTGTGGGTCTACTTTGGTTATCCGCCGTCGTTCTATGAAGGCATTAATGTCGATGAATGCCGTTATCGATGCGGTGCGGCTCTGGCAAAACGTGATTCGGTGAACGCCGACTTTGTTGCCGGCATTCCGGATTCCGGCATCGGTCATGCGATGGGATACAGCAACGAACGGAAAATTCCGTTAAAACGTCCCTATGCAAAATATACACCCACCTGGCCGCGCAGTTTCATGCCGCAAAGCCAGCAAATGCGCGATCTCGTTGCCAAAATGAAATTAATCCCCAATGAGTCGGTGATTAAAGACAAATGCGGTGTCTTTCTTGACGATTCTATTGTTCGCGGGACCCAGTTAAAAGATAATGTGCGTGATTTGCATGATGCGGGAATTAAGGAAGTGCATATGCGCATTGCATGTCCGCCCCTGACGTTCCCATGCGAGTTCCTGAACTTCAGCCGGTCAAGGTCCAACATGGATCTTGCGACCCATACCGCAGTGAAAGAACTTACCGGCAGCGAGGATTTTGATATAAAGGAATATACCGACCAGCACAGCGATAAACACGAGGCCATGGTCGAACAGATACGAAAGCGGCTGGATTTTACATCTCTTCAATATCAGAAACTTGACGACCTGGTCGATGCGATCGGGTTGCCGAAAGAAAAACTCTGTACACATTGCTGGGACGGTTCAAGTCATTTCTAAAAATGAGGTGCCGGAGGTAACGGCGCGCCGGGTGGAGAGTCCTGATGGATTTTCTTCCGGGCGAGCCGGAAACGGAAACGAAGCCGCTGTTATAAATTCATGTGGATGATTTTGGCTCCATCGAATCCGTTAAATTTTGTAGATGAGGCTGTACTGTACGCGCCGATATTTTCGGTGAAGAGACAATCACCGACTTCAAGGTTTGCAGGCAGTTCCGCCGACAATGTAATTTTGTCAAAACTGTCGCACGTCGGTCCGACCACTGCGCATATTTCTTTTTCGCCCTCTTTCACAGCACTGAAGTTCGGGATCCAATGGTCGTACACGACTCCGGAAAATGTGTGGTACACTCCGTCATTAATATGGTAGAAGACTTTTCCTTCTCTGCGGGCCTTGCCGATAATTTCAGAAATGAGTGTTGCGGCTGTCGCGACCATGAACCGTCCGGGCTCTGCAAGAATTTCAATATCATCAGGGAAGAGCCGTTTAAATTCTGAATTCAATAATCCGGCAAGAATTTTAAATTCCGGCACCTGCGGGTCGTACGGAACCGGAAATCCGCCGCCGATATCCACGAGATTGAGATTGAATCCTTTTCTCCGCGCGTCATTAAAAATTTCTGATGTGATTGCTAGCGCCGACGTAAAGTTATCGAAATTGGTACACTGACTGCCGACATGGAAGCTGATGCCTTCCACTTTTAATCCCATATCGAATGCCTGCTGTATCAGGTTCTGGGCTTCGGCCGGTTCGGCGCCGAACTTTGAACTCATTTCAACCTGCGAACCGGTATCCGGAACTTTCAAACGGACCACCAATCCGGCGGTATCGCAATGATCCTTTAACTTTTTCAGTTCGGCCATGTTGTCGTACGTGACCAGCGGCCTGTACTGTTTGATCTTGCTCAGGGTCGACCGGTCTTTGATCGTGTTGGAAAATATTATCTTATCCCAGACAAAATGTTTTTTGTCTTTTTTGTCGAAATGTTTGATGTACTGATAGACCTGCATAAACTCATTGTACGAGGCGACATCAAAACTTGAACCTTCGTTGAACAGGGTCTCAATAATTTGCTGAGTGGAATTCGCTTTGACCGCATAATAACATTGGACTCTCGGCAAATGCTTTTTAAATGTCCGGTAATTTTCACGGATGACGTTGTGATCAAGAATGAATAAAGGAGTGCCATGCGGTTCTACGAGTTTTAACAATTCTTTGTTCATCTCGGACTCTTTCCTGTTAAAAAATAAAACCGCGTGGGGCGGGGAGAGGATACTCCGCGTCCTGTGCGGTTTATTGAAGTTGAATGAAATTACGCAGAAAGTTTTTTAATGAGAGATTTTAATTCCTCTACTTCTTTATTGTTCTCAAGATACGATTTGATCAGTTTCTGCCGGAGTTCGTCGCCGCGCTCATACAGCCTTTTCAGTTTTTTGGGCTTGGTCGTCTGCAGGACGTAGGCGACCATCAGCGGAAAGGCAACGGTGGAATCGATATATCCCGTGACTGTTTCCTCCAGTTTGGTGGGATCAATTTTACCCCAGCTTGCCGCCTCGCTTGGCGGTGCACCGGAAAGACCGCCCGTGTCAGGGCGCGCATCCGTAATATTGATATCGTAATCCTGCCCGGCTTCGGGAATCATGAGCACTTCCTGGATTTGCGGTTCGGTTTGAAGGACAAAGTTTTTGGGGCTTCCGCCGCCGATCAGGATAACGCCTGTTTTGCCTTTTTCGTATTGTTTGGCGTTCAGGATAATGGCGGTCGATTCATTGACGTCGATACTGGGATTGATTTTCAGCTTGAACCGGTCCTGCAATCCGGAGGCTTCCGCCAGGAGTTCCAATCCCGCAATATTCATTCCAATGGTTGAATCGCCGGGGGAGGATGTAAACACGGGAATACCGTTGCGGTATGCTGCCGCTAAAACACTGACTTCGCCCAGGTTGTTTTTCTTTTCGAATTCATTGACCACTTTTCCCAGATGGTGATAAAATTCCCGGGTCCCCATTTCTTTTTGGAATTCAGGCTGCAGCATTATTTTCCGCAGAATTTTATCCGTCTCCATTAACACATCCTGATAATCGAACAGGATGTCATAAATTCGGGTCACGCCTTTATCGCGAAGATCGGCATCATCCACGTTATGGGTGCCGCGATACAGAGGCATATTGAATGCAAAATGCAAATCGTGGTACATATTCGCACCGGTGGCGGTCAGCCAGTCCACAAACCCATGGTTCATCAGGGGGATGATGGTGGAGGGTCCGAGTCCTGCCGGAGTCATTGCACCGGCCAGGCTCACGCCGATGGTCACATCTTCCTGCGAATATTTATCGCGCAGCAGTTGACAGGCGGCTCTCAGTCTCCCGCCGTTGTACGCGTCCAGATTGTCAATAACGGACACGATGGTGCTGTCTTTGGTTGATGCTTGTGGAAGAACACGTTTGCCGGTGAGATATTTATCTTTCCCCGGGCAGTCTTTTTTATGATCCATAATTTTCCTCAGATGATAATTGGTGCCGTTTACTTCTCTTTGATGGTTTCCAGCAGCTCCGCCGCGTCTTTTCTGAAGACATCATCATCTTCGTCTTCTTTTGAAAGCGTTGCGATCTTGTTCAGCTGTTCCCGTGCTTTTTCATATTCATCCATTTCCACGAACGCGCGCGCGCAATCGAGTCGGTACATAATAAATGTGGGCCTGAGTTCTATCGCTTTTTCATAATTTTTTATTGCATCATCCATGTTTGCCCAGCCCAGGCCCAGCGGCCAACGGACAAATTTCGGCTTTTCACAGACCTTGACATTGGTTCTGCCCAAGAGGTAGTACGCTGCCGGTCCCGTCGCATCAAGCGCGATCGCTTTTTCGCAATCCGCTTTCACCTGTTTGACGAGGCTTAACGATTCCCAAATTCCGCGGAACAATGCGATCCGCCCGTTTGCAATGGCTTCCCTGGTATATCCCATGGCGCCGTTGGGATTTACCGCAACGGCTTTCTTTGCATAATCCAGCGATTTCTCGTACATCTCCATCTGTTTTTGCTTTTCCGCATCTGATTTGCTCGAAAGATGCTCACCGATATCTACATAGGTGCGGCTGAGACGCCAGAGGATGTCGTAATTATTCGGTGAAAGCGAAAGCGCTTCATCAAATTTTTCAAGAGCCTTCTTGTTGTCAAACACCTTTTCTGAAAAGTTGTCCCCGTCGGCAATAAGCTGCCGGACTTTGTCGTTATCGTCGAAAACAGCTGCAGTGCAAAGTGTGACGGCGGATGCAGACACGCCGAAGAATAGTAGAAGTACGATAAAATACGAAACCTGTTTCAAGGTGCGACCCTCCTTGATGGTTGATGGAAGACGATCGTTTGATGAATGACAATGAGATGATAAGGAAATTTGTTATGAATCTCGCCCCTGGAGCTTTTTAAGTTCATCGCGGAGCAATGCCGCTTTTTCATAATCTTCTTTGGCAATGGCATCCGCGAGCCGTTTTTCTAATTGTTCGAGTTTGGAGAGTTGAGGACCGGGCGTTTCGTCTTGTTCCGGTTTTGCGTCATGCGGAACGGTTTTATCTTCCTCGCTGCCTTCGGAGACGAATGAGGCCTCCGACATGACTTTTTCCGCAACATAAATGGGCGCTCCGTACCGTACCGCGATAGCGATGGCATCGCTGGGCCGCGAATCGATTTCCTGAGAGTCCAGATTGATGCGGGCAAAGAACGTCCCATCCTTGAGTTCGCTGATCAGGACGTCGATCAGTTCGCCGCCGAGCAAATCGATGAGGTTCTTCATGAGATCGTGTGTCAGCGGCCGCGGAGGCTTGATGCCTTCCATTTCCAAGGCAATGGATTGTGCTTCGAATGCGCCGATGATGATCGGCAGCCGCCGCGCGCCGTTGGTTTCCTTTAAAATTAACGCGTAGGCCCCGCCGCTTGCCTGGCTGCTCGATAATCCTAAAATCTCGACTTGAACTCTATCCTCTGCAGACATTTTATTTCCCGAGAAGCTTCTTCGTTTCCTGTGTTATTGCGGGGACGATCTCGAAGGCATCGCCGACGATTCCGTAATCTGCAATCTGAAAAATTGGCGCGTCTTTGTCTTTGTTGACGGCAACAATATATTTTGACGAAGACATACCGGCGACATGCTGTATTGATCCTGATACTGCAACCGCAATATAGAGAGATGGGGAGACTGTTTTTCCAGTTTGCCCAACCTGTTCGGTATGCGGGCGCCAGCCGGCATCGACGACGGCGCGCGAGGCCCCGACCGCCCCGCCCAGTACTCCGGCCAGGTCTTCGATCATTTTAAAATTTTCCGGACCTTTCATGCCGCGTCCGCCGGTCACGATCGTATCCGCTTCTGCAACGTCTATTTTCCCCGAAGCTTGCGTTGTTTCCACCGTGCGCGATGCAAAATCTGATTCGG
>Ga0105104_10002018_pt1 | contig 14979 bp, 11 predicted proteins | sample PPLLaktember2015_3_FD_87034 | JGI IMG/M metagenome (GOLD analysis project Ga0105104, IMG submission 87034) | Freshwater sediment microbial communities from Prairie Pothole Lake near Jamestown, North Dakota, USA - PPLs Lake P7 Core (6) Depth... | ecosystem: Environmental > Aquatic > Freshwater >... | reverse complement strand
TTCCTCGGCTCTCGTCGATTCATGGGTTGTTTCGGAAAACGTTTTCGCTCTGTTCAGTTCTACGGTGTATCGTTTTCCGAAATCGTTGCCATTATAGCACGAGGTCGGTTCTCGTCAACACCGACGCTCGTCGCTACGAACCCATGGAGTGGAACAGGCAGGCGCGCTCGAAGCCCTCGCTCCCCGGAGGGCCGGCGTCGCCTACAGGAATCGCTACTCCCACATGTCGCGCATCCGCTGCCGCACGTCCGCGTCGACGTCGTAGAACGATCCCCCGTCGTCCTTCTCCTCGGGTGCAGCGAGCGCGACGTCCTCGACGGTGTCGAGCACGTCCTTCGTGAAGAACCGGCATAGCTGGGCGTAGCTGTGGTCGTCGCCGAGCGCGTACCACTTGTGGTAGTAGCGCAGAGGCCATGTGATGTAGAGGCGATCCTTCGCGCGGGTCAGTGCCACGTAGACGAGGCGGCGCTCCTCCTCGATCTCGTCCTGCGAGCCGGTCGATAGGTCGGACGGGAGGAACCCGTCGGCGGCGTGGATGAGATAGACGACGTCCCACTCGCACCCCTTCGCGGAGTGAATCGTCGACAGGACGAGCCAGTCCTCGTCCAGGTACGGTGCGCCGGCGAGGTCGCTCGTCGACGTCGGTGGGTCGAGCTGGACGTCGGCGAGGAACTGGTGCCGAGACCGGTATCCGCCGGCGATCTGTTCGAGGCTGATCAGGTCGCGGACGCGGGCGGCCGGGTTCTCGTACGTCCTCTCGAACAAGGGATCGTAGAACCGCCGGATCCGCTCAATCTGCGCCTCGGGGTTCTTCGGCCCCATCGGGACCAGGTCGTCGAAGACGTCGGCGAGGTCGGCCAGCCCGGCGCGCGCGGCGGGCGAGCCTCCAAACGACCGGACGGCTCGGGGGTCGTTGCCGCTCTGCCCGACGTGCTCGACGACGCGCGACGCCGTTGTCGGGCCGACTCCGTCGAGGAGTTCGAGGACGCGAAACCACGCCAGCTCGTCACGCGGGTTCTCGAGCACGCGGAGGAAGGCGAGGAGGTCCTTCACGTGGGCGGCTTCCAGGAAGCGCAGCCCGCCGTACTTGTGGTACGGAATGTTGCGGCGCGCGAGCTCGACCTCGAGCGTGTCGGAGAGGTGGGAGGCGCGGAACAGGACGGCTTGGCGGCGGAGGGGGATGCCCTCTTCGTAGTGTCGAAGCACGGCGTCGACGACGTACTCGTCCTGCTCGGCCGCGTCTTTGCACGTGACGAGCTTCGGCCGGGAGGTGCTCTTGCGCTCGGACCAGAGGTCCTTCGCGAACCGCTCGTTCGCCCCGGCGATCAGTCGATTCGCCGTGTCGAGGATCGGAAGGACGGATCGGTAGTTCTGCTCGAGCTTGACGATCGTCGCTCCGGGAAGCTGCGTCGGGAAGTCGAGCATGTTCCGCACCGTCGCGCCGCGGAACGCGTAGATGCTCTGGGCATCGTCGCCGACGACCATGAGGTTGCGGCACGTCTTGCGCATCCCGAGCAGAATGCGCGCCTGGACGATGTTCGTGTCCTGGTACTCGTCCACGAGGACGTGATCGAACCGGCCGCCGATCTCGTCCGCCAGCCCGGGGACGTCGAGGAGCGCCTTCCAGTAGAGGAGGAGGTCGTCGTAGTCGAGGACGTTCCGATCCTGCTTGCGGACGACGTACTTCTTGAACAGCGTCCGGAGTTCCTCCTCCCACTCGTCGCACCACGGGAAGTCGCGCTCGAGGACGGCCTTGAGATCGTCGCCGGAGTTCACGCAGCGCGAGTAGATGGCGAGACACGTTCCCTTCCGCGGGAAGCGCTTCTCCTTCTCGTGGAGGCCCATCTCGTGTCGGATGAGGTGGATCAGGTTCTCCGCGTCGCCCTGGTCGAGGACGGTGAAGTCGCGCGTGATCCCGATGGAGGGGGCGTAGAGCCGGAGGAGACGGTGAGCCATCGAGTGGAACGTTCCTCCCCAAACCCGTCCCGCCGACGAGGCGCCGCGGGCGACGATGGTGGAGGCGCGCTCGAGCATCTCCTGCGCGGCGCGGCGCGTGAAGGTCAGGAGGAGGATGCGCCCCGGATCGACGCCGCGAGAGATCAGGTAGGCGACGCGATAGGCGAGGGTTTTCGTCTTGCCCGTTCCGGCGCCGGCCACGACGAGCAACGGGCCGTCTCCGTGCGTTACGGCGGCGCGCTGCGGCGGATTCAGCTCGTCAAGCCAGGTCCCCTTCGACTCGCCCCTCATGGACAGCAGGGTAGCCGATCGGAAGATTCTCCTCCACGCGCTACTTGGGCGTGGTGGCGCCGTACGCCGGGCCGAGATCCCCGCTGCAGCCGCAGGGGTTCGCCGCCTTGACCTTGTACCAGAACCCCTGCCCGGGAACGAGCGCCTCGTCGACGTAGCTCGTCTCCCTGAGCCCTTCGGCAATGACGGCGTAAGGCCCTTCGCGCTCGGGAGCCCGGCTCACGTGGTACATCTGGGCATCGGCCATCGGACTCCACGTGATCTCGATCGAGTTCGAATACGTGCCCACGGATGCGCGGACGTTCTGGGGCGCCTCCGGGCGGTAGCCGTAGCTGCCGTACACGGTGACCGACGGGTCGCTCTCGGTCCTTCCAGCGAGCGATTGGATGCGATACCAGTAGTCCCCGCAGAGGATGACGTCCCGATCCTCGTACGTCGTCGAGGCGGTCTCGGCCAGCCTCTCGTACGGTCCGGCGTATGCGGTCGCGCGAAGGATTCGGTACGACGCCGCACCGGAGGCGGCGCGCCATGCCACCTGGACCTTCTCGTACGGCCGGCCGCGGGTCGCTTCGATCCACGTCGGCGGGTTCAGACGGCCACGGTCCAGCGGGCGCTCCTTCGTCGCCTTCCCCTCCGCCTGCGGGCTGAGCTCGGCCTTCCCGCACCCGTTCCCCGCGAAGACCCGGTAGAGGTACGTCTGCCCGACCACGATGTCGGTGTCGATGAACGTTGGTTCCGTACCCGTGTATACGTCGTACTGCTGGGCGGCGACCTTCGGCTTGTCGGTCATCGGCTGCGTCCGCATCAAACGGTAGAACGTCGCTCCTGGAGCCGGCGACCAAGTCACCGTGATCGCGCCGGCCGGGTCGGACGACGTGCCGATCCGTTGCACCGGCTTCGGGACAAGGCCGACGTACCCGTCGGCGGCGCTCGATTCGAGCCCGACGCCTCCGCCTCCGATCGCCCGAACTCGGTACCAGTACTTCCGGCACGTCTTGACGTCTGTGTCGTCGAACCCTCCGAGTCCCGCAATGGCAATCGGAGCGAACGCCCCCTGCGCCGCTTCGGAGCGCAACACCTCGTACCGGCTCGCTCCCGCCACGCCGGTCCACAGGATGGACACCCGGTCCTCGTGCGCCCCGCGCGTCGTGGTGACCTCCATCGGAGCCGCCGTGCGAGGCAGAACCGCCTCGCCGGGCTGCCCCTTGGCGCTTAGCCCGGTTGCGCTGGCGAGGCCGAGCGTCGTCTCGCCGCGCAGGAAGACGAGCGTCTGGAGATCGCCGACCGTCGCGGTCACGGTGGCTACGGCCACCGTATCAGCCCCCACCTGTCGCGCGGCGTCGACGATCCAGGCGAGAGAGGCGCGCGACAGGGGCGCCGCGGGGTGAATCGTCCATGTTCCCTGGAAGAGAGAGATGGCCTGGGCTCCTCGCCCTTCGGCCGCGGCTCGAGTCGCGTTGTCGATCCCGAGCGCTACGACGCGGTAGGCCTCGACGTCCCACTCGGAGAGCGGTGTTGGACTGATGGAAAGGAGGGCTTCGCCGTCGACGCGGACGACGTCCGACAGGCGAATGACCTCCCATCCGTGCGTCGCGGCGTCCCGGCGGAGTTCGTCGGTCGGGATCCGGCCGCGTGCCAGGAGCGTCTGGGGGGTGCCTGCGCCTTCGCTGGGGCTCGGCGCGGCGTCCGCCGATCCGGCAAGAGCGGGGACGAAATCAGCTCCATCCGAGACGAAGTCGACGAAGGCCAATTGAGCCAGTCGCGCGACCCCCGCCGCCGCGCAGCGCGCGACCAACATTCGAAGGTCGTGGACGTACGGGAACCCGGCCTCGCACACCTCGCTTCCGGCGCGGAAGATCAGCCCCGCCGACTCGAGACCGGCCGCGTCTTCGACGGCGGTTGCCATCGCCCTCACGGCGTCGCTGAGCCACGCAGCGTGGGCCGCCTCCACGTATGCCGTCTCCGGCGAGTTGGGGATACTCCCTTCCTTGAGCAGAACGAGCACGACGCGCTCGCCGACGGGGTTCGAGTCCGCCCACCGAAGGAGGGACGGTGACACTCTCTCCCGCCACGAGTCACCGGACGAGCCCCCGAGGACGGAGAACCCGACGGCAAGAGCTGCGGCCACGAGGGCCCACCCTGCTGTCCGAACCCACTTCATCGGAACCTCCTGTCTTCGCATGCCGGCGCAGGTTGTCGAAAGGGACAGATGGCCGGGCGGCGATCACGGCCTGAGTCGCGTTCTCATTGGGCTTTGCACCAGCAAACCATCTGTAGCAATCATGTGAGAGTCTCCGTCACGCAACCGTCTCGCGACGGGTTGTGCGCCGCCTTGGTTGCGTGTCGCGAGCGCCGAGACGACACTGCCCCCATGCGCTACGCGATCAGCGCGGGGTCGATCGTCGTCCGAAACGGCAACCTCCTACTCGTTCACCATCGCGGAGGCGCCGACGACTTCTGGGTTCCGCCCGGCGGCCGGCTCCGCGGCGAGGAGTCCATCTTCGACTGCGCCCGGCGGGAGACCTACGAAGAGACCGGCCTTGACGTCGCGCCGGAGCGCGTCGTCTACATCCAGGAGTTCCTGGAACGGGATCTCCACTTCTGCAAGTTCTGGATCCTTGCCTGCGCAGGCGCCGGGACGCCGACCGTCGAACGCCGAGATCCGGACGAGGCGTTCGTCGTCGAGGCACGCTTCGCATCCCGCGGCGAGATGGCCGACTGGACGGTCTATCCTGCGATCCTGAAGGGGGTCTTCTGGGAGGATCTGGAGCACGGGTTCCCCCAGGCACGCTACCTGGGCCTCGAGCGCATCGAATAGGAGGACGGCATGTTCGAGCTTCCGGAGGTCATCAACCTGGCGAACCAACTCCACGAGGCGATTGCCGGAAAGAGGATCGTCCGCGTGGACGTGCCTGCAGGGCGCCCGAAGTTCCTCTTCCTTTCGCCCGACACGCCCGCGTTCCAGAAGGTTCTGATCGACCGCCGTGTCGAGGGGGCCTCGTCGCGGGGGCGATGGATCTTCTGCGCGTTGGACGACGGGCGGACGCTCCTCTTCGGCGAGTTCGGCGGGCGCCTCCTCTTCCACCCGGCGGGGACGCCGGTTCCCGTGAAGCGGCATTGGATCGCGGAGTTCGACGACGGGGCCAAGCTCACGCTTGCGATCCAGATGTGGGGGTTCCTCGGGGTGCTGACGGAAGCGGAGATCGCACAACATCCGTACGCGGGGACGCTTGCGTTCACACCGCTCGACGCTTCGTTCACGGAGGCCGCATTCTTCGAGCGCCTGGACCGCCACGCGGCGGGGGAGAACAAACCGATCAAGGCCTTCCTGACCCACTCCCCGAACGTCGCAGGCATCGGGAATGGATACTTGCAGGACATCCTGTTCCGCGCCCGCCTGAGTCCGAAGCGCAAGGTGTCGAGCCTGTCGCCGGACGAGAGGAGCGCGTTGTACGACGCGCTCCGGCGGACGCTTCGGGAGGCGGTGGATCTTGGCGGCCGCGACACCGAGCGGGATCTCTTCGACAGGCCCGGTGGATACACGCCGCGGCTCGACGGGCGCGCCGCCGGGCGGCCGTGTCCGACCTGCGGCACGCCCATCGCGAAGATCCAGTACCTCGGCGGGTCCTGCTACGTTTGCCCGCGGTGCCAGACGTAAGTGAGGTGCGCGTGCGGTTCGAGACTCGCGATCTTCTGGTTCGAGACGCGGTTCCCGGGGACGTCCCGTTCATCGTCTCGCTGTGGAGCGATGCCCGGGTCATGCGGTTCGTCGGGTTTCCGAACGGCATCCCGACGGCGGCGGAGGACGTCCCTCGTCGCCTCGAGCGGGGTCGCGGCAGTGATGCGCTCCTGATTGCGCAACTCCGCACGAGCGAACGCATCGGCCAGTGCATGCTCGGAGCGCCGGACGCGGACGGGGTGAGCGAGCCGGACATCAAGCTCCATCCGTCCTTCTGGGGCCGCGGATACGGCCGCGAGTTGTGGGCGGCGCTCGTCGATCAGGCATTCTTGCGTACGACCTGCACCCTCGTCCGAGGTACGCCGAACGTGGCGAACATTGCCTCCATCCGGATGCAGGAATCGGCGGGGATGAATCGCGTTGGCTACGGCGTCGCCGGGTTTCCCGCGTCGATGCGGGACTTCACGACGCCCGTCCCACACTACGTTTACGAGATCACACGCGACGAGTGGGCACGCCGCAGGGCTTCCCGCTAGCCGCGCTGCTCGGCGAGGTAGTTCGGAATCCCCATTTGCGCGATCTGGTCGATCTGCGCCTCGATCCAGTCCACGTGATCCTCTTCGTCATTCAGGATCTTCTCGAGAAGGTCGCGGGTCCCCCCGTCTCCCAGTTCGTCGGCGGAGTGGATATCGTCGTTGTAGGCCTTGACGGCGCCGTGCTCGGCGGCGAGGTCGTTCTTGAACTGCGTGTCGACCTTGTCGCCGACGTGGATGTCGGCGAGCTTGCTGACCGTCGGCTTCCCTTCGAGAAACAGGATCCGGGCGATGAGCATCTCGGCGTGCTTCATCTCGTCGATCGCCCGCTTCTCGATCACTTCGTGGAGCTTCCCGTACCCCCAGTTTGCGCACATCTCCGAGTGAAGGATGTACTGATTCACGGCCGCCAACTCCTCGGCCAATCGGGCGTTCAGCTTAGCGATCACCTTGGCGTTTCCCTTCATCCGTCGCTCCTTTCCTTCGGGTTGTCCCCCCGCGACTATAGCGAGGGTCGGGGACCTGTGACGAATCGGAAGTCCTCTGTGAGACGCCGCACAAGTCGATGGGGGTGAAGCTGTAGTCCGTGAGCCGGCCCGTACGTTGAGCGGCGGCCGGACGCGGCCGCTATACTGACGTAGAGTGACTCAGGGAGGCATCCCGATGACGGAGTAGCCCAGACATCAATCGCGACGGACATCCGCGGCCGGCGTAGGGCCGCGCAATGGACGCGCGTGGGCTGCGTTCTCGTCTCTGTTCTTCCTCTTCTTCGACGGCGTGTCCGCGTGCGTCTCTCTTAGAGACGAAGGAGGGCACGTGTCGTCGCTCATCTTCCACAGCGTTTCCTTCGCGTACGTCGGTTCGCCGGACGGGCTCTTCGCGGGGATCGACGTCGGGGTCGGCGCCGGATGGACAGGCATCCTCGGCGTGAACGGGTGCGGCAAGACGACCCTACTGCAGCTTGCCTGCGGAGAGCTCGCTCCCCGCCGGGGAAGGATCGATGCGCCCGCGGCGCGCGTGTGCTGCCCACAGCGAACCGATGCGCCCATGCCGGAGTCGGCGAACTTCCTCGCGTCGAACGACGGAGAGGCCTCTCGACTGCGCGGCATCCTCGGGATCGATGACGATTGGCTTTGCCGTTGGGGCACGCTCTCCGACGGGGAGCGCAAGCGCATGCAGATCGCGACGAGCCTGTGGCTCGCGCCGGACTTGCTCGCCGCCGACGAGCCGACGAACCACCTCGACGCGGCCGCTCGGGAGATGGTTCTGCAGGCGCTGCGGACGTATCGCGGCATCGGACTTCTGGTCAGCCATGACCGCGACCTGTTGGACGGCCTCTGCGCTCACTCGCTCTTCGTCTCCCCTCCGGGCGTCGAGCTTCGCGCCGGCGGGTACACCGCGGCCATGCGCGCCATCCGGGACGAAGAGAAGACTGCGCGCGAGGTTCGCAGGAGGCTCCGGAAGGAGTGCGCGAGGCTCGAGCGCGAAGTCGAGGCTCGCCGGGTCCGCGCGTGGAAAGCGGAGCAGGAGAAGTCCCTACGCGGCGTCGCGCCTCGAGATCACGACGCGCGGGAGAAGGCGAGAGCCGCACGCGATCATGACCGCAGGTCCGGGCAGGACCTCCGCCAACTGGAGGGTAGGCTCCGCCAGACGGCGGGACGGGAGTCGGCCATCTCGACCACTCCGCCGCGCGACCTCGGGATTGGCCTCCGCAGCCGCCCCTCGGACCGCAACGCGGTCGTCCGAGTTGCCGCAGGAAGCCTCGGCATGGGACCCACTCGCCGTTTGGAGTTCTCCGACCTCGACATCCAGCCCCGGGATCGGATCGCCCTCACGGGACCCAACGGGAGCGGGAAGAGCACGCTCGTCCGCCACATCGTCGCAGGACTGACGCTTCCGCCCGAGCGAGTGCTCTACGTGCCTCAGGAGCTTTCCCTTGAGAGCTCATCCGGTCTGCTCGAGGAGGTACGGCGCCTTCCCCGGAAAACTCTTGGCGTGGCGATGCAGTGGGTGAGCCGCCTCGGATCTGACCCTCGGAGGGTTCTGGAGAGCCGAGCTCCGAGTCCCGGCGAGGTGCGGAAGCTCCTGCTTGCCGTGCGGATGGTCGACGAGCCTCACCTCATCATCCTGGACGAGCCGACGAATCACATGGATCTGCCGTCGGTGGAGTGCCTCGAATCGGCGTTGCGTGAGACGGAGTGCGCGCTCCTCCTTGTGAGCCACGACCGGCGCTTCCTCGAGGCGCTCGCTACGCTCGAGTGGCACATCGCTCCAGTCGTGGCAGGCGGCGCGACATGCCGGTTGAGGCAGCGCGTGCTTGCGTCGACAACGGTTGTATCCTCCGGGCGCGCGTTCTAGAGTGGCCGGAGACGAGGAGGCCATGGCGAAGCGTCTGTACGTTGTCGATGTTGACCGCTGTGTCGGCTGCCAGTCGTGCATGTTCGCCTGCGCGCGGCGGGCGGGCGTTGGCGGGACGGCCGGGTCGCGCATCGGGGTTCGATCGGCCGGCGGAATGCGGAAGGGATTCATCGTCGTCGTCTGCCGCGCCTGTGCCGAGCCTCCCTGCGCGCGCGTCTGCCCCACGGACGCGCTGGCGCCGCGTGAGGGGGGCGGGGTGCGATTTCGCCCGGAGCTGTGCGTCGGATGCGGGAACTGCCGCGACGCCTGCCCGTTCGGCGCCGTCTCCTGGGATGCGGCCGAGGCGAAGCCGCTCGTCTGCGTCTACTGCGGGGTCTGCGCCGCCTACTGCCCCTACGACGTCCTCGCGTTCGACGAAGTGGGAAGGAACGTCGATGCATCTGAGTGATCCCCTCCGACGCGTCCTCGTGATCGACCTCTCCAAGCGAGCGTTCGAGGTCGTGGAGCGGCCGGACCTATTCGAGGCCTCGATCGGCGGCGCGGGCGTGGCGATCCGCCTGCTCGAGGAGCGCTGCCCGCCGGGCGCCGATCCGTTGGGGCCCGAGAACCCGATCGTCTTCGCGGTGGGGCCGCTCGTCGGCCTCTACCCGCTCGCGTCGAAGACGGTGGCGATGTTCAAGTCCCCGCACACCGGAAACCTCGGGGAGAGCCACGCGGGCGGGCGGAGCGCCGTCTCGATCCGAATGGCCGGGTACGGCGCCGTCGTCATCACCGGGCGGAGCCCGGGTCCGACGTACCTCGTGATCGAGGATGGACGCGTTGCCTTCCGCGACGCGTCGGCGCTGTGGGGTTTGCGGTCGAGCACCACGGCGGGGAGCGTCCTGCGCGAGCGGGAGGGAGGGTCCGGCCACCGCTCGATCCTCCGCATCGGCCCGGCGGGAGAGGCCGAGGTCAGCTACGCGTGCGTCATTACGGAGACGTATCGCCACTTCGGGAGGCTCGGGCTTGGCGCGGTCTTCGGCAGCAAGCGGCTGAAGGGGATCGTCATCGCTGGAACCCGGACGCTGCCGGTGGCGGACCCGGGTGCGTATCGCCGCGAGTACGACGCGCTGTTCCGCGCCGCGACGACGTCGCCGGCCATGCGGAAGTACCACGACCTCGGAACGCCGATGAACGTCCTTCCGCTCCACGAGTCGGGGGCGCTTCCGACGCGCAACCTCCGGTCAACGCGGTTCGAGGCGGCCGAGGCGATCTCGGGCGAAGCGATGGCGAGCCGCTTCCTCGGGCGGCGGCTCGCCTGCAGCCACTGCCCGGTGGCCTGCATCCACCTCGCGGCGCTCAGAACGCCGCACCCCAAGGAGCCGTACTTCTACAAGACGTCGATGCTCGGCTATGACTACGAGCTGATCTATGCTCTCGGCAGCATGCTCGGCATCGCCGACCCTGAGGGGATCCTGCGGCTTGCGGATGAGGTGGAAATCCAGGGGCTCGACGCGATGAGCGCGGGCGTCGTCCTTGCTTGGGCCACGGAGGCGTACGAGCGGGGACTCGTCGCGAAAGACGATCTCGACGGGATTCCTTTGGCGTGGGGAGACGCGGAGGCGTACGCCTCCGCCGTCCGGCGAATCGTCCGACGGCCCACGGACCTCTACCGCGCGCTCGCTCGGGGAGTCGACCATGCGTCGTCCGTCTACGGCGGACGGGAGTTTGCGCTCGCGCTCGGTGGAAACGAAATGCCCGGGTACCACACCGGACCGGTCTGCCACCTCGGGTTTCTCACCGGCTCGCGACACAGCCACCTCGACAGCGCGGGGTACAGCCTCGACCAGAAGCCGCCTGCCGACGGCGGAGAGCGCACGGCCGAAGAAACCGTGGCCGCCTTGATCGCGGAGGAGCAGTGGAGGCAGGTTCTGTCGAGCCTCGTCGTCTGCTTCTTCTCCCGTGGGCTCTACGCGCCGGACGTCGTCGCCCGGGCCCTCGCGCCGCTCGGGATCGCCGTGACCCCGGCGGACCTTGACCGGATCGGCGCCGAGACGCTGCAGCGGAAGTGGGCATTCAAGCGACGCGAGGGATTCGACGCCGCGCGGCTACGGATTCCGGAGCGAGTCTGCGAGACCGAGACCCCTCTCGGACGCGTCGACGCGGACGCCCTGCGGCGGGCCCTCGAGCACTTCGCCGCGCTTTCCTCCTGAGTCGGCTCGAGACGTCGGAGGGACGACGTCACTTGCCGCGCGCACAGGCGCATCCCATACTGCTCCATCAACGAAGAGAGCCGAAGACGACATGGAAAACGACACCCGACAACTCGCCGCGATCATGCTGACGGACGTCGTCGGTTACACGGCGCTGACGCAAACGGATGAGGCTCTGACGCTGGCACTGCTCGCGGAGCACGCGGCGCTCCTTCGGCCGCTGTTCGCCGAACACGGCGGCCGCGAGGTCAAGGGGACGGGGGACGGGTTCCTCGTGGAGTTCCCGAGCGCGCTAGAGGCCGTGCAGTGCGCGGTCGAAGTCCAGCGGGCGCTTCACGAGCGAAACGCGGCGGTCCCTCTCGACCGAACGATCCAGGTGCGGATCGGCGTTCACCTGGGAGACGTCGTGCACCGGGGCGGCGACATCTTCGGCGACGGGGTGAACATCACCGCGCGGATCGAGCCGCTGGCTTCGCCGGGGGGAATCTGCCTGTCGCGTCAGGTCTACGACCAGGTGTGGAACAAGGTCGACCTGCGCATGGCGAGCCTTGGAAAGCGTGACCTGAAGAACGTCAAAGTCCAGATTGAGGTCTACGAGATGCTCCTCCCGTGGATGCGGGGCGAGGCCTCGGCCGGCTCTGTGGAGAGACGGGCGCGGCTTGCCGTCCTTCCTCTCGTGAGCATGAGCCCGGACTCCGGCGACGAGTACTTCGCCGACGGGCTGACCGAGGAGCTGATCTTCACCCTCTCCAAAGTGGACGGGCTGCAGGTGATCGCCCTGACCTCGGTGATGAAGTACCGCGGAGCCAAGAAGGCCGTGTCGGAGATCGGGAGCGAGCTGGCGGTCGGCTCCGTTCTCGAAGGGAGCGTGCGCAAGGCGGGCAATCGGCTTCGGATCACGCTGCAACTGATCGACGTCGTCGGGGAGGGGCACCTGTGGTCGGAGGCGTACGATCGCACCCTGGACGACGTGTTCGCAGTGCAGACCGAAGTCGCCCGCAGCGTGGCCTCGGCCCTTGAGGTTCAGCTGGCGCCCAAGCCGGCGCGGGCCGTCGAGAACGTGGAGCGAGCGGACCCGGAGGCCTACACGTCGTACCTGAGGGGGAGAGTTCTCCTCGGCAAGCGGACGGCGGCGGACATTGAGGCGGCCATCCGGTGTTTCGAGCGAGCGACGAGCCTCGATCCGGCACGCGCCGACGCGCACGCGGCGCTTGCCGTGGCCTACGGCATCCTGCCAAGCTATGAACCGTCGGTTTCGGCGGACGTGCTCGCGAAGGCGGAAACGAGTGCGCACGCCGCGCTCGCCCTCGATGCGAGCCTCCCCGAAGCGCACGCCGCGCTCGGCATCGTCTACCTCGGCACGTGGGAGTGGGCGAGGGCGGAAGAGGAGATCCGCAAGGCCATCGGGCTCGCGCCGAGCTACGCCGAGGCCCATCACTGGCTCGGCCTCCTCCTTCTCGCGTTGCGTCGCTTCGACGAAGCGATCGCTGCGCTCCGAACCGCCCAGACGCTCGATCCCGTCTCTGCCGTGAAGCGGGGCGCACTCGGACAGGTCTACTTCTGCGCCGGCGCGCTGGACCGCGCGGTCGCCGAGTTCGACGCGTGCCTCGCGTTGGGAGGCGACGGCCTGATCGTGCGCTTGTATCGAGGAGAGACGTACCTCGCCCAACGCAGGCACGATCTAGCTCGTGCGGACCTCGAGAAGGCGCGGGAGTTCGCGGGCGGCGCGGAGGCGCACACCGAGCTTGCCCTGGCGCAGCTCCGCGAGGCGATGGGGGAGAAGGGCGCCGTCGAGAAGTCCCTTGCTCGGGTTCTCGAACACGCGCAGCAGCACTCGGTGCCGTCGTACGGGCTCGCTCTCTTCTACTTCGTGCTCGGACGAGACCGAGAAGGCTTCGCGCTCCTCGAGCGCGCCTACGTCGAGCACGACCCCGAGTTGTCGGAGATGAATGTCGACCCGAAGCTGGATCCGTGCCGCTCCGATCCCCGCTACATCGATCTCTTGAGAAGAATCGGGCTCGCGACGTAGCGGAGGGGCAGGCTCAGCGCCCGGCCGTGCGGGGGGGGGCGAACAGCGGCAGGAGGGAACAGTCGCGCCCTTCGAAGCGCGAGAGCCGACGAGAAGAGAGGATCTTCGGCGAAGATGCGCTCGCGTCGCAGGACTCGATCTGCGACAATGGATGCGGGAAAGGGCGCTCGCGCGGGCGAACGCAGGAAGTCGTGGCGGAACCCGATGCGAGAGCAGCGCTCGCCGCAGGGAGCCGGAGAATGCCCGCAGGGAACAGATCCGGAGAATAAGGAGTCGAACCGATGCTGGACAAGGCGAAGGCGCTCGGAATCGACCCGATCCGGAAGCTGATCGTGCGGTTGGCCACCCCTTCGATTGTCTCTCTCGGTGTTCTCGCCTTCTACAACGTCGTCGATGCAATCTACGTCGGGCGCGGCGTCGGAACCCTGGCCATGGCCGGCATCGGCGTCATGTTCCCTCTCTTCCTGGTCGTCATCGGGATCGGCCAGTTCATCGGCGCCGGAAGCGCGTCTCTCGTGTCGCGGGCGCTCGGGAAGGGAGACACACGGCTTGCCGAGCGGACCTTCGGGAATGCGGTGACTCTCGGGATCGTGGCAAGCGTCCTCGTCGCCGTCCTCGGACGGCTCTACGCGATCCCCCTCCTGAAGTTCGCCGGCGCGACGCCCGACGTCCTTCCGTACGCCGACGCGTTTGCGACCGTGATCCTGACCGGATCATTCGCGTTCATCTTCCCGTCGATCTTCATGTCCATCCTCCGCGCGCAGGGCGACGTATCGCGCGCCACGGTCCCGATGATTGTCGGCGGCGTCCTCAACATCTTCCTCGAACCCGTCTTTATCTTCGGGCTCCGCATGGGGACGGCGGGCGCGGCGTGGGCGACGGTCATCTCCTCGAGCATCGGCGTCGCCTACTATGCCTACAACGTTCTGCAGAAGAAGACGTCGGTGCGGTTCTCGCCGCGCAACCTCGTCCTCAGAGGACGGACGACGTGGGCGATTGTCAGCGTCGGGCTCCCTTCGTTCGTCGGGATCTTCGCGTCGAGCGCCGCCACCGTGGTGATCAACCGCGCTCTCGGAGCGTACGGCGGCGGCGTGGCGCTCGCGATCTACGGCGTCCTCAATCGGATTGTGACGCTCGCGCGGATGCCGGTCTTCGGCGTGGCCGACGGCTCTCAGCCGATCTATGCCTACAACTTCGGAGCGGGCAACTACCCGCGGGTCATCGCCACGCTCAAGCACGCTCTCGTCCTGGCGGCCGGGCTCTCCGGCGCCGCCTGGGCGCTTCTGCTCTTTCTGCCTCGCCCATTCCTCTCCATGTTCAGCTCGGATCCCACGATGATCTCCGAGGGGACGGTCGCGCTCAGGATCATGGTGGTCGTGATCCCGCTCCTCGCCCTGCAGCCGATCGTCGGCAGCTTCTATCAGGCCATGGGGCGGGCCGGTCGGGCGTTCGCACTTTCGCTCTTGCGCGACATCGCCCTGGTCATTCCAGCGGTCCTCGTTCTCTCGTCGCACTTCTCGACGAAGGGCATCTGGATCGCCTTCCCGGTCGCCGACTTCGTGTCGGCCCTGATCGTGACGCCCATGCTCTTCTTGGAGGTTCGCAAGCTGCGGCGGATGACGGCCGCGTCCGCTCCGTCCGGGGACTAACAGCGCGGCGGCCGGCCCGAGAAAAAGGCGGGCGGCCGTGGGGCCGCCCGTTCTACTTCATGCTGTCTGCGGCGGGGCCTTTACGAGCGGCCGCCTCCGCACCCTCGGGAACTGCCTTGCATCCGGCCGCAACCCTGACCGCTGCCGGACCCGGCCTGGGCGTTCGGACACGACGCCTTGCAGTTGGCGCCGCCCCCACGTTCGGCTCCCGACCCTTCTCCGCTGCACGTTGCCGCCCAGTCGGGGTCCTGGCTGTTCGGGGTTCCGTCTCCGTCGGCGTCGAGGTTCCCCT
>Ga0105104_10002017_pt1 | contig 14980 bp, 11 predicted proteins | sample PPLLaktember2015_3_FD_87034 | JGI IMG/M metagenome (GOLD analysis project Ga0105104, IMG submission 87034) | Freshwater sediment microbial communities from Prairie Pothole Lake near Jamestown, North Dakota, USA - PPLs Lake P7 Core (6) Depth... | ecosystem: Environmental > Aquatic > Freshwater >... | reverse complement strand
CTGTCCCTTATGTCCCTTGTGTCCCTTCTGTCCGCTTTAGGGCCTTCTCCTCTGCTGGAATTCTCACTAGTAGCAGTAAGGCCAAATTCAGAACGCTGAAAACCGCGGCGGTTATCCAGGCGTTAAAGATCATGGGCACGGCAAAGAGGTCGACCACCACGCCCACGTAGTTGGGATGACTCATGAATCGGTAAGGCCCGGAGTGAACAAGCAACTCGCCGGGAACGACGAGGATTCGGGTGTTCCAGCGGACGCCGAGCGTCGTAATACACCAGTATCTGAGAATTTCTGCGAGCAGAAAAAGCACCAGCCAGGCCGGCCAAAGCTGATCCAGCCTCGGCCCGCGCCATAAAGCTTCGGCAATCCACGCAACAAACCAGGCTGCATGAAGCAGTACGACAAAACGATAATGCTCTTGTCCGTATTCCTTCGCCCCTCGGGCGAGCATCAACCTTCGGTTTCTCGCGGCGAGCCAGAGTTCGACTATTCTTTCCAACGCGATGAAGGCGGCGAGCGCGAGGACCAGCCTGGTTACCATCGGAAGAGAAGCTGTTCGGCGCAGAAACCGGGGCCGAAAGCGAGCATGAGTCCCAGATCACCCTTCCGGGGAGTTGTATCCAGGAAGTGTCTGAGCGCAAAGAGGACCGTGGGGCTCGACATATTGCCGTACTCGTGGAGGACCCAGTAGGAATGCTCCAGGACGGCGGGGTCGATGCAGGTCGTCTCGGCAAACGCCTCGAGCACTTTTGCGCCGCCGGGATGGAGGACGTAGTGGCGGATGTCTCGACGCGAGATGCCCCAGGCGGCTGCCGAAGCGTCAAGGAGCTTCGGCATCTCGGTACGCACCAGCGATGGGATGTCGCGTGAGAGGCGTACTTTCAACCCTGTATCGACAAGCTCCCAGCCCATGATGTCCGCTGAGTCATCCCAGAGGTGACTGTAGGAAGCTAGTATTTCCGGCCCGTCACCCTCGGTCCCGATCAGCAGCGCGGCTGCTCCGTCTCCGAACAGACTGGTCGCGACAACATTTGCTTTGCTGAGATCGCCCAGTTGAAAAGTCAGACTGCAAAGCTCGACGGTGATGAGCAGCAGATAGCGGCCGTCAAGAGCCGATGATAGTTCCGCGGCTCGCGCCAGACCGGCAACTCCAGCGGCACAGCCCAGCCCCCAGATCGGAATTCTCGGTATATTCCGGGACAGCCCCAGCGTCTGGATCAGCTTGCTGTCCAGGCTCGGGGTCGCAATACCGCTCGTTGATGCGAACACGATCATGCCGATCGCCTCGGCCGGAACCCGGGATTGCTCCATCACCGCTTGGGCGGCTTTCTGGGCGAGCTCAAAAGCCGTCTCGGTGTAGATCTCGTTGGCCTCCTGGAAGGTGTGTGGTCTGAGAAACCACTCGATGGGTTGCGAGAAATAGCGGGTCCGGACCTGGGTGTTCGCAAAAACCGGAAGCAGCCGCCGGAAATCCTGGAACGACGGCCCGAAGACCGAAGGAGCCACGCTGGTTATGGTGTCCTGATCGACCCGGTACCTTGGTACCGCAGTCGCAACTCCCGCGATTCGAGCGTTCTGCATTGATTTGACCTCTTCGCCCCGCCGGTATTTCAGCGTACACCACAGATGGTCAAAGGGGCAAAGCAAAGAAGCAAGGGGCAAAGGGGCAAAGGGGCAAGGGGCGAAGGGCACGTGAAAACTGAGAATTGAGAATTGAGAATTGAAAATTGAAAATTGAAAATTGAAAAGCCTTCCGCGGTGTTTCAATTTTCAATTTTCAATTTTCAATTTTCACTTTTCACTTGCCCTTTCCCCCTTCGCCCCTTCGCCCCTCCACCCCTTCGCCCCTCCACCCCTCCACCCCTCCACCCCTTTGCCCCTTCGCCCCTTCGCCCCTTCTTTCATGTCACAATAGTCGTATGGAACTGCAAGCGGAGGATTTGGACCAATTACGGAGGGCCAAATGGCTTCTGGAAAAACCCAGCCTGGCGATGAGGCTCGCGGACACCATCGGCGCGCCGCTCGAACTCGGTTTCGGGCTGCTCCCGGAGAAATGGGCCGGGGCGGTTCACAAGGCGGTGAACGAATCGCTCCTGAAAGCGCTTAATGCAGCCGTCAAGTCGCTGGAAGGCCGGCCGGGCGGTCCTGAGAAAAAGCGGTTCCATCGTGTTGCCGTAGCGGCTGCAGGCGCCGCCGGAGGAGCATTCGGTCTGGCCGGCCTGATTGCCGAGCTCCCCATCTCGACAGTCCTGATGCTGCGCTCCATCGCTGACATCGCGCGGACAGAGGGGGAGGATCTGGACAATATGGAATCGCGGCTTTCCTGCCTCGAGGTATTTGCGCTGGGGGGGCGGACCCAGGGGGATGACGCGGCAGAGACCGGCTATTTTGCCATCCGAGCGGCTCTGGCCCGCTCGGTCAGCGAAGCGGCCCGGTTCCTGACGGAGCGCGGCATAGTGGAACACACCTCACCCGCGCTGGTGCGCTTTATCACCTCGATAGGGTCCCGCTTCGGCATCGCCGTTTCCGAGAAAGTCGCGGCCATGGCAATCCCGGTGATAGGCGCGGCTGGGGGCGCGGTCGTCAATTCCATCTTCATCAGTCACTTTCAGGACATCGCAACCGGACACTTCACAATCCGGCGCTTGGAACGTTTCTATGGCCGTGAATTAGTTGAGCAGCAGTATTTGGCCATCTAGTTGAGCAGCAGTATTTGGCCATCTAGCAGAAGAGCGGTATCCTTCCTCTTATGATCAGCAGGCTATTCAACAAGTTATCCCTGGTCCTCGGCTGTTGTCTCCTGATGGGTTTGGCTCTGACTGGCGCAGCGAGCGCGCAGCCGGCTTCAGGCGGTCAACTTTGGTTCCGTGAGGACTGGAAGGAAATCCCGGCAGCAACCCCTGTGACTCAGGAGCACGTCAATAATCCGCAGCTCACGCTTCACACCTACGGTCGGGCGAAGGACAGCATCAAGAAATCTCACCACGACCAGCCTGCCAACGACCCTTACTATATCTGGTCGGGGGAATGTAGAGGCGGCTGGGGACTCACACTTTCGGAGGCAGGATCAGGTGCGGATTTTGCGAAAGGCGGAGTGATCAGGTGGCGTTCTCGCCAAAGCGGGGAACGTTTCCCGAGGCTCCTCATTCGCCTCAGAGACGGCACCTTCTACGTCTCTGATCAGACCGACACCAATTCCTCCGAATGGCACATCTTCAGCTTTATCCTTGAACGCGTGACTTGGTCCGCTTTAGATATCGAGAAGTTCGTTCCCGTCCCGGGTAGCAAGAAGCCGAACTTGGCGCAGGTGGCCGAAGTCGGATTCACGGATCTCGAACCCGGCCGCGGAAGCAATCTCAGCTCCCGCATCGATTGGATCGAGGTGTACGCCCCGACCGCGACCCGCTGACCGCTGACCACTGACCCCGGCGCCCGCCGGAATTATCAGGCGTCAGCGGTCAGTTGTCAGCTGTTTCGTGGCGCGTGGGCTTGTGCGACAATCAGAAGTCATGGCACACAAGGTCATCATCATAGGCTCCGGTTGTGCTGGTTCGACCGCTGCCATATACACCGCTCGTGCAAACCTGGAACCCTTGGTTTTTGAAGGAGCAGAACCGGGCGGGCAACTTTCACTGACAACCCTCGTCGAGAACTTCCCCGGGTTTCCCAACGGCATTATGGGTCCGGAATTGGTCCAGCTGATGAAGCAGCAGGCCGAGCGGTTCGGGGCAGAGTACAAGCTTGAGCCGGTCACCCGAGCGGATCTGAGCCGTCGGCCTTTTGTGCTCGCTGCCGACAGCGGCACTTACGAAACTCAGACGCTGATTGTGGCCTCAGGCGCGTCAGCCAAGTGGATAGGCCTCGAATCGGAACGTCGGCTGATCGGGCACGGCGTCTCGAGCTGCGCGACTTGCGACGGCTTCTTCTTCAAGGATATGCGTGTCGCGGTCGTAGGCGGCGGAGATACGGCGATGGAGGACGCACTTTTTCTGACGCGTTTTGCTCGGAAAGTTACGGTTATTCATCGCCGTGAACAGCTCCGGGCCTCGAAGATCATGGCGGAGAGGGCTATGCTTAACCCCAAGATCGAGTTTGTCTGGGACACGGTCGTCACTGAGATCCTCGATCCCACCCTCCAGAAGGTCGAAGCGGCGCGTGTTCGTAATGTGAAGACCGGGAAAGAGGCGGTCCTTCCGTTTGATGGAGTGTTTGTCGCGATCGGCCATAAACCGAACACGGAGATTTTCGAAGGGCAGCTCGATCTCGAGGATGGCTATATTGCCGTGCAGGATGGATCCAAGACGAGCGTCGAGGCGGTTTTCGCTGCCGGCGACGTACACGATCGCCACTATCGCCAGGCGATTACTGCGGCCGGCGCGGGTTGCCGCGCCGCAATGGACGCCGAGAAGTACCTTGAGGCGCATTCGAAGTAGTGCTGGGAGCGCAGGCGTCTCGCCTGCACTGGGGCCGCAGGCGTCCCGCCTGCTCGTGGCCGCCACCACCATCGATGGTGCAGACGGCACGAGCAGGCGAGACGCCTGCGCTCCCAGGGGTTTTACTTCGGTTTCATCGTTGACCGCACGGGCGGAACCCGCGGCTTTTTGACGGCAGCCAGGCGATCGGCCAGGTACTTTTCGAATCCCTCAAGGTCTTTCCACTGGGTCGCCGCCTCGACCTGACTCCCGGATGCTGACACTTTTGTCGACCCGTCTGGCGTGACGTCCAGTTTCACCTGCTCGATTTGGACGAAGTCCCTGCTGTGGACGAGGAAGACGGCCAGGCAGTCGAATAGGGTCGAGCTCTGCTGCTCGAACTTCAGGTTCGTCTTCTGGTTCTTCAGCCAGGTCTGGTAGTTCTCAATCAGCGTTCGGCAGAGAGGATTGGTCGAGGTGAAGACTTTCCGGTAGGCATCACCGTCAAGCTGGATCGTGCCCGCAGTGTCCAGGGGAGCGATCAGGACAGGCCAGCCAGCCTTGTACATGGCCGCCGTTGATGAGACGTGATCTTTGACGTTGTACTCCGGCTCTGGCTTTGAGTTAGGCCCGTACCCTCGATAAACGCTCCCGCTCATCGCCACAATCCGGGCCTTTTTGATAATGCCAGCTTCGCGCTTCAGGGCTTCCTCGATATTGGGCGCCGGGCCGATGACGATCAGGGTCACTGGCTGGCGACTGGTCATGATGGTCTTAACCATCGCGCCTACGCCGTCCTCGTGCACTTTGCCCGGATAGGACTTCAAGTCGTAATCAGCCGCCCAGTCGAACTGCGGCCCTCGAACATTGTCCATACGCCGCCCAATCCCGACCGGGACGTCGGTCCTGCCGACCTGCTCAAGGAACTTCGCAACAATTCGAGCGCGGCCGACCACGTCGTGGCTGTCGGTGACGACCATCTTCAGGTCAAGCTCGGGCGAAGCGAGCAAAAGCGCTAGCGCCCACGTGTCATCTATGTCCGATCCGATGTCGGTGTCGAGAATGACCGGGATGGGGGCTTTCGGGGCCTGCTGGGCGCGAAGGGCCGCGCTCAGGAAGAGAATACCAACCATTACCATTACATACTTCCAGGACGTCGGCATAATCTCGTCTCCTATCGTTCCGGAGAGTATAGCTGATGACGGGTCGGTAGTGGCTCAGTTTGGTGCTGGAGCCGCATTACCGAGCCGCGCACGCAGTGGAGAGGCTCGCTTTTGGAGCCTCGGAGCGGAGTAAGCGGGACCACCCAACGAAGCGCCGGGACACGGTGGTTGCGACCTCACGATCTTGACTGGCCGCAAACACCGTGCTTCAGAGATTCGTTGGGTGGTCCCGCTTACTCCGCTCCGAGGCTCCAAAAGCGAGCCTCTCCACTGCGTGCGCGGCTCGGTAATGCGGCTCCAGCACCAAACTGAGCCAGTACCAGCGGCTCCCGGGTCCCGACCCGCTTCCTGACGTGCTAACATGAGAGGTTACCTATTTCCCGGAGGACCATGAACAGTACTTCAGTTACCCAAGAACAGGTCCTGGATGCGCTTCGTACGGTGCTGGATCCCGACCTGCGCAAGGATATTGTCTCGCTTGGCATGATTCATGACGTTCGAGTGTGCAGTGGGGCTGTGGCGTTTCGGTTTGTGCTTACCACTCCGGCGTGCCCTGTCCGGGAGAAACTCGAAACTCAGGCGCGGCAAGCGGTGGAGAGCCTTCCGGGCGTGACCCAGGTGAGTGTCAAGATGGAAGCTACGGTGCCAAAGCACCAGGGCCCGGTGGAAAAGAAGGCTATAGAGGGCGTGTCAAATATCGTGGCCATTACATCCGGCAAGGGTGGGGTGGGCAAAACAACCGTGGCGGTGAACCTGGCCTGCGCGCTCCGAGCGAAAGGCGCTCGAGTCGGCCTCTTGGATTGCGACATCTACGGACCCAACGTACCGATCATGCTGGGCGTCAACCAACCGCCGACTGGAGACAAGAATAGGATCCAGCCGATCGAGGCTCACGGCATGGAGGTGATGTCGATGGGCTTCCTGGCGCAAGGCGATACGCCTCTGATTTGGCGCGGCCCTATGCTTCACGGTGTCATCCAGCAGTTCCTCTACCAGGTGGCATGGGGCGAGCTTGACTATCTCGTGGTCGATCTTCCTCCGGGTACCGGCGACGCTCAACTCACGATCATGCAGTCGGTTCCTCTCAGCGGCGGAGTCGTCGTGACAACGCCTCAGGATGTCGCTTTGGCGGATGCCCGGCGCGGAGTGATGATGTTTAGGCAGGTGAAGGTCGAGGTGCTCGGGATCATCGAGAATATGAGCTACTACATCTGTCCCCATTGCCACGAAAGGACTGAGATTTTCAGTCATGGCGGGGGCGAGAGGACAAGTCAGCGGTACGATGTCCCGTTCCTCGGGAGCATTCCGCTGGTAACGGAGCTGCGCGAAGCCGGCGATGCGGGCAAACCCGTTGTCTTTACCGACCCCGACAGCCCGATATCCCGCGCCTTCTTCGAGATTGCAGAGCGGCTCGCGGCTCGCATCTCAACGGTGAATTTGGTGGGAAAGTAAGTTCTTCTCCCATCATAGAGCCGCGCACGCAGTGGAGGGCTGCGGAGCGTTTTTCCGCGAAGCAGCCTGGAGCGGAGTAAGCGGGACCACTCATCGAACCCTAACGGCACGTTGGGTGGTCCCGCATACTCCGCTCCAGGCTGCTCCGCGGAAAAACGCTCCGCAGCCCTCCACTCCGTGCGCGGCTCTGTAACGCGACTCCGGCGGGTGTGCAACTCGGTGGTGAAGTTGAAACTACTCCGTCAGCGCGAGTTCCAGCTCTTGAACATACCTGCGGACGGAATCGGCACGGACACTGTCGGGATCTAGCAGCAGATACTGATTCCAATACCGGAGGGCCCGGTCCCAGAACTGTGCCTTGGCGCACGCTCGCCCCATTCTGTAGTAAGCGTGCTTTAGCCCTGGATTCACGGCCAGCGCTCTTTCGTAGCAGGTAATGGCCTCTTCCAGGCAATGCAGATCCTCCATCGCCAGGCCCAGGTGACACTGGGCTTCGGCGTGGTACGGATCGCGAGCCAGGGCCAGGCGGAAGCTTCGTTCGGCATCGACGAGCCTGTGCTCCCGATGGTGGATCTTCCCAATGTTGATATGAGCTTCGACGCGGTTAGGATCCAGCTTCAACGCTTCTTCAAAAGCAGCCAAGGCCAGGTGGCTATTGCCCGAAGGCGCCAACTGTCGGATTCCTTCATCGAACCATTGATCCGCGGTGCGGTCCGGCGACTCACGATTGATCCGGTTCGTGGCTGCCTGGATGATCTCGTCCAGGTCCAACCGCATGAGCACCCGGCCTGCCCTCGAATCGACGAAGTGATTCTTCTGAGTGAGGATAATGCGATCCTCGAAGATCGTGAGAACTCGGTGGGTGAGCCGATCCTCGAGGTCTAAGAGCCGGGGTCTCATCGCGTCCAAAAGCGGGCTGATCTGCGCATCGTCGACCCCCTGGTGTTCCAGCAGGTCGATGGCCTTGAGGGTGATGAGATCGAGGAAGCTGTGGTAATTCCGACCGGATTCATCGACCGTTGGAGACACTAATCCCCGCGTCTCCCACTCTTTAAGCCGCGCAGTAGCTACACTTAGAACGTCCGCGACTTCCTCTTCTGAGAAATATCGCGACAAATAACCTCTTTTTTTAATGTTTTCGGCCCTCGTGTGGTAGTATAACACGCCCGTTGAGCAAGTGCTTTCGCGGATCTTGATGTATATAATGCGCTTACACCTAAGACGATTTGCTTTCCTTCTTTTCCTTGTTCTTTTCCTTCAGTTCTCGGTCGGGCGCGCCTCGACACATCGCACGTCCGCCGGATCAAGGCCGGCCTGGGATATCAAGAGCAAATCCGACAAGGTTGTTCCTCGCCCGGACGAGGTTTTCGGTTTTAGGCCGGGTGCGGATTACCAGTTGGCCGACTACAAGCAGATGGTCGCCTTTTACCAGAAGCTTGACCAGGCTTCCGATCGCGTCCAAGTCTTTGACATAGGGCCGACCTGCGAAGGCAGACGGATGATCCTGGCGGTCATAAGCTCGGAGGAGAACATCGCTCAGCTGGAGAAGTTCCGGCGGATTTCCGAGAAGCTGGCGCGCGCTCAGTTGAGCAAGCAGGAAGCGCGCGGGTTGGCTCAAAAAGGCAAAGCCATCGTCTGGATTGATGGGGGGCTGCACGCGAATGAAGTCGGCCACGCCCAGCATTCGCCGGAGTTGGCCTACCGTTTGGTGACCGACGAGAGCCCGGCCGTGGAGGCAATTCGGAAGAACGTCATCGTGCTGCAGGTGCCGGTGCTTAATCCCGACGGGCTGGACCTGGTGGTCAGCTGGTATAAACGCAATCTCGGGACTCGATACGAAACCAGTCCGTTGCCCGAGCTCTACCATAAGTACGCCGGACACGACAACAACCGTGACTGGTACATGATGACTCAGCCGGAGACGCGAAACGCGAGCGTCTTGCTCTACCAGAAATGGTTTCCCCAGATCGTTCTCAACCATCACCAGACGCCTCCTTTCCCGGCGCGTATTTTCATCCCGCCGTTTACCTCCCCGGTTAATCCGAACATTCCCGGCCCGGTGTTGGAGGGAATCGACTCGGTCGGTCACGCCATGGCCTCTCGATTCAAACAGGAAGGGAAAACGGGCGTTGTCAGCCGCATGGAGTTCGACGCCTGGTGGAACGGCGGGATGCGCACCACCCCCTGTTTCCACAACATGATCGGGATTCTCGCGGAGACGGCCCTTTACGGTTACGCCACTCCTTTTCGGTACAAACCCGAGAACCTTCCCCGCAAATTCAAGAACGGGCTCCCGGCGCTTGTGCCCACCGCTGACTATCCCAGCCCGTGGATGGGCGGCGAGTGGAAGCTCGCGAACGCACTAGATTACATGTTGACCGCTTCGCTCGGCGTGCTCGACATTGCGGCCAGGCAACCCGATCGCTTCCTGTACAACATCTATCAGATGGGACGCCAGTCCATCGAACGGGGCAAGGGCGAGTCTCCATCGGCTTACGTGATCGGCATTGAGGGTCAGCACGACCCTTCCGCGGCGGTCGGAATGGTCGAAGTTCTGAGACTCGGCGGCCTCGACATCGAGCAGGCGGAGGAGGCGTTTGAGGCCGGCGGCCAGCAATTCTCCAAAGGCACTTATATCATTCGTACGGCCCAGGCATTTCGGCCTTACCTCGTGGACCTGATGGAGCCGCAGAAGTATCCGGAAAAGCCAGCGGGCCAAGACGCCCAGCCATATGACATGACGGGCTGGACTCTGCCGATGCAGATGGGTGTCAAGGTCGTCAAACTGAACCGCGACCTCACTGTGGCCACGCGAATGGTGGACGAAGTCAGCTTGCCGCTAGTCGAGAATTTCCCCGCGTTTCGATATTACGTGATTGATCGCCGGTGGAACACGGCATTCACGCTGGTCAACCGTTTGCTAAAAGCGGGAGTCGGCGTGGAGGTACTTCCCGACGGAGTAGAGGTTGCCGGCGCCGTTCTGCCGGCTGGTAGTTTTCTGGTCACCGGCGATTCCGGTGAGCTGATCCATAAAATATCGGCCGAGGTGCGAATTCCCGTGCGGGGCACCGACTCGCTGCCCGCCGGCAAGACCGAGCGGCTTGTCCGCCCACGGCTTGGCGTATACAAGTCGTCAGCTGCGAACCAGGACGAAGGGTGGATCCGCTGGCTGCTCGAGCGATACGAGTTCTCGTTCACGAGCATTCGCGAGGAGGTCGTCAGGGAAGGCAACCTGCGCAATCGGTTCGACGTGATCATCATCCCCAGCGAAACAAACAAAAAGCTGATCGACGGCCAGTCCCCGACCTTGGTCCCTCCTCAATTTGCCCAGGGCATCGGCTCGCAGGGCCTCAAGAACCTAAAGGAGTTCGTAACCAGGGGCGGCGTACTCATCGCCTCCGATGCGACCTGCCAGGTCCCTTTGGATTATTTCGGCCTTCCGTTGCGAAATGCGGTCCGGCACCTGTCGGAATCTGTCTTCTCCTGCCCCGGATCGCTCGTTCGGTTAGAAGTTGACCCCTTGGATCCGGTCGGGTGGGGAATGGATCGAGAGGTGGCGGCCTGTTTTGTCAAGAGCCAGGCTTTTGAGCCGGTTCCGGTATCTGACGGCCAGGCGAGTCAGATGACAAGCGTGGCACGCTACGCCGATTCTGAGGTTTTGATGAGCGGGTGGATGCGGGGTGAGGAGCAGTTGCGCGGCAAAGCCGCGGTCGGGCGTGCCCGATTGGGTGACGGTGAGGTGGTCTTGCTGGGCTTTCCCACTCACTTCAGGGGGCAGCCGCACGGGACCTTCAAACTGCTCTTCAATTCGATCTACCTTGGTGGCCTTCGCGAAACGACGGCGCCTTACAGCGACTAATTTCTGCGGGTCAAATGGAATAAAGCAATCGCGGAATAACGTGGAAGAAAGCCGACTTTTGCTTTCCGCGTGATTCCGCGATTGCTTTTTCCGCGTTGTTCTGCGGGCTTTCTCCGCGCGAATCCGTGGGATAAAAGACGACCGGGGCGGGAACAAGTATGGGGCCCTGTTGCTAATGCCTCCCGCCCCGGCTCACTGAGGAAACGCTACCTTACTTCTATGGGCGCACTATACGCGCGCTTCAGTTTCTGCCCGGTGACCCAAATCACCAGAAAGCAAAACCTTGGGAAAAATAGCAGGGCTTTGGCCAGAAATCTTGCCAGAAGCACGGAAGAGGAGACCTGCCCTAGTCTCTCCTCCGACCGGAACAGGCTCCAGAACGTCGACCGATTCAGGTAGTAACAATCCAGGTTGTGGTTAAAGACCAGGCGGTTACGAGTTGGAAGCAGGAAAAACAGGAGCTTCTGGAGCCGGAAGATGGACTCCCCGGTGAAGAGGCCTACCGCCACTTCGACATCCAGTCGGAAAAGCGTGAACAGGGTTCGAATCGCCCTCCAGCGTTTCCTGGGGTCATAGGTGTAGACCGCGTCGACACCAGAAACTCCCGCGAACAGGTCCTTCTTGTCCTGACGACAAAAGATCACAATGGGCGCCGGCCTCGTTACCTTCGGATCGCGGACCTTGGCTAGAGCGCGCAAGACGGCACTGTCGTCCGCCGTCTGGATAAGGAGGAGGCACCGCCTGCTTCCAACCCGCAGCAGCTGTACCAGGCTCAAGGGATTCAGCCACCGGAGATAGAAGGCGTTCAGATCTCGGTTCAAGACCAGGCGGTTGGAGGCGGGCATGGTCAGGAACAGCAGTTTGAGCAGACGATAGGACGGTTCCCCCGTGAGCACTCCGGCCGCGACATCAACGTCCAGTTTCCGTAGACGCCAGGCAGCTCGCACTGTCGCCCAAGGCTGATTGGCTGGATAGGTGTAGACCGCCTTGACACCAGGCGCTGACTCAAAGAGCTCCTTCTTGTCCTGCTGGCAAAAGACGGTTATCGGCAGCCGGCGGGCGATACGAGGATCACGCAGTTTTGCCAGGCCGCGCAGACTTGTCTCGTCATCCGCGGTTTGAATGAAGAGATTTCCTCGCTTGCGTTGAGGGCGCAACAACGGGAGCACGCTAAACGGGTTCAGCCGGTTCAGGTAGAAGCAATTGAAGTCGGGATTGAACATCAGGCGGTGCCGGGCCGGCAGAGTCATGAAGAGCAGTTTGTAGAGGCGAGGAAATGACTCACCGGTTAGCACTGCCGCGAGGACGTCGACGCTCAGTTTTCTGAGTCTAAAAAAGGCTCTGACAGCCTCCCAGCGCTTGCCGGCCTGATAGGTATAGACGGCCTTAACACCCGGGACGTCCTGAAAGACGGCCCTTTTGTTCTGGCTGCAAAAGACGGCGATCGGGGCCGGATTGGCAATGCGCGGGTCGCGAAGCTTGGCGAGAGCCTTCAGCATTTTCCGGTCGTCCGCCGTCTGGAAAAGCAGGATATAGTTCTCCAAAGACGAAAGAGCCAGGAGCTGTTCATCAAACACCAGCGGCTCGCTTCGGAACATCCACAGGATACGGGTGATGGACACCTGGTAGCAGTCGAGCTGGGCATTAAGCGCCAGATGCTGCGGTGCGGGAAGCAGGAAGAAAAGCACTTTCTCCCAGCGATGCACCGATCGTCCCGAGAAGATTCCGCAGGCCAGATCGGGCTGCAGGCGGTCGAGCTCTCTCCCGAGCCGGTAGTACCGCCATATGCCTCGTTTCGGATAGCAAAGTACCCGATTCACGTCAGGAATAGCCTCGGCCTCCGCCCGGTCCTCCGGCCGGCAGACGACAATGATCTCGGAGTTCGGGAAGAGCCGGCGCTGTTTCAGGCGTGCCGCGGCATGCCTCAGATATCCGATCGTCTCGGTTTGAAACAGGAGGATACGCGGGGGGAGCGGGAAGGGAAGTCGGGTACCGTAGCGGATCCGCTGGTACAGAAACCGCGCCAGACCGATGCCGGATGCTTCAAAGAAATGCCGGTTCTCGTTGATGATCACGATCCGGCGGATGCGGAGGAGGAAGGGCAGCAGCTTGAGCCCGAGGAAGCCTTTTTCGCCGGAGAAGAAGACGCAGGCGGTATCGAATTCCTGGCCCTTGAACCGGCGGAGCAGGTTCCGCAGCGGCGCCTTGCGTACATACGTCACTTCTGCGCCCTCCTGAAGTACCTGCCGCAATTCGTTTTTAGCTTTGGCAGGTAGGGACGCGTGGCAACTTTCGATCAAGAGAACGCGCTCGGGTCTTACCCGATGCGGGAACTTCTCCAGGTACGAGACGAACTCCGGAGTCGGCTGGTCGGTGATGTAGAGTGCGGAGCCGAGCAGGCGCAGGCGGCCGAGCGGCTGGAGATTGCCGGAATAATCGACACGCAGCGACGGCCCCTTGACGACCGCCAGTTTCTTGATGTGCCGGTACCCGCGGTTGAACAGCGGGAAAACGACACCGTCGTATTGTTCCAGGCGGCTGGCCTCCGGCCCATAGAAGACGTTATCGAAAACTGGGAACAAGCCGGCATAGAAGCGGGCTTGCGGGTGATCGCTCATCAGCGCGTCAAGGCGCACATCCGGGTGCTGCTCGCGAAGCTTGTTCGCCGCAAAGAAAAAGTGAGGCAGGTGGCAGGATTGAACGAGGAGAAACCGCTTACCGCTCATATGTTTGGTCGCCTGCATTCATCGTTTCCCTGTAAGGTTGCGTATTATGCCCCGGTACGCAACCTTTCAGGGTAGGTACGCGCGAAGGAGTCGCTTCCCTCCCAAGGAAGTGGCGGCCGAAGGGGACGGCCGCTGGGAGCGCAGGCGTCTCGCCTGCACTGGGGCCGCAGGCGTCTCGCCTGCGATGCACAATCGCGCCTGCGATGCACAATCGATCCTGCATCGCAGGCGAGACGCCTGCGGCCCCAGTGCAGGCGAGACGCCTGCGCTCCCAGCGGCCGTCCCCTCGGCTGTCACCTGCTTGGACCGGTTGGCGGACCGTTCTGCGGTCCAGCCGATGCTCCCAAGGAAGTGGCACCGACGAGGTTGCCGTCACCCGTGGGTCCCATCTCCAGATGGGACGGCAGGATCGTGGCGCGTCCAGGAGGTCCCATCTGGAGATGGGACCCACGGGTGGCGGCAACCTCGTCGGTGCTACTTCCTTGGCCTGACTGGCGGATTCAACCCCCCACGTCATGTGCGCGGCTCCGAAAGTACCGGCGGACTCGTCTCCTCTTCGATGGGCTCTGGATTCCGGAACCCGGCCAGGGATTCATAAGTCGCAACCAGCTGCTTTCCGAGCTGACTCCAGTCATAATAGCGTTCCGCAGTCAAACGTCCGGCTTTTGCCAGCTTCAGGCAAAAGTCGGGGCTGCGCAGAAGCGCGACCGTCCAGGTTGCCAGATCTCGGGGTGAGTCGCCGATCATGATATTTTCGCCGTGAACGGCCCGGATGCCAAGACAGGCAACCGGGGTCGCAACCATTGCTTTTCCAGCTGCCCAGCCCTCCAGGATCTTCCCCCTGATTCCGACCCCCGTCCTGACCGGAACCACCACCACCTGCGCCTTCCGGTAGTAGTCGCGAATGTCGGGAACGAAACCAGTCACGTCGATTTGAGGATGCCTTGCGAGTCTGAGTATGACGTCCGGAGGCGAGGACCCTACGATGTATAGTCTGGCACTCGGTATCTGGTCGAGAATCAACGGAAAGACTTCGCTGCAGAAGTAAGTCATCGCATCGATGTTCGGCTGATGTCGAAATGCGCCGACAAAGGCGATGCTATTGGGTTCGATCCGTCGGTGGTAGCCCGGCTTGAAATACTGGGTGTCGACCCCCGTGTTCACGACTACCAACTTCTCCGGTGCCAGGTATCCCTTCAGGAAATCCCTGTCCACATCCGTTACGCAGACGACACGGTCCACCCTCCGGCACATTTCGAGCTCGCGGTACAGCGTCTGAAGTGTGTCGTAGAACCTCTTGAAGCGGCGGATCGGGTTCTCCTCGTACCGGACCTGGCTCTGGTGGGCGGCATAATTCACTTCGATCTCGGT
>Ga0105104_10002016_pt1 | contig 14981 bp, 12 predicted proteins | sample PPLLaktember2015_3_FD_87034 | JGI IMG/M metagenome (GOLD analysis project Ga0105104, IMG submission 87034) | Freshwater sediment microbial communities from Prairie Pothole Lake near Jamestown, North Dakota, USA - PPLs Lake P7 Core (6) Depth... | ecosystem: Environmental > Aquatic > Freshwater >... | reverse complement strand
GCCGTTGTTGGTCTGATCTTCGTCGCGATCGTCATCGTCAGCTTTGCGCGCGCCACCAGGGAATCGGATTCGCCGGCCTCGGCCGAAGTCCTCGCAAAGCGATCCACAAAAGGATGGCGGAGCTGGATTGGCTATATCGGTATCGCGCTTCTGCTTGCCCTCTGGTCGCTCGCCGCCGCCCTTTTCTTCCTTGGTGTTGTGTGGATCCTGCGGCAAAACCCAGGTCCGGATGCCACTTTCGAGGTTGGTGATGAACAAAAGAAAAAAGCCAGGCGCATCTATACCTGGCTGTTTTTGTCATCCATCCTTACTGTTCCATTCTTTCTGATCATGGTGATTGCCTCGTATTCGGGAAATACCACCACCAACCAGCTCGTCCTGGCGGCTCTGGTACCCGTCCTGTTCCATTTGCCTCTCCTGCTGGGTTTGACTTCAAAGAGTGCCTTTGTCTATCGTCATACCCAGCAGGGAGTTCTGCTGGTCGCCTTGCGCGCCGGCCTGGCCTCGATCGCCGTCAGCATGGGCGCCGACCCGGGAGAGGGGGCCTGGCTGTTTTTGCTCGGCAACGGTTCGCTCTGGCTGTTCGGCAGCCTCTGGGGCTGGATCGAAATCAAGCGCGGCAGCTGCTGGTGGATGAAACAGAAGCGTGACGTCGCCTGGCGCGGCCGGGCCGAACCCCTTCCGCCCGAGGCCGGTCTGAGTCCCGAAAATTATATGGAACGCGGCAAATGGTATTTGCAGCATCAGCAGAAGGATGCTGCAAAGGCATATGCACTCGAAGCTTTTCGGCATGGCAATTTCGAGATCAGACGCCAGGCCATTCAATTGTTGGGTGACATGAATGAGGTAGGCTTCTTCTAGGAAGGCCAGGATAGGACCATGGATAAGAAACCTTCGAAATTCTGGGCGTACATCGCAGTCATCGTCGGCATACTGCTGCTGCTGATGGGCCTCGCGGCGCTGATCGGCTATTTTGGCCTGCCGGTCTTTCTGCCGGTCGAAGACGTACTCAGTTATAACCTTGGACAGATCGCCGCCATGTTCCTCGGTCTGGTGTGCGGATCGCTGGCGGTCTATCACGGGGCCGGCTCGATCGGGGGGCGCAAATCCTCAACTCTCAACCTGCCGTCCTTTTACGTGTTCTGGATCGCGCTGGCGCTCGTCCTGGGCCTGGGGACTCTCATCCTCAGCTTCGAGATTGCCGCAGAGTATCTATTCCCGCCGGTGTTCATGCTGGGCGCGGCGCTCTCTACGCTGACAGTCCTGGCCTGGTCCTACCGCAGGATGGGCGAACCTCTCACCTGGCGGCAGGCCTCCCTTGCATTCGTTTGCGGAAGCACCCTGTCCATAGCTGTGGCGATCGTGCTCGAAGCCATTCTTCCATATCTCGGTTACGTTTTGCTGGAACCTCTCTGGTATCTGGCCGAAGAGTTCGCGGATCTTTCCTGGAGTTCCCCGGGGTTTATCGAGCGTCTCTTTGCCTCTCCATTGATCCTGGTCTTCCTCGCAGTTGTGGCCCTGCAGGCGCCCATCCCGGAGGAATTCGCCAAGGCGCTGGGGGTCCCCATGTTCGGACGCGCCCGCATCCGGAACGAACGTCAGGCCTTTGCCATCGGGCTGGCGGCCGGCGCCGGGTTTGCGATTCTCGAGAACATGCTTTATGAAGGGTTATATGCAAGTCACAACGGCTGGGGCTGGGCAGCCATCACTTTACTGCGTTCTTTTGGCTCGGTGCTCCATCCCCTTTGCACCGGCATCATTGCCCTGGGCTGGTTCCGCATGAAAGAGGGCGGCGCGGGCAAGCTCTTCAAGGCCTACCTGCTCTCCGTGGGTTTGCATACCCTCTGGAATGGCGGCTTCGAGCCGCTGCTCTACCTGATGGGGTTGGATTACTTTGCGGGGTCGGGCTCGTCACTGTCCCTGTACGGGGAGACGCTCAGCGCACTGCTGGTCGGATACATGATCCTGCTCTCGAGCGGACTCTGGCTCCTGCTGCGCCGGATCGTGAACCAGATCTCGGAAAGGGTCACCCCCACGCTGATGCCTGCCGCCGTTTCGAGGCGCGCGGTCGCGACCTGGGCCCTGGCCTGCGCGCTGGTCATTGTGCCGATCGGCGCAACGCTCAGCCCGGCCTGGGACGCAATCCAGGCCCTGTTCGTCAGCGGCGAGATCCGGCAGGTCGAGCCGATCCAGATCGGTACGCAGAAAGAGGCCGAGCAGGCACACGCAAAGCATATTAGCGACTTGAAAAACCTGTCCAGGATCCGTCCGGACCTTTCCGGGATCAACGAGCCTGGCGACGTATATGAATACGCCATCACCCTGGAAAGGTCCCGGCCGGCACTCTGGTCCTATCAGTGGTGCGCGACGACGAAGGGTATCCTCGATCAGAACTTCCGTAACATGGAACTCGAGTTCCTTGTGGATGGCATCGCAATCCCCGATTACAGGCTTGCGGTAAGGGATTTCTCATCCAGCGGCTTTTTCTGCCGCGAATACTACACGCTGATCAAGACCTGGCCGCGCGGACGTTTTCAGCTGGAGACACGTGTCACGTTTACGAAAGGGATCGGCGCTGGAATGGACCGGTATCAAGCGGGAACGCATTTTTTTCGTTACACGGTAACGGTCAAACGCTGAAATTACTGCCGGTCCCCTGATCGGCTACGGCCACACGGCCTTTACCAGCTCCGGCAATATCTCCCCCGACTTGCCGTGAAACACATAATCTGCCTTTGACGTGAGGGGCGTCGGCTCGGCATTGATCTCGACGATGAGTGCGCCGCGATTGTGGGCGGCGAATGCCAGCGAGGCGGCCGGCTGGACCACTCCCGACGTGCCGATCGAAAAGAAGACCTGACAGGCCCGCGCCGCCTCGACGGCCGCTTCCAGCTGAGCGCGCGGCAGCGCCTCCCCAAACCAGACCACGTCCGGCCGAAGCAGGCCGCCGCACTCCCGGCAGCGCGGCACCGATTCGCCATCGTCGTCCCATGTTTCTGCAAACGTATGACAGTCGGCGCAGCGCACGCGCTGAATATTGCCGTGCAGCTCGAGCACGTTTAGATTCCCGGCCATACGATGCAGGCCATCGACGTTTTGGGTGATCAGGGTAAATTCGGGGATGCGTTTCTCGATCTCGGCCAGCGCGTAGTGACCGGGGTTCGGCCTTACCCCTTTGACGGCCTCCCGCCGCCAGGCATACCAGTCCCAAACAAGTTTTGGATCACGGCGAAACGCCTCAGGCGAGGCCAGGTCCTCCGGCTTGTACTGCGCCCACAAGCCGGCTTGCGCGTCACGGAAGGTACGCAGTCCGCTCTCCTGCGAAACGCCCGCTCCGGTCAGGGCCACCAGCTTCGGGCCGCCGCGCAGCAGCGTGAGCAGCTCGGCCGGAAAGGTCACGGGATCGGCATACATCGCTTCAGGGTAATATTCCGATCATAGACCTGCGTCCGGCCGATGACTTCCATATCTTCCGTCAAAGCCACGAGCTGGTATTCGAGCCAGGCGTCTGTGAAGAAACGATAGCCTTTGATATTGAACATCTGAACATTGTAATTGAACGAGCCGTTCTCGTAATTCTTGACCATGATCGCGCCGGCCCCCCAGTCGGTCAGATGCAGGGTGTTCTTCTTTTCGCGCAAACGCATGAACAACAGCACTTTGTCCGTGTTGATCAGGTCCTCGACAAAGGCGGAGAATTTGATATTGCGCGGCATGCACGGGCCTTCGTTATAGTAAATCGTATTCCCCGAGACCAGGACTGCCAGAAAGCCCACATTCATCGGCGTAAAGTAGCTGTCAATGATCGGGCCCACCACCGGTACTCCGGGCGTCGGTGGGATGCTGGTGGCCGTGCTGGTGGGGGTGAACAATTCGGCGCCGATCGATGTCACGGTTGGAGTAAAGGTCAGCGGCGTGGGAGTCGAGGTGGCAAAGAGGTTTTGGGTCGGGATCGGCGTTTCGCTGACGAAAGGCGTGGAGGTCTCCGTGGGTGGAGGCGGCGTGGGTGTGGCCATCAACTGCGAAAGATTGGAACAGCCAGCCAGAAATATCGCCAGGACGAAGATTTGAAAGCTCTTTTTCATAATGAGACCTTTGCGTTGTTCGAGGTAATGCTCAAGGATAGAGGACCTTGCAGTGCGTCAGGGATACATTGTCCCGGGAGGCCACCGAACGGCCCAGGACTTTGCCGTCGGCGGTCGAAGCAACCAGTTGATATTGCAGCCAGGCATCTTCATAGTAGCGATATCTCTGGATTTGCCTCAGTTCCAGGATGTAAAAATACGTGCCCTGATCGTTATCCTTCAGGATCGCGCCGCCCCCCCACTCGGTGTGACGCTTGCTGTACTTATCCTGTAATCGATACCAAAGGGTCACGTAGCGCATTTTCAGGGCCGGTTGTACCTGGGCCGTGAACTGGATGGCCCGCTCGCCATCACAGGTGCTGCCCCAGACCAGCTGATCCGTCGAGCGCCGGACCATCAGAAACAAATTGGGCGAGGGCGTGAAGAGCATGGGATCCATCGGCTCGAGCGTGATGGTCGGCCGGATGGTCGGTGTGAAAGTCGGCTGCGGGGTATTCGTAACGAGCGGCGTCCCGGTCGACGGCGTGGACGTAGGCGCGGAGGTATTCAGCACGAAGAGGTTGGGCGTATTGGTGGGGTCCAATGAGAACGGCGTGGCTGTGAATGGGGACGGCTGATCGGCCTGTGCGGGTGTGGGCGTCCCCAGGAACGGAATCTCGAACGGTAACCCGGTGCAGCCAGAGAGGAGCAAAACAATGACAGAAATGAGAACTGACTTCTTCATAATACCTCTTCGATGATGGGTGAAACTCACCTGATTGTTACGTTCGCACGGCCCTACTGTGTTTCGACTGCACTTTTAATCAATACGCTATGGTTCCCATTGCGGCTGCCAATCGGGCTCGGGGTTATCGGTAACCTGCCGCACATCCGTTCCATCCGTACGCATGATAAATATATCAGCCTGATCGTTATTACGCAACGAATTGAAGGCGATCCACTGTCCGTCCGGAGAGAAGGAGGAAGCTGCGTTATTGCCTCCGCTCGTGAGCTGAGCCGCCGTCTGGGCTTCCACATCCACGAGGAAGATGTTTTTATCCCCGGGCGGACCCGCGTAAATCAGCAGAAATCTGCCATCCGGTGACCAGTCAAGGCTACCACCGATTCCCGGCAGGCCGCGTGTTAACTGCCGTACATCCGTGCCATCCTCGTTCATCAGGAAGACCTCATACGCGTCGGGCTGGTCGACTGCCATGGCAAAGGCGATCCGGTTTCCGGCCGGGGCCCAGTCTGCGGCGACGATGGTGTTGGGACCCGCATAAAGCAGATCCGGGTTTGCGCCGGTACTATCGACCGTCCAGAGCGAGGTCGGTCCCTCGGCGGCGCGATTGGCAAACAGGATCTTCGCGCCGTCCGGAGAGAAGCTCGGCGAAATGACGTTGCCAATCTGCTGGGTCAGGCGCAGCAGGCGTGCCCCGTCAAAGACGAACAGGAACAGATCGAAGACACCGCCGTTCTGGTTCGAAGCATAGACGACGGACCCTCCCAGAGGGGAGTAAACCGGGTAGTAACTATGGGCTTCGAGTTTCGAAAGCTGCTGGTAACCCGTCCCATCGGCGTTGATCATGCACAGCTGGTTGTAATCCCCGCGGGTGCAGGTAAAGATCAGGCGCCCAATGTGTTCCTTGGTCGGCCTGGGGAGGGGCGTGCGCGTCGCCAGAGCCGTGGGCAGGGACTTGTCAGAGACAGTCAGATTGGAAATACTGATCGGGTTGGAGGGGATCAAAATACATAAAACAATGGCAGCCGCCACTAGAATTAATCCGATCGGCAGGCGAAAGCTGCGGGCTTGATGTCGACGGGAGAAAATTCGTCGTTTTGGCATAGGTTTGTCACCGATTTACACGGTGCTCTCCAATAATTTTACTTCGGACTGACGAAACACAGGCATGACCTTTTTGCCAGTCCCGGAGATGATGTCATGCTTGTAATTCAACTTGATTTTTTATACAATAAGCATGCTGCTGGAAAGTCCAGCGCCTTTTGGAAGAAAGGAGGTGCTTCATCTCACGTTGGGAAAGATGATTTATTGGTATAGCCCGAAAAAGAGTTTTATTTAGTGTTAGAGGAGAAAACCAAATGGAAGCAAAGAAAGTCTTTAGCTGGTTTGCAGCTTTGGGTCTCATCGTTACTCTCTTCGGCGCCGTCCCCGCCGCGGCAGCACCGCAGACAGCCTCAGCGCTGCCGGCCTTCCAGGCTCAAAGTGGGAATTTCTCAGAGCCAGCCGCGTTCGATATATCTCCCGCATTATCCGATCTGGCCGCTGAAGCGGCTTCCGTACAGTCTGCCGCTTCGGAAGAAGTTCTTGACATACGGCCGGATCGCGGGCCGGTCGCCTCGGACAGCGGCTTTTCCGGCGACGCGGCCATCCAGGGGGAAAGTCTACAGAGTGCGTTTTCAGTAAGCTCCATGATCCCTGCACCACTGGCGAACTTCGAAGGGCTCAGCAACCAGGACAACTTCAACGTGTTTGGTTTCCGGGTCAACCCGCCGGATCCGGTCGGGGATGTGGGACCCAATCATTATGTTGAGATGGTCAACCTGGTCTTTGCCGTCTATTCGAAGACGGGGACCCTGCTGCTCGGGCCGGTGGACACCGGCACCCTGTGGGCGGGATTCCCGGTCGAGGACTGCACCGACCCGTCGGGCGACCCGATCGTGCTCTACGATCAATTTGCCGACCGCTGGATCCTTTCCCAGTTCACGACCCGCGGTCTCGACGATCCCGATCTGCCCTTCTATAACTGTGTGGCCATCTCCCAGACCGGGGACCCGACCGGCGCCTACTACCGCTATGCCTTCACCACCGGCTTCAACTTCCCCGATTACCCGAAGTATGGCGTCTGGCGGGATTCATACATTATTACGACCCGTGAATTCGGTCCGACGATTGAGTATGGCATTGGCGTGTACGGCCTGGAGCGGAACAAGATGATCGAGGGCGATCCGAACGCCCGCGTCGTGAGTTTCTTCCTCGACGGCAACGACCCGGACATCCTGCCGCTGGTGGGCGACGGTCTGCTCCCTCCGGATATCGACGGGAAGCAGAAGCCCAAGAACGAGGTTCCCGCGCCCATCGTCGGCACACAGGATGACGGCGCCGGCTACGGCGCGACTTTCGACGCGCTCAACATCTGGGAATTCGACGTGAAGTGGCATTCGACTCCGACCGCCTCCATCGAGCTGGCGGCCCAGCTGCCGGTCGCGGCCTTCGACTCGGTCTTCCCCTGCGCGCCGACCTCCCGCGACTGCCTGCCGCAGCCGGGCATCGTTAATCCCGCCCAATATCTCGACATCCTATCCTACCGGCAGCGCCCGACCTGGCGTCTGGCCTATCGCAACTTCAAAAGCTATGAAGCCCTGGTGACCAACCAGTCGGTGGAAGCTTTACCTGCCATTGCCGGCGTGCGCTGGTACGAGATCAGACGCGCCAACGGCACGTACTCGCTCTATCAGCAGGGCACGTATGCACCGGCTGACGGCGTCCATCGCTGGATGGGCAGCGCCGCCCAGGATAAGAAAGGCAACCTTGCCATCGGCTACAGCGTGGTCAACGGCGTGGACGTCTTCCCGGGCATCCGCTACACCGGCCGCCTGGCGGGCGATCCGCTCGGGCAGATGACCCTCGGCGAAGGCATCATCATCAACGGGACAGGCGTGCAGACGACCACCAATTCCCGCTGGGGCGACTACACTTCCCTGAACATCGACCCCGTGGATGACTGCACCTTCTGGTATGTCAACGAGTACTATACCGCCGCCGGTCAGGCCTCCAGCCCGGCAGGCTGGCAGACCCGGATTGCCAGCTTCAAGCTGCCAGGCTGCAACTGACGTTCATCGTTAGCATTTCCAATAGCCTGATCGCATAAATCAAACCTCCCTCAGGTTCACAGAACTTGAGGGAGGCGTTTTGTCCCGTCAGGCGGTCGCGCCTGCTTTTTCGGTCAATGCCTGCACCAGCTCCCGGCAGAAATCGGGGATATCGGCGACCACGCGCCCCCAGACCAGGTTGCCGTCCCGAAGGGCCGGCTCGTCGGCCCAGGTCCCGCCGGCGTTGAGGATATCATCCTTGATGCCGAGCGAGCCCGTCGCCCGGCGCCCGTTCATGATCCCGGCCGAAATGGCGACCAGTCCGCCGTGACAGATGATGCCTATGGTTTTGGCTTGCGAATCCATGGCGCGCACCAGGCGTTTGACCTCCGAATGCCGCCGCAGTTTATCAGGCGCCCAGCCGCCGGGGAGGAGCAGGGCAAAGAGCTCATCGGCATTCAGGGATTCGATCTTTGTATCCGGCATGATCTCCAGCCCGTTCTTGCCATGGACCGGTTTGACCTCGAGCGCGGCGGTGAGGACCTGCGCGCCCTCCTCCTGCAGGCGCATGGCCGGCACAAAGTATTCCAGATCTTCCACACCGCCCGCAACCAGGGCCGCAATTTTCTTTCCTTGTAAACGCATATCACTATCCTTTCGATAAAAGTACACTTTTCACTTCAGGGCGGGTTGTTTGGCGGTAATCACTGCAAAGCACCCCTTGATGACACGGATCAATTCTACAACAAATCCCCGGGATCAAGAAGGAAGTCTGATGGCTCAGTATTGCATCGCGCTTCAAAAAAGAGTATATTGACTATATATAACATTGCGGCAAAGGAGGAGAAAATGAACAACGGAATGAGTGCCTGGAATGCAAAGGGGAATTTTTTAACCCGGAATTTGGAAGTACCCGCCTGGCTCAGCACCCTAGCCGGCATTGCATTGGTTTTGGGGACAGTCATAGAGAATAGGCCACTTTCAATATGGTTGGTCATAATCATTATTGTTCTCATGGTACTTTGGCTGTTCCTGCGGCAAAGGTCCTATGCTGCCATGTTTAAAGATATTACACTGGCGGGACTGCCCGGGTACACAATTCATTTGTCGTATGTTCCCAAAAACATCACTCCCAAACTGTTGCCTGTCGCCTCGGAGCAGGGGAAGTCTCTTATGGACACGCCAACGGATGGAGTAGGGATGATTACTTCCGTTGCAGGGAATTTGGTTTTTTATAGCGGCGAACAGGAGGTTAACAGCTTCCTTCGCCCCATCAGACTCACTTACAATTTTACGCCGGTTGATGAGCAAAAGCTCCTGGATCGCCGAAACGTTCTCAATCAGGATATCAATCTAATCCCGGTCTATCTATACACCTATACTCCCAAAAACAAGGAAGAGCTTACTGTCTGGAAGCCATTTCAAAATTTCAGCATTGATAAAGATGCCAGGACATTCACCATCGAATTTCAGTTTTGGGGCGATCAGCCATTGGGAGCAGGGACCAAGCCTTAATATGCGTCCAGGATAGATGCACAGTGACAGAAGAAATCAGTGGCGCAAAATATCCGCCAGCATTCTCTCGGTCGTTTGCAGGCTCAGTTGACTATTCGTGCGGGTAAACAGGTTCCAGGCCTTGGTTAGGGCTTCCTGCGCTCTTTGCAGCTTTCCCTGTTCTTTTAGAAAAGCCGCAAAGAGCAGGTAGCCGCGTGCACATTCATACTGGCAATCACGATTCTCCAGAAGTTCAAATGCCCTCCTAAAGCAGTTCATGGCCTGCTCCGGTTGGTTTCTTTTCGAATGCATAAAACCAAGCAATAAACATTCTTGTCCCAAATCGCGGGCAGAACCATGTTTCTTTACCAAAGTCTTGATGCGTGTCAGGCTCTGTTCCGCCTCACTCAAGCACGAGACTGCAATTTGGGCCTCAGCCAAGATTAAACTTGCCTTCAATTCCAGGTTTGTGAGCTTTCTTTTATGGGCGATATCGACCGCTGGACGGATTTGTTCCAGTGCCATTTGAAATTGTTCGTTTTGCAGAAAAATATCTGCAATATTGAATCGAGCCAGGAATTCCCCGCGCGTGTCTCCCTGCGACTCGAAGGCAGCAAGAGCACGTTGATAATTTGCAGTTGCATCTGCGAACCGATGCTCATAGTAATACACATTGCCTAAATCAATTGTGGCACTGCCGAGATGGGTGGGATCATCCAAATTCCTGTATAAGTTTAGCGCTCCCTCGAGATCCCTTTTCGCAGCCTCCAGTTCACCACGATCGCGGTGAACTATCCCACGCAGATGCAGGAACTTTGCCTGCAGAACTCCATTTTTTACATCAATTAGGAGAGTTGCCAATTGATCACATAATTCCATAGCCGAGCGAAAATCGCCTGCTCCGCTATAGGATTCGGCAAGATCGATGAGCAGCTTGATCTTTAATTCCCGATCCTCCTGGAACTGAAGTAAATGGAGTGCTGCCTTGAGATGTTCAATACTTGTCGCGAAATCACCCAACAGGAACGATGCCGCCCCGAGTACATGGTAAATATTGATTCGTTCATTACTGGACAGGTTTGCTGTGACCTCCTGCAGGTCAGCATCAATCCGATAAACGGCCGAAAGAGTCTGCTCGCATAGGCGAACCAGCAGATCATACTCATTCCATTTCATCAACTGGTCTTTCAGCCCCGTCGAATAAAGAGCCGAGTACGCGCTGATCACATCGTTTGCTTCCACGGCATGATGATGCCACTCCAGAACGCTGGCGTAATCGTCAATGCTGCAGCGGGACAGCGGCAGTTCCTGCCTGCGATAGAAGTTCATGGCGCGCAAATGCGCCGGCCGCAGCACACCCGGCTCGGCCGGCCGAAGGCTGTTGCGAACAATGTTGTGCAGCCAGAATTTGCCCGCCTCATTTGCCTGGAGCAGCCCCTTTTCACGCAAGCGCACGATTACATTTGATCTGACCTGCGCAATCTGACACAGCCCGGTTAACATCGTCTCACGATTGAGAATGGTCAGGCACTGCAGGGCATTGAACTCCTGTGACGAGAGACGTTGTTTCAGAGAATCGCCAAACCGCGCGTTGATCTCCTCCAGGCCGCCCTGCAGATCTTCGAGCGCGGCGGAAACGCCCAGGGTCTGGATATAGTGGGCAATGTGGTTGAGCACAAATGGATGCCCGTTGACCTCATGGATCAGTGGTCCGAGCTTTTCTGCAGGAAGGCCCTCCAGGCCATAAGCGCGCAACACCGCGACTGCTGAAGCATCATCGAGTCCCTCCAAAGCCAGGGCCTGCGTGCCCGCTTCGAGGAAAGCCTCACCCGTTTTCAATACCGGCACGAATGGGTTAGTGATGACGATCCTGGCACTGTGAGTGCTGTTTTTCAGGCTCTCGAACAGCAGTTCAAGCCCATCATCGAAAAATCCACAGGTATCACGCGACAAAACCGTCTCCAGGTTATCGAAAACAAGCCAGATGGGCACATCCTGGTTCAGGAAACTGATCAAAACATCGATATCGCTGACGGAGGGGATGCCGCCGGGTGTGTCCCGAAATGCCATGACGTCCCGTCGAACATCCATGTCCAGGCACACCTCCAGATAATCCGAGATGTGGTCGAGCAGGATGCCCAGTGAATTTCCGCTGCTCCTCTGGCGTTCAAAGTTATACCAGAAGGGCTGCGGCGAATTTGCAGGCTTGAAATCCAGCAGAGCACGCGCGAACGTGCTTTTGCCGATTCCGGGCATTCCGGTAATGAGCAGGAGCCGGTAATTCTCCAGATGCTGGAGACTCTTCTGCAGTTCCCGGGCGCGGTTGGAAAGCACCAGTGAATGCTCAATCTTTTCAAGTGCCGGGATGGGCGGGTACAGCTTTTTCCGTTTTTTGGGCAGCGACAGTGCCTGTCTACCGCTCAAAGCCGCAAGCAGCCGTGACTTCCAATCCGGCGCGCAATAATCAATATACTGGATCCCGGCAAGCTGATAGTCCAGATGGACTGGAATCTCAACTTTTTCGAGCATGACCGGGAGAATCCTCTTTTTTTCCTCAAAAGCAATATCGACCTCACGACGAACGAAATCGGAGACTATGGATTTCGACGAGACAAAAAGGAGGAAAACATCGTGATCCACAATTGCTTTGGCAATCTCGGCCCCCCATAAGGTTCCACCCTGGATGCCGCGTGTATCAATCCAGACGTCGTGTCCGGCTTCTCGAAGATCTTCCACTATCCTGATCACGGCTTTAGTGTCGGCATGTGCGTAGCTAATAAACAACTTTGTCATACAACCCTCGTCAGGCGATCAGGTCATCAGCGTATTTGGAAACCTATACAACAAGCATACAGGAAAACGAAACCTTATGCAATACTGGTTAGGCTAATTTTGCTTGTTCGATTAGAATATCTCTAAAGAGCAGGAATCCGTTGTGCTCCTTCGTACCCTCTGTGATGAAAAATGCCCGCCATCGAAGTTACGGACCTCCAAAAGATCTTCCAAACCAAACGCAAAGCCGCGGGGCTGACAGGTTCCATGCGGGCCCTCTTCAGGCCGGAATATAGCTCCGTCGAAGCGGTGCGCAGGCTCACGTTCCAGATGGACGCGGGTGAACTGCTCGGCTTCATCGGTCCGAACGGCGCGGGAAAATCGACCACGATCAAGATCCTGACGGGCATCCTGCATCCGACCGGCGGTCAGGCAAAAGTGCTTGGCTACGTCCCCTGGACCGAGCGGCAGCAGCTGGCCTACCACATCGGCACGGTCTTCGGTCAGCGCCCGCAGCTCTGGTACCACCTGCCGGCCATCGACACCTTCACGCTCTTCGGCAAGATCTACGAGATGGACGACCGCGAGACGCGAACGCGCATCGGGCAGCTGGCGGAAGCGTTCGAGATTCAGGATCTGCTGGAGACCCCCGTGCGCAAGCTGTCCCTCGGTCAGCGGATGAGATGCGAAGTGGCCGCCTCGCTCCTCCACCGCCCGAAACTGATCCTGCTCGATGAGCCGTCCATCGGCCTGGACGTGGTGGCCAAGCAGCACATCCGGGACGCGATCCGCGAGATGGCGCGCCTGGAAAACGTCGGCGTGCTGCTCACCTCGCACGACGCGGGCGATCTCGAAGCCCTGTGCAAGCGCGTCATCATCATCAACCATGGACAGATCGTCTACGAAGACAAAGTCTCCAACCTGAAGCGAAAGTTCCTCACTTCGAAGCTGGTCGAGGTGCGCTACGCCGCGGAAGTTCCGAAAACCTTCTCCGTGGAGGGTACCGATCTGCTCAAGGTTGGCCAATATGGCGTCAAACTGCGCTTCGATACGCGCGCCACGCCGGTTGAAAAAGTGTTATCACATCTGACGGATGCGGGCAGTGTCGTTGACATCACCATCTCCGATCCCCCTCTTGAAGAGATCATCGCAAAGATGTACCAGACTGCCCGGGGCTTGCCCTGAGGCACCCGCACACTGCCAGACAAAAGGAGGTTTCCATGGAAGTATCGGGTTCGAAAAGCAGCAATAAGACCCTGATCTGGGTTGCCGGCGGGTGTCTTGCAGTGTTGATCTGCGGGCTGGCAGTCTTTCTGTTCGGCTTTGGCGGGCTTTACTGGCTCGGTTCCCAGTCCGCCGAAGAGGTGAATGTTGCCTGGGAGATCCCAAGCGGAATAGGTGTAGACGAAAACGTTGAGTTCAGGATCACGGTGACCAACATCAGCCCGGATCCGGTTGAACTGGTGGACATCGATTTTCCCACGAACTATCTGCATGGCTTCCTGATTGATTCCACGGATCCGCTCTATGTCGATACTTATCAATATTCGGAGCTGGGTGGCGGTGAATCCTTCCAGACATATTCCTTTAACAAGTCCATTGGCCCGGGCGAATCACTGACCATCACGTTCAACGGCAAGGCCGTCATCCGTGGAGACTATGGCGGCACGGTAGCCGTGTGTATCAATTCATCCTTCAACTGCAAAAGTAATGTCATCAGAACCATAGTTGAATAAATGATGTAATGGTTTCCGCTTCAAATCCGCAGCAGGCATGGGAAACCCTCTCAGGCCGGTAAAACGCGCGTAGACGGGGGAAGATTTAGCGAACCATGCTCTGCAGTCCGGCCCCGGTAAAGTGATTTGTCCTCTTTGCCGCGTTTCAATCGATTTGGCTACACGTAGTTTTTGGCGAAAATTGCAGAGTCGAAATAACTGCATATCAAAATTCCAGACGACTCCGGATTCGGGTTTATAATCAGCGCCTGCCTCAGGTTCAGCGTGGGGCAACCCCCAAAACATCGTATCCACCCTACAAATTTATACCCCCTTTAGAGAGAACATACTATGTTATCTTATCCCACCGCCCCTAAACGTCCCTTTGAGATTACCCAGCACGGGTACACCCGCATCGACAACTATTATTGGATGCGCGACCGCTCCGACCCGGAAGTACTTAAGTACCTACACGCAGAAAACGACTACCTGGAAGAGATCATGGGGCATACCAAATCCCTTCAGGAGACGCTCTACGCCGAGATGAAGGCCCGCCTCCAGGAAACCGATTCAACCGTCCCGGAGAAACGCGGCGAGTATTTCTATTACTCACGCACCGAGGAAGGCAGGCAATATCCCATCTATTGCCGCAAAAAAGACTCCCTCGACAGCCCCGAGGAGATCCTGCTCGATCAAAACGTCCTGGCCGAGGCAAATCCTTCTGCAGTGTCGGCGCGCTGACCGTCAGCCCGGACGGCACCAAACTGGCCTATTCTCTGGACATCGACGGCGGCGAGGTCTACACGCTCTACGTCAAGGATTTGATGACCGGGTCTCTTTACCCGGAGTTTATCGTCAATACCTATAGCAGTGTTTACTTTCACACCGGCGTCGAATGGGCCAACGACAGCCAGACCCTGTTCTATATCACGCTGGACGCCTCGGAGCGGCCATTCAAGCTGTTTCGCCACAAGCTCGGAACGGACCCACAGCAGGATAGCCTGGTCTTCCATGAAGAGGACGAGTCCTGTTTCCTGTTCATTCACAAGTCCCGCGACGATAGATATATCTTCTCTAATCACCATGGTACCCGCACAACCGAAAT
>Ga0105104_10002013_pt1 | contig 14997 bp, 15 predicted proteins | sample PPLLaktember2015_3_FD_87034 | JGI IMG/M metagenome (GOLD analysis project Ga0105104, IMG submission 87034) | Freshwater sediment microbial communities from Prairie Pothole Lake near Jamestown, North Dakota, USA - PPLs Lake P7 Core (6) Depth... | ecosystem: Environmental > Aquatic > Freshwater >... | reverse complement strand
GCCCCGTTCGAAAGTCAAAAAGGATCAGACCTGGAACGCGGAAAGTGTCTTTGCTTCCCCTGAAGCCTTTGATGCCGAAGTACAGAGCATCCTTGAAAGCCTGCCCACCCTCAAAGCATTTCAAGGGCACCTTGGCGATAGCTCCAATACATTGCTCGAAGCCATGACTGCGCTGGATACGCTTTCGCAGCGTGCCTCCAAAGTGCAGGTTTACGCCACCATGGCCAGCGCAGTAGATGCCACAGACCAGCAGGGCGCAGAGCTGAACGGAAAAGCTACCAGCGCGTTGGCCCGAGTCAGCGCGGCAACAGCCTTCATCGATCCCGAACTCCTGACGATCGGTGAAACCAAACTGCGTCAATGGCTGCAATTCGAGCCACGCATGAAACTGTACGAACATTACCTCAACGATCTCTTCCGCAAACAGGTACATGTGTGCAATGCAGAAGTGGAGGAACTGCTTGGCATGTTGCGCGATCCGTTCAACAGCACGCGCAACACGACCAACATGCTGGCAAATGCCGATTTCAAATTCAAGCCGGCGCGGGACAGCAAAAACGAAAAGATCGAGCTCACCCAGAGCACCTACAATGCGATCATGAATGGAGCCGAACGAAAAGCGCGGCGGACAGCCTGGGAAAACTACACCGACAAATATTTGGAATTCAAAAATACGCTCGCAGGGAATCTTGCCACGTCCATCAAACAAAACGTATTTAACATGAAAGCGCGCAGTTTCAATTCGTCGCTGGAAGCCACGCTATTCAATGGGGATGTCCCGGTGGAGATGTTCCACAATCTGCTCGCTATCTTCCAGAAGAACCTGCCCTTGTGGCATCGTTACTGGAAGCTACGCCGCACTGCGCTCGGCGTAAAGACATTGCAGCCCTATGATGTGTGGGCGCCTCTCACCACCAGGAAGCATAAAGTCCCTTTTGAGAAGGCTGTGGATTGGATCTGTGAAGGGCTTGCACCGCTGGGCAATGAATACATCAGCCTAATGCGCAAGGGCTGTCTGGAGGAGCGCTGGGTGGATTGGTCTCCCAACGCAGGCAAACGACAGGGAGCCTTCTCGACGCGCGTTCCGAAAGGCACGCATTGCTTTATTATGATGAGCTATGCGGACAACATCAGCAGCATGAGCACGCTTGCCCATGAGCTCGGGCATGCCATGCATGCCTACTACGCCAGCCGCGCCCAGCCCATGGTCTATTACCTCTACCCGTCCATTGTGGCCGAGACGGCTTCCAACTTCAACCAGGCGATGACGCGGGCTTACCTGCTCGATACCAACCCGAGTAAATCGTTTCAGATCGCCCTGCTCGAAGAAGCCATGAGCAATTTCCATCGTTACTTCTTCGTCATGCCCATGCTGGCGCGCTTCGAACTGGAAACGCATCAGCGCATCGAAAAGGGCCAGGCGCTGACTGCCGACTCCATGATCGAGCTGATGGCCGACCTTTTCAGCGAGGGCTTCGGCGGTCACATGGATTTGGACCGCCAGCGGGTCGGCATCACTTGGGGGACCTTCACCACACATCTTTACATTGACTACTATTCGTTCCAGTATGCCATTGGGATTTCCGCTGCGAACGCCATCGCCAAACGGATCCTCAGCGGCGCGCCAAATGCCGCGCAGGACCACATCAACTTCCTGAAGGCTGGTTCCTCCAAACCGCCCATGGAAGTGTTCAAGATCGCCGGTGTGGATATGACCAGCACCCAACCGATCGAAGATGCATTCGAGGTGTTAGGTGAATATGTCGATCGTTTGGAAACGTTGACGAGTAAATAGATAGTTATTTTCAACAATCATTTAAAGACCCAAAGATGGAGAAGATGAAATTATGCAGAGCGTCGTTGTGACCGGTGTCTCGACCGGGATCGGTTGGGCCATCACAAAAGTTCTCATCCAACAGGGCTTCCGTGTTTTCGGGAGTGTGCGAAAGCCTCAGGACGCGGAACGGCTTTCCAAGGAGTTCGGAGAAAACTTCACCCCACTGCTCTTTGATGTAACGGATGAAGCCGCTGTTCAAGCCGCCGCGGGGCAGGTGCGCGAGCGACTCAACGGGGAGACTTTGCTTGGACTGGTGAACAACGCCGGCATCGCCGTCCCGGCGCCGCTGATGCACCAATCCACCGACGATTTTCGGCATCAGCTTGAAGTGAATCTGGTCAGTGTTTTGATCGTCACAAAAGCATTCCTGCCTTTGCTGGGCAGCGACCGTGCGCGGCGCGGCAAGCCGGGACGGATCATCAACATTAGCTCCACCAGTGGAAAATTTGGTTTCCCTTTTGTGGGCGCCTATGTCACCTCGAAGCATGGCCTGGAGGGCTTCTCAGAGAGCCTGCGGCGGGAATTGATGCTCTACGGAATTGACGTCATCATCGTGGCGCCCGGTTCCATAGCAACGCCCATTTGGGATAAAGCGGATCAACTCGATCTATCGCTGTATGATGATACGGAATATGTTAAATCGGCCCGGCGCATAAAGGAGTTTATGGTTCGAAGTGGAAGAAACGGTCTCCCGCCGGAAAAAGTGGGGGAAATCGTTCGGCACGCGCTGACGACGCCCCGGCCGCGCGTCCGCTATGCGTTGGCGCCAGGCAATTTCATCAGTCGATTGCTGCCAATGCTTTTGCCGAAGCGCCTCGTGGACGGGTTCGTCGCGCGGAATTTGGGGCTCAAGTAACGCTCCCAACGTCGTTCCCCTCTGGGACCGCGGCGTGAGCCTTTATCTTTACTGGGCGTTCAATACAACTTCAAAGTGCCTGACAGTCGCATCATATTCCCGAAAAAGTGACTGGGCGGCGGGCGCTACAACGGCAACTTCTGCATGCTCCCCCGCAAATTTATGGATGGCATCCATCGATTCCCAGAACGTTAGAACGATAAATTCGACATCCTGAGCTGAGTCCTGACGCATCAGGGTCACTCCCCGGAACCCCTCGATCTGACGCAGCTCAGGCAGGACAGACATTTGCAGGTGCCTCACATAATCGTCCGCCTTTTCAGGGAGAGCAAACCCACGCCACATCCGAGCAATCATAAGAAAACCTCCACAAGCAAATGGACCATTATGGAAACAACAGATCATAGCGCTGTTCTCGTAGCGGTTTCCCAAAGGCAGTCGATTCCTTCTCTTCTGTCAGCTTGAACCCAACCCGTTTGTAAAGAAAGGCCGCGGTCTCCAGTTCGTGCGTCGTCCACAGATAGGATTCTCGGTATCCACATTCCCGCAGAAAATCCATATACAGGCTCATGAGTTTTGAACCCAAACCGATCCCGCGATATTCCGGCTGGATCAAAAAGTATCGTAACTGCGCCGCCTTGCCCCGATCCATCAACAGCAGAAAACCGATCATCCTGTGATTGTGTTCACAGACCCAAACACGATTTCTTTCCGAGTTGTACTTTTCATAAAACTCGCATAAGCCTTTGGCAACATAGGCTTCAAACGGAATGTCGTAGCCATATTCCCTTTTGTAGAGTTCTCCATGCATGTAAATGACGTATCCAAGATCGCCGGGTCTAAGCTCTGTGCGGATTGAAACATCTCCAAGCGAGAACCTGTTTTCCATCTGGCATATCTCCTGGTTGTAATACGGATCGGGGATTCACTTACGTTCGATCTTTACCCAGCAATTCATGGATTCTTTCCATCATGCCGGTGAGATCCTCGAGTTCCTTCACGGACAATTTTTCGATCAGGGTGGAAATCAATTGGTTCGAGTTTTCATTCAGCGCCAGGAACTCCCTTTTTCCCTTTCCGGTAAGCATGATCATATGCTGGCGTTTGTCTTTCGCTGATGGAAACTTCCTGACCAGCCCCTGCTTCGCAAATTTATTAATGATCCTGCTCAGGTAACCCTCATCGATTTCAATATTCTCCATGATTTTTCTGGCGGAGCATTCTTTCATAGTATGGATTTCATACAACACGCGCCCCTCCGTCAGAGAGTAGGGCGTATCCAGGAAGTGCTGGTCGAGCAAGCCAATGATATTTGTGTAGAAGCGGTTGAAACTTCTGATCTTTTCGATGGATTCCTGAGTTTGAGTCATAGGCCGATCATATTCAAAATACTTGACTTTGTCAAGTATTTTTACACCTTCCACACCACCAGGACCTCTCTTGACAAATAGACAAACTTCGATATAATCTCAAATAGATAAACGTCTATGAAAGCAAACCCTGTCCTTTTTGCCAAAGCGATTGCCGATGACACCCGCCAGAAGATCATGAGCGCCTGTTGTTGCAGCTGGTTATCTGTCAATGAGATCGTCGAGAAGATGAATGTCTCGCAACCCACGGTCTCTCACCATCTCGCGATCCTGCGCGAGGCTGACCTTGTGAATGTTCGCGAAGAAGGCAAGCAAACTTTTTATTCGTTGAACCAGGAACATATTGCGGTCTGCTGTGGACAGATCATGTTGAAATTTGCGCCAGAGGACAAGGCAACGGAAGCGGTTATCAAGGTTTTTAACGGATAACCGCCTCTTTTTTTGCCTACACCAATAGACAAACGTCTATATGAAAGGAGGTGAAAACCATGAACGAACGATATATCCTGAACGACTGCGGTTGTGGGGAAGGCGAAGGCGGTTGTTGCGGCGGCGGTGGCTGCTGCTAAGGCAAGATCTCTGTGGCGCGCCCGCCGCGCGGGATCTTCGACTGGCGTCACAGAGAGAACTTATCGGTAGGAATTTTTTTTACAGGAACGCATAGACAATCTTCTATACAATCATCGAAAATCAAAGTCAACATCAACGAACAAGGTCGAAAAATGGACATCACATTTCTTCTTCAAGATGCATTCACGAAAGTCATTGGAACATTCGCACACAACTGGTACCTGCTTTTGATCAGTATCATTATCAGCGCAGCGCTCAAATTTTATGTGGACCAGGATGCCATCGCGCGCTTCCTGCGCCGTAATACAAAGAACAGCGTACTTATGTCCACAGCGGTTGCCGTCGGGACGCCGTTTTGCTCCTGCGGAACGACAGCCATTGTCCTGGGCATGATGGCCTCCACCATCCCATGGGCGCCGATCGTGGCATTCATCGTCTCCTCCCCTCTTAGCTCACCGGAGGGACTTTTTTACAGCGCGGGAATCTTCGGCTGGCCCTTCGCCATCGCATTGTTTATTTCATCCATCCTGCTCGGTCTGGCAGGCGGAACCATCGCCAGTTTCGCGGAAGGGCGCGGCTGGCTGGTAAATCAGGCACGGATGGCATCCCCCAAACCCTTGGCTTCCCTCGGCATCATGGGCGGACCTGCCCCGGTCGCACAGCCCGCGGCTGAAGCAGTGCAATGCGGATGTGGATCGAACCGCATGGAATTACCCGTCATCACGCAACCGGCAGCGGCACCTGCCAAACCGTCGATCACTTTCCGCGCATTCCTTCAGGAGACGTACGATATCAGCAAACGTCTGCTGGTGCTCTTCTTCGGCTTCACATTCGTTGGCTACGTGCTCAACGGTTTGATCCCTGCGGCCTGGATCAGCGGTTTGTTCGGCGCGGGTCACGCCTACAGCATTCCTCTCGCCGCCACACTCGGTCTGCCCTTCTACATCAATTCGGAAGCCTCCCTGCCTCTGGTCCGCGCCATGCTCGAAAGCGGTATGAGTGAGGGTGCGGCGCTCGCCTTTCTGATCACGGGCGCCGGCACGTCTCTCGGTGCATTCGGCGGGATGCTGACCATTGCTCGCTGGCGTGTCATCGGGATTGTCGTTGGCACGCTTTGGATCGGTTCCGTCCTGCTTGGCTTCATGTACAACTTACTGGGTATTTGATGATCAGTTCAATTAAAGGATTACAATAAAAAAGGAGAAAAAATGACTCAGACCCCAACCCCCATCCATGAGACGGTTCAAAAGCACTATGCCGAACGGATCAAGAGCAACGCTTCCTGCTGCGGACCCGCCTCAGACTGCTGCAGCTCCGAAAGCAGTCTCTACCCGGCCGATCTACTTGCCACGCTCCCCGATGGCGAATCTCCGGTCAGCTACGGCTGCGGCGACCCGATCACGCTCGCGGCGCTGGAACCCGGACAAACCGTCCTCGACCTCGGCTCAGGCGCGGGCCTCGACTGTTTCTTCGCCGCGCAGAAAGTCGGTGAGACGGGCCACGTGATCGGCGTGGACATGACTCCTGAAATGATCGAGCGCGCCAGGTCCAGTGCGCAGCGGCTGAACCTCCAGAATGTGGAATTTCGCCAGGGCTATCTCGAAGAGCTTCCGGTCGATTCCAATAGTGTGGATGTCATCATCTCGAACTGTGTCATCAACCTCGCGCCGGATAAATCCAAAGTCTTCACCGAAGCGTTCCGTGTGCTTAAGCCTGGCGCTAAATTCGCAGTCTCTGATATTGTGACCGATGGTCCCCTGCCCGAGTCGATCAAGCAAAGCTTGAGCGCCTGGGCGGGCTGTGTAGCGGGGGCAGTCGAAGCCAAGGATTACATCGCCATGATGGAGACGATTGGTTTTACAAATATTTCCGTCACGCCTGTTTTCTTTGATAAAGAAACGATCGACTCGGCGATTGCGGAAATGGGAGATGCCATTGAATTGAAAACCCTCGGGCGCGACGATGTTTACAAAGCCGTCTACAGCGCCAAGATCACGGCCTACAAACCGGGATAAATGTGAACGTACGGGAGTATTATCAACAGTTGCTATTTCCCTCTGAAGTCATACGAGCTTATAAGTCCTGACTCCGGCGGAGATCCCTAAAATTATTTATCCCAGTGGACAGCCAAGGCTGTCCACTGGTGTTTAACAAACTGATAAGCTCTTTACCTTGACAATGCAATCATTTGGCAGTAAAAAAAACCGACTGGTCGGTTTTTACTTGTTTCGCTTCTCTTTGGGAGAAGATAGGGTGAGGAACCATGCAGCAGCGCAGCGAAGAAACTCGTTCCCGAATTCTTGAATCAGCCATTAAGTTGTTTTCCGACCGCGGCTACAACAAAGCCAGCGTGGACGATATTTGCACAGAGGCGGGCATCAGCAAAGGGGCGTTCTACCATCATTTTGAGAGCAAGCAGGCACTTGTCCTGGCGCTGCTCGATGGCTGGCTGCAAGCCGTGGACAATGCCATCGAAGCCTCAAAGGATAAGACAGCGCCTGAGACATTTATGCAGATGACTGATGCCTTCCCGTATATCTTCAAAACGGCAAATGAAGGTCTCCCCATGTTCCTCGAGTTTTGGCTGCAAGCCAGCCGCGACAAAAAGATCTGGGAGGCGAGTATCGCTCCCTACCGCCGTTACCATAAATACTTCACCTCGTTAATTAAAAAAGGCGTGCAGGAAGGTTCATTCGTGGAAGTGGACCCCGAACTTGCCTCGCGCATGATCGTAGCCACAGCCATGGGATTGCTTCTGCAAAGCCTGCTCGACTCCAAAGGCGCGAACTGGGAGAAGGTGGCGCACGGAAGCACAACCATGTTGTTGAATAGTCTATTGAAGTGATATCAAAGAAAACCAAAGAGGAGACTCAAATGAAAATCGTAACGGATTGCGCAGCGGATATGTCGGCACAGGAATTGGAAGAGTTGGAAGTGATACAGGCTCCTCTCTTCATCCAGTTCCCGGAAGGCGAAGTGAACGCTACTGAAATATCAGCAGATGATTTCTATAACCGTCTGGAAGCCATGCGGCCCGTCATTCCAACCACCGCACAGCCTTCCAGTGGAATTTTCGCAGAGTTGTATCGAAAGCTGGCGGAGAAGGAAAAGGAAATTTTTTCAATCCATATTTCATCGGGCTTGAGCGGGACGATCAACTCCGCCCGCGACGGCGGTGAGCAGGTCAAACAGGAAGCGCATGTCACGTTTTGGGATACGCTCACCCTCTCGGGCGGTGAACGTTTTCAAGTGATGGCTGCTGCCCTGGGAGTGAAGGCAAATTGGGCACTGCATGTCATCCAGGAACGACTCGAAAAAGTCCGTGAAAAGACGGAAGTTATTTATACACTGGATACACTTGAGTATCTGGCGCGTGGCGGCCGGATTGGACGGGTCAAAGCCATGGCAGGCGCTTTGCTCAATCTCAAACCAGTCATCCGGGTGGACAGCGACGGAAAGTACAGCACTGTCACAACAGGACGGACTTTAGGCAAATCCATTAACGCAATTGCAGAACATCTTTTCAACAAGTATGCCCATACACCTGTATGGGTTACCGTCCTGCATGGCCGCTTCGCAGAAAAAGCGGAAGTGCTGGCAAATGAATTAAGATCGAGAATGAATATCGCCAAGCTGGAAGTCGTCCGTATTTCACCCGTGCTGGGTGTCCACACAGGGCCCGGGATTGTTGGCGCAGCAGTTGTCCCCATGGAACTGATGGAAGATTTGATCAAATAACTGCACAGGGGATCGAAATAGCGAGGTGAGTTATTTTCAATTTTCCGCGGGCTGTTTTTTATTCACCTGGCGGCAAAGGAGTACGCCCTCTTACCATTCTGCGATTGATCTTTCTTATCTTACGAGCGCCTTTCCGGGTTCTCAAGGATTGAGCGCGCCTGATCATTCCCATGGGAGGCAAACGCCGAAAATCCGGCAATAGTCGATCCACGTTACGAACCGAAGAGATCAAATATCCCGCGATCCCAACCAGGGCGCCGCCAACACCACAGAGAAGAATTAACAAGCCGAAGCCGGAGCCGGGTCCTGTGCCTACCAGCCAGCCAAACATATTGACGAGAGCGCCGCCTGTGCCCATGGCTGGTTCGAAAATCCTGTCTCCGAAATAGCCGGCCAGCAGCGGCGTAAAGGGGATCATCGCCTGCGAGATAAAGTCGCTGGCAGAGAAGACGCGGCCCTGCAGGTCAGGCGGTATTTTCGCCTGCAACAAAGCATCCATGGCAACATTGACGATGGGATCGAAAATCGAATTGATCACGATGGCAATCAGCCAGATCACCAGAGTCTGTGCCACACCCAGGAGTGTGAGACCCAGTAGGTTAGAAATGATCCAGCCCACGATAATGGCGCGCGCCGGGCGCTTAATCCCTCCCCAGGTGGTCAGGAAAATGCCTGCCACCACCGAAGCCAGCGCGCCGGCAGATTGGACAGATCCCAAAATCTCAGTGTTATTGCCAGTCCGCAGCAGGATCATCGGATAAAGCGCTGCCACCGACAAAGCGATCCCCGAAAACAAATTCCCGGTAAAAAAGATCAGTTGCAAACCCAGCAAACCCGGCCGCTGAAAAATGTATTTGATCCCGTAGATCGCTTCATTCAAAAACCTGCTGTGCGATAACTCGCCTTCCATCGTTTGTGCAGGCGTTGGCACGTCTACAAAAAGCAGGAAGCCGATCGAAATCACAAAAGCAATCAAATTAAGAACCAGGATTCCGCTCAGCCCAAGGACCAGATACATTATGCCTGCCAGAAGCGGTCCGAAGATGCCTGGGATATCATAGAGCAGCGACATGAGTCCGTTGGCGCGCACATATTGCTTGCGCGGAACCATCGTCGTGATCGCGGCTGCATAGGAAGGGGATTGAAATGCCAGACCCACGCCCTGGAAAACCGCCGCAACATATAGATGCCAGACTTCCAAAATCCCCGCGGTCTGAAGGACCAGCAAAATAACCAGCCCGGCAAGCGAGAGGAAATCATACATCAGCATCATCGTTTTCCGGTCGCTGCGATCTATCAATATGCCTGCGAACAACACGGCTAAAAGATAGGAGCCAAAAAAGAAGAACTCCAGCAGCCCAACCGCTGTGCCGCTGTCTGTGAGGCTAAATATCCAGATGGGTAAAGCGACGGCTGTGATGCTGGAGGCAATACCCGAAATCATCTGGCCCAGCCAGATGATAAAAAGTCCTGTCATGCCATTCGGACGCTGAAAACGAAAGTTCAATCTCCACATCGCTTGTGAGGAGAGCATATCATAGCGAATAAAGTAAAACAACCCTTAAAATTTGCAGTTTGCTTTTAAAGTCGTTTCAAAAATGTCAGGGCAAATGGATTTAAACGGTTTCCCCAGTTGGAATCATATCGTGATCTGGCAGGTCATCCTGCAAGCAGAGCACAATCATAGACGACCTGCGCGCCATCATTCTGCATCGTGATGACGGGATCACTATCTTCCCCCCAGGCCGTATCCGAAAAGTCCTGCGCAATATCGTTGATTGCATAGATCTCAAAATCTCCCTCTGAATAGACCAGCAACGCCCAGACGCCGGGGAGCGTCGCCTCAGTGCCAGTTTCAGCTTGATGGATTTTTGCAGCGACAAACCAAATATCGACTGCATCATTGGACTTGACCATCCATGCAGTTTCCACTTCATTATCGGGATCGGCATCCTCAACAACCTGCAAAACGGCATCAAGGTACTCCGAAGTGGCAGGAATACAGCGCGCAGAGAGACCGGCTGTGGTTGTCGCCTGGGTTGTGTTTGTTGTTTGGATTGAGAAGCTGGGTGCTGCCGTTTGCGCCGAAACGGCAGGTACCTTAGTCTGTTCCACGAGTAAGGAAGGCGTGCTCGTCGTCACGCCGCCAGAGACCGGAATCTGGGCGGTTGGTTCGGGAAGGATATCGGTCTCAGGTTCAAGAGCCCCCCTGGGGATGCCAGTTTCATTCGAATTGGTCGCATTTGAACGCGATTGGATGGAAAGAGCAGATGCGGTGGCTGGCAACACGGCGGATGGCTCAAATGTTGAGCGGGCAATGGCTCGATAGCGGGCAGATGCCACACTAACACCTGTGAAGATGAAGGCAATCACTGTGCTCAGCACAATGGCCAGCCTGACAGGTATCTCCTTTCCCTGCCCCCAGTCATCTTTTACAGGGAAATAGGCTTTAAGGATCTCAGGCTGGAACCAGGCAGCGAGATTAACGATCAGGATTGGGATACCAACAACCAGAAATAGATATTCAAAACCGGGGGTTTCCCATTGCCAATCGGGATAGACAAGCACATAGATGAACATCCCCACTGGGATAACCAGGAGAGGCATCAAAATTTTGCGCAGCGTGTTCATATTCAGCGCTTTCGATCACCCAGCGATACAACTCGCCGGGCAAAATGCAATTTCCGGATCACCGTATAGTCTCTCCTCTAGCCATCACATGAAAAGAATAAAGGCTTTTATGATAAAAATTACCTATTTACTTAACGGTGGAAAAAGAAATATGTTACAGAGGCGGCCCCTGGCATGTGCCAACGTCCCTGGCAGTAAGTCTGAATTTACTTTTGATCCTCAGACAGATTCAAGCACCAATGTAGCATCATGGTCAGGCAGGATATCCTCTGCCTGTCGAATAGGATGGATCAAATATCCTGCCAGTCCCACCAGAACCCCGCCCAGGCAGCTGAAACTACCTGAGAATACATTGGAAATCATCTCCCTGCCTAATTCACGTCAAGAATAACTATATAATCCAAATTGATTGTATCGCCACTCTCGTGGAAGATAATCACATAATGTGTGTCAGATGTAAGTTGAGGTGAAACCCATGTGCCGTTAGCTATTTGATCCAGCACATATTCTCCTTCATCGATAGTGATAATGAGTGAACCAAAACCTGCTGCACTTTGATAGCCAAGTTGCATCTGTTCCCCTTCAAAACTAAGGGTCACATAATTGCCAACTGTGTTTGAGACATGTAAAGTCCCCTGAAAAGCCGTTCCAAGATTGGTTTGCATGCTCCAATCACCACCATATTCAACATTAGGATTTGTATCATCAAACTTGCCAAGATCGATTGGTAAAGCTTCGCTAACTGGTGGAATAACAGTTGCAGCAAATGCGTCATCATTGATAACTGTCTCAATAGATGAGGGCGTTCCAACAGGAGAGGGAATAGATTCTTTAGTCGTGCGTGGAACAAAGGTAGACATGGTAACGGCGGTTTGGAGTATTTCTTCGGAAGCTGTGGCTTCCAATTCGGGTTTTGAAGTGCTTGTTTGGGTCGCTAGTAGGAGATATTTGAAAGGCGTCTCGGCTGGTCCCAATGGAACAGGCGCTTGTCCCCTATCCAGATCAGCGAGTGAGAAGATCAGACCAATCCCAAGAATCGAAATAACACCAATGATGATTGGGATAAGGAGTTCGCGGTCAAGTGGTGGTTTATTTTTCATAAATGGACGAAGCCTTTATCGGTGTGGCCTCCGGAATGAAAGTCTGCGGAATGAAGTCACTACACGGATGGGCAGAAGCCTGCGTCTATTTCTGGTGTTGAAAAAGACAAAACCGGCCACTCCTAACGCAAGTAGTATCCAGCCAAATGTTCTTGGATTAATGTTGGTTGACGCTCTGCTTTTTTCGATTGCTATGAGTTCTATATCGAAGGTCAGGTTCTGCCCGGCCAGAGGGTTATTAGCATCCAAAGTCAACGTATCTTCAGTGACTTGTGTAACAACAAACGTAAGTGGCGTTCCATCTTCCTTTGTTGTCTGCAATTGCTGTCCAACGACGGGTTGTGAACCTTCCGGTAATTCGCTTCTGCTCACCACCGTTACCAACTCGGGACGATAGGGTCCATAAGCTTCCTCAAACGGAAGCTTGATCGTCTTTGATTCCCCTACTCGCATGCCAATGAGCGATTTTTCAAAGGCTGGAATCAATTTGCTCTCTCCCAGAGAAAGCTGTAGAGGCCCTTCACCGACGGTAGTGTAATAAACAGTACCATCATCGAGCCGTACCGTGTAGTCCACTGCAACAATATTCCCCAGCCTGGCTTTCCCTGTGATGAAACCACCGGCCAGCGCCGCGATCAGGATCAAGACTCCCAGGAATAACATCCATGTTTTCTTAAACATGATCACTCCTTCATTCCATTTGTAACCACGATTGTGTTTATTCTTATTCATCGTCTTATCCATCCGTTTGAGAAACCTCCACAAGGAGGGCGTGGTTTTGGTAGATGGCTTTGACGGAAAGCGTTTTCGTTGCATCTGGAGTGGTGACTCGCAAAGTGCTTTGTCCATCACGTTGGATGGTGATCTTGAACTCATTGGCCTGGGTAGGCGCTACAGTCACCATCTCGGGATGTTCCACGATCCATTCAGGAACTGCAAACAGTGGTTGTCCATTCCTATCCAGAATTTCCACCCTGGCCTCAATCGTATACGGGACCCCGTCTGCAACGACAATTGCATAGGTGGGCGGCGAAACCCAACGCTCGCCCATAGATAAACCTGTCGTAAGCCGTGGATCCAGCTTATAGAAAACCTGAATAGTGTTAAGTTCATCAGCATCGGACAAAGAGCTGATGTTGCCGGCCGGGGTCGTCGCGCAGCCTGCGGTAAACAGCATTGAAGCAATGAGCACCAATGATAGGAAGGTGATTTTCAATAGATTGGATTGATCCATCGTATTTCCTTACATGTACTGTTCATCCCCTCCTTTGCAGGAGGGGATGAACAATGAGAGAGCAAACTATCTGTTGCTTACGGGTTGCGATCAAAGTGATCGTTATTCGGCCCTGCAACCGGGATGATCGAGATATCCATGAAGGCTGGCACAGGGGTTGGTTTGCCGCCAGCGCCTGTCGCTGGGACCTGCAGGAAGCAGAGCCCGTCAGAAGCTACGGTGCAGGAGGTACCAGAGAGTGTTACGAGTTGCACGCGCCCGCCAGTGTTATCGGGGGCTGCTCCATCGATAGGAACAAATATCTCAGGGTGGTCAAAGGGCGCCTGCTCGTATTTCACCCGTTGATCGGTCAGGGATAATAGATACTTCACCAGGGCGACGGAGGCGTCCTCGATTGTCGCATATTCGGGTGTCGCCTGGTCGGTATCCGGCATGGCGTCATAACGGGTAACGACATCCGGAAGTCCACCGGCGAATTGCGCGTATGCCGGGTCATCAGCCACACTGGTTGCACCAAATCCGAACACCTGCATAGCAGCATTCACAACGTGCTGATCGCGGACTTCTGCGTTAGTCACGGGAAAATCACCGCCTCGCAGGTAGAAGTCCACCACTTGGCGCAGGGTCAGATAACTTCCGGTGTGGAAGTAGGGACCTGTGAGTTCCACATTGCGCAACGGAGGTGCTTTGAAAGCGCCGTCCCTGCCCACTCGATTCGCGAAGGGCCACGTGCCATGGACCGTATCTTCAAGATTGCCTGCTACATCAGATTGAAGGTTCGCACACAGGTCGTCTCGAAATACGCCGTTAACAGGATCCAGCGTAAAGTCCAGTCCACCCCAGCGAGGGATAGCTGCGGCAGAGACACCATCAAGATCCAGGACCGCAGGGTCAAGATTGCCACTCCAAACAGCGCAATGCAGGTCGCTTCCGTAGAGCAGTTCACCATATTCGATGGCAGGACCGCCCGCAGGTGCCGTGATGGTATTCGGTGTAAAGCCCAGTTCATCGATTTGCGGATGTAACTCGCCCGCTGGTAGGTCGCTGATCCAGGGAGCCATATAAGGAGGCAACTGGGGGTTGACCGGAGTCTTATTAAGACCCGGGTTGATGGATTCGAGCGTGTACGAAGTACCAGGGAAGGTGGCGCCCTCTCCAGTTTCCTCGAATACCCCAAAGCCCTCGATGGTCGGGTCGACGTTCGTCATTGCACAATCCCCTCCAGCTGCATCCGCTGGAGTGTCGCAAGGTTCGAAATCCGCACCACCGATGTTCTTCAAAGCCAGGGCTCCCATGTGAAGCGGCCAGCCGTAGCCATCATTGGCGCCACGACCGATATCTTCACTAGCAGGGCGGAGCCCGATGTTGTATATGCCCTGGTCGCCAAAGGCAAAACCACTGGGAACCGAGACAACCCGCTCATCCCAGGCGGTGTCTGGGTCGTCCACCACGCCCATATCGCGGGGTTCGACTTCAATTACATCTTGAGCAGTTTCCCCAATTTCCTCCGCCAGGATCAAACCCGGAACAAAGGCAAATGGGCCTGTAGGCTCAGGGGACAGGTAAGGTACTGGAAGCTCATATTCCGCTCCTCCCTTGAGAAGTCCGTGGGAGATATTGACGCTGTGATCCGTCTGCTCAGGCCCAATGTGGCAGAGCAT
>Ga0105104_10002012_pt1 | contig 15000 bp, 18 predicted proteins | sample PPLLaktember2015_3_FD_87034 | JGI IMG/M metagenome (GOLD analysis project Ga0105104, IMG submission 87034) | Freshwater sediment microbial communities from Prairie Pothole Lake near Jamestown, North Dakota, USA - PPLs Lake P7 Core (6) Depth... | ecosystem: Environmental > Aquatic > Freshwater >... | reverse complement strand
TTCTGGGTCGTACCGTAGGATTCAGAAAACAGCTCGTTTCGCTGTCCGCGGTTGTGTAATCCCCCGCCTCTGCCACCGGGACCAAGCATATCTTTTGCCGCTGTAATTCGACTGATAGCGGCTTGGGCTTGCGCGTTCGAAGGCGCTTTGCGCGTTTCCTCGGCACGGATATCGGCTTCTTCAAACGGCCGCAACGGCCGCGTAGCTCTGATCGCATCAAGCCGTTTTTTGACATTCTCCTCGGCTAATTTAGAGCCGACGCGATCCAATTGCTTGAACGCCAGACTAGTCTCGCCAACGTCAATGTCGTTGGCACCATCTACAATGGCGCGTCCAATAGCCCGGCCGATCTCGGCCGAGGTGCCGGCCGCGATACCGGCGATCCCCTGCCCAACACCGCCGACAAACCTGCCGGCGGGCGCGAGAATACCGCCACCACCGCGCCGTCCACCGCCACCTGCGCCTAGCGGAGCCGGTGGCGGAGCCGGTGGCGGAGCCGGTGGCATTGACGTTCGCCGCGGCGGTGGCTGCTGTGGATACCCCCAAGGCGGCGTTCTCCACGGTCGCTGAATTTGCGGCCCCGTCGGGCGGGTCGGCGTACGCGGAGGCGGAGGCAAGTGCGAGGCTGCAAGACGAGTTTGTTGACGTGCCGTCGTCGCAATTTGCCTCTGCGCTGCGACGTCCTGTTGCGTGAACTGCTTCTGCGCTGTGACACGTTGTTGCGTAAGCTGCCGAAGCTGCCGCTGCGCCTGCGCCATGCCGGTAGTGTTGACCTTGATGTTGACCTGCGCATGACGCAGACCAGCCAAGGCAGCCTTCAGCTTATTGACCTCTGCAACCGCCTTGCTCAAGCCACTAGCGTTGACTTTTAAGTCAACCTTGATCGACTTGAGCGAATTTGCGGTCGCAAACAATTTTTTCAATTCGGCGTTGATCTTGCGGATCTGCGCCGAGGACTCGTCTTTCACCCTGAGTGTAGCCTGCTCAACAAAGCTTGCCAAAACTAAAACCTCTAGTTCGGTTTGCCGCCGGCCAGGATAATGCGGTTACGCATTTCCTGCCGGTGGACCTTGTTGAAGCCGTTCATGCGAAGGGAGAGTACTGGAATGGTCAGAGGTCTCAGATCGCCAGCCGCCGCACAGTAGTAGCGGAACTCGTCTAATCGCTCGGCGACTCGGCTGGCGGTCCCAAGAAATGCGGGAGCACTTCGCGAGCGATTGCAAAGCCGTCAGCGAACGTGATCTGACTGAGCGCCCATGACGGCAGTGCCGACAAGGTAGTGCCGAGTGGCTTGGCCACGGTCGCGAGCAGTTGCGAACTTTGCTGAAAGATGTTCGGCGCGGCGAGCACGTCCTCGACGTCACCGTAGGTTTTGGCCATGAATTCCAGCTCCGTGATCGGCGGTCGACCTTGACCGCCGGGGAGTGGCGTTCCGAGTTGAAAGGTGATGGCTTTATCGATCCCATCACCAGGACGTACGATCTTGCCAGCGTTGCTGTCGTCGTCCTTGTCGAGCTTGGCCATGATCGCCCAGGACGCTCGGATTGGCATCCGCAACACGTCTTCTGGTTTCAACACGATTGCAGCAGGGCCACTGAAATAGACGACCTGCTTGGACAAGCGTACACGCCGCAGCCTGGCTTCCCACATCTTGCTGGACTGCATGCCCTGCGCTTCGGTGACGAACTCGTTGAACGCCGCGAACGTCATCAACTTGATGATAGCGCCGTCGATCATCCGATCTCCTAACTCGAAGGAGATCGGAATCTTCTCGGGCGGCTTTGGCGGTTCCAGTTTCGTAACTTGAGCTGGTTCTGCCATGGATTACGCCACTGGTACGTACGGGACCGGGAAGGTCGCCGCCATCTCGGCTTCGCTCGGCTCCAGCGTACCTTCGGGCAGCATCTCGTCGATGGTCTTGAACGAGATGGTCATACCGACTTCGTGGGTGTCGCTCTTCTCATCACCGGTACCGGTGCCCCTCGCCGCAGAGTAGACGAGGCCGTTGTAGTACTCGACCTGCAGCGTGACGTCGGAGCAGCCTTGGTACATCGCGAGTGGGATCCGGATGTCGCGGATCACGTTGATCTCGACCTCCGGATTGGTGGGTACGCGCTTGACGTACCCCCATGGCAGCGGCTCGTTGTTGTAGCCGCACAGTCGCCACGTCGGCAGCGTGTCGGTGGCGAGGTGGTGCGAGATCGGACCGTAGATTGCGTCGGTGTCGCAATCCTTGAACGTCAGCAGGATGTTTTTGACACCGACCTGGTTCGTACACGTCATTGAATTACCCTTTCCCTAGGGGGATGGAGGGCCGGCCTCTCAGCCGGCCCCATCAGGTCAGCGCCGCGGTGCCGGTCGCCCGGCCGCTTGTGGCGTCGGAACCGGTGGCACTGGCTGCCCGGATGCGGCTGGCGGCGGCGTCGGTGCCGGCCCTTGTCCAGGGCGCGCTGGCGGCGGCGTAGAAGGCTTGGTGCCAGCTGCTGGCGGAAGCGGCTGCCCCGGCCGCGCCGGAGGGCCGGGCGGGAGGCCTTGATCGGGACGTGCCGGTGCGCCTGGGAGGCCCTGCTCAGGGCGTGCGGGGCGGCCAGGAAGGCCTTGATCCGGACGCGCGGGTGCGCCTGGCAAGCCTTGATCCGGACGCTCAGGACGGCCGCCTGGCAGTCCCTGATCGGGACGGCCGCCGAGATCGTCCGCGGTGATAAAGTCGTAGCTGCCGTCGGCATGATGGATGAGCACCCAGCCCTGATCGGCCGGCAGATTACCGGGGCGATTGTGGCCAGGTGGGAGACCTTGATCAGGACGGCCGGCACCACCGGGGAGCCCCTGGTCGGGGCGAGCACCGCTGCCCGGAAGACCTTGATCAGGCCGCGCAGGTCGGCCTGGGAGTCCTTGATCAGGACGCGCCGGGCGACCCGGGAGCCCCTGATCGGCATGCCCATAACTGGGCAGACCTTGATCGGGGTGCCCGTAGCCAGGCAGACCTTGGTCGGGATGACCGTAACCAGGCAGACCTTGGTCGGCGTGACCTTCGATCGGCACAACAGCCGCCACGAAAGGCTGCTCACGGCTGTTGAGTGGAATGATCCAATAGTTTGACATGTGTTATTCTCCAGTTAGCCGTTCTTTTCGAGGATCGGTTAGGGAGTCCGGCCATGCGCGTTTTGAAATCCAATTCATGTGTGCCGGACTCCTGTCTCCGCATTCATACGGTTCAACAGTTCGAGAGCAACGCAGGCTGTGCGTTTACGTGGATGCTGCGGATGCGGCATGGCGGGCGATAGATAAAGTTGACCCACAATTTGCCGCAGACGCCCTGACACTTCGGCGCGACTTCAAAGTCGGTCCGAAGCTGGATGTCGTTATCGATGTCGTCGAACTCAGAGAACAAGACACCGATGTGCGCCTTCGCCCACGTTCGGATCAAACCGAGGATGAGCTTGGGGTTGGTCCCCCTGATGCCGATCGGAATGGTGGTGTTCTTCGTAAACAGTCCCAGTCCGAGGACGTGGCCGAGCGCGATCGCCATCTGATCGGCGGTCACGGCAGCCAGACGCCGCGAGTTGACATCCCACCAGGTCGAGTTGAGGCGCCGCTCGTCGTCGTAGAGGTTGTTGGTGCTGTCGTTGACGATCATCGGCGAGGTCAGATGGCCGGTGCCGTTCTGATAAGGAACGGTGACCACAAAACCATTGGCCTGAAGTTGCTGCTGCTCGTCGAACGTGAAGCACTGAATGCAAGACTCTGGAATATGCACGCAACGCAGCACGCCGTAGTCCGGACCTTGAATGGACATCTCCGGATTGTCGACCGCCAGGCAACACGACTGCGCGGCATAAGCGGCAACCTTCATCCAGCCGACGCCAGGATCGCTACAGCAATGCGCAACGCGGCTGACCTCAGCCGAGTTGGTGAAGGTCGACAGGATCTCGCCGAGGGTGCCTGTATTGTATGTGTATCCATGCCCAAAACACTGAGGCTTGATACAATTCCAGGCGTCCGCGATGTACTCGATCATCGCGTCTTGCCACGCCGGCGTGTCGTAGAGCATGCCGATGCAGCAGTAGCAGCACTCGCCGAGCAGGTTGATATAGTCGAGCTGCTGGATCGGCACGTTGACGCCAGCAAGGGTCTGAATGAACTCGAACTCGATGCCCTTGGGGGCATAGTCACGGGTTTCGTGCCAGTTGTAATAAACCTGGATGCAGTTGCCGACAGTGCCGGCGTTCTTGGCGCGGAGCGTGATCTCGCCGGTGTTGACGCCAACAACTTCGAATGGCAACCCTGCCTGCTCCGTCAACTCCTGAGACACGAGCAAAGCGGCATCGCCAGCCGTAGTGCCCTTGACAATGCGCGTCGAGGTGACCCAACGGCCGTCAGCGATATACATATCGATGCGGCCGAAGGTGGTGGCATCACCGGTGAACCTGAGCACGTACTCGGCCTTCTGCTGCGCACCGACAGATGCGTCTTTGCGCGGCAGAGCGTAGAAGTCGAGCGCGTTGTTGGCGCAGCACCGGAATGCCGTGCGCAATCCCTCGGTGATCACCGAACCCTCGCCGAAGAGAGTGTCGATATCGCGCAGCGATGGGATCTTGATCAGCTTGCCGTCTTCCGCGATTCCGGTGTCGAGCATCTGCCCTTCGAGCAAAATCCGGCACCGGTTCGGGTAGCGGTTGAGCGAGGGATCGAAGCAGATGCTGATGGCACCGCTTCGGAGTGAGTCGATAGCCATAGTGCGTTACTCCTTTGCTGGCGTCGTCAGGACTTGCTTAAGACGCGGACTCGTCGGGATTGCGTGGACGTTGCGGTAGCCGGCGACTGCCAGCGCGAGCGCCGCCTTCCGACGGCAAGGTGTTGTCCAGGATGTGGTCAGAACCACTTCCTGCCGGAGGTGGAGGCGGTGTGTAGTCTTCTTGCTCAATATCGCCCCAGTGGTCGCGCAGGCGAATGATCTTCTCGGTCTCGTTCACCGTCTGCCAATCGTGCTTGAGCTCTTTGCCTTCATTGAAGGCCCGCCGACCTTCCTTAACGCGGATGCGGACAGTGGCCATCTCGGGCCTCCTCTCTGTTTGCTGCTTCGGGGACTTAAAACCTACAAACACGGGTCGCATTTTTCGTTCTCCTCGGGGAAGAAGCACTCGATCTCCGGGCAACAACCCTTCGGAGCGCATAGGTCAAAGCTGATGGTGAACGGTTCGCCCTTCTCATTGTCGATCGGACAGAACCGTTTGCTGGCGATGAAGTTGAAGCTCAGCCGGACTGCGAGCTCGTCGGCAAGAATGGTGAGGCTGCGATAGGCGATGTGCTCGCCGTCAGGCGTTTTCCAGCGCCCGAAATTCGACAGCAACTTGGTGCGAACCGCTTCGTAATCGTAATACGACCAAAACGGCGTCTCGGCACCGGTCGCTTTCTTATAGCGGCTCGGCTCCAGCCAGAACTCGACGACGAAGACGTCTTCGATATCGAAGCTCGGGTTGTAGCTACGCTTGGCCTGATCGCCGACTCCCTTCGCGAACGCCACCATCACCAGCGGCAGCGTCGGTACATTCAATTTGGTGATGTGCGCGTCGCTGACAGCAAGGGCACGCCCGCCGAGCTCGGGAAACCATTGGGTAACGGCTTCCGCCACCGCCGGCAGAAAGCGAACGGGTTCTTTCTCCGGCGGCGCTTGCGGCGCTGCCGGTTGGAATTGAACGTTCATCGGTCATACTGCTGCTGCTACCAGCGCTTCGATCTTCTTGAGCAGATCGCGCGCGGCCGGCGACAAGGTCACTTCCTTGCGCTGGATCGGACCCCAGTGGGCTTTGCGCTTGCGCAGGCCGACCGCGGTCGTGAAGACGGCAAAGGCCGGGGAGAATTTACCCAGCCACTGGAACGAGGCGCCCTTGCCGCTGCCATAGACATCAAGGTTGGACGAGGTCGGGCTAATGCCCTCGCGGAAAACGTCCAAGCAGCCCTGTGGATCTTTCCAGTAGACATCGAACAGCTTCTTCATCTCTGGAGAGGCGGTGTGCATGTTGGCCGACATCTGGAACAGGCCGGCCTCGCAGGTGTCAGCGGCAACGTTGTCAGCCGACATGTCGCGGCCCTCGCAGTACTTGCCCGAGGACTCGCGCATGCCGAGCCCGCTGAGGAGCGTAAACAGCGCGCGCATGGTTTCCAGGCCGTCGTCGGAGACATCGAGATTGATGTCTTCGAGTTCGTTCTCGTACCAGGCAAGCGCGTCCTCATCCTCGTCACCGGCGGCTTCGGCCATGACCATGGCGGCGGAGTTGCCTTGCTCCAGCTTGACCACGGCGAGCGCGTAGCAGAGCGCCATGCCGGGGATGTAGCCGGGCGGCGCCACGCTGCGGCCAGGCCAGGCGTAATCCATCAGCGAGGAGGATTCGGCGAGCGCGATCACCTCCGCCGACAACCCCTTGGGCAGGCCGCTCTCGCCCTGCGCCATACGACGATCGAGCTCGTCGATGTACTCCCAGGTCGTCGGACCCACGACACCATCTGAGGTGATGCCGACCGCTTTCTGGAACGCCTTGACCTGCGTCTCGGTGGTGGAGCCGAAGTCGCCGTCGGCGTTATCGCCGAGCAGCCCGAGCGATTTCTGCAGCGCCACCACGTCAGGACCGGTGTCGCCTTTGCCGAGCGTCGGATGCTCCGCTACCGGCACATCCGGCGGTGGTCGCCCCGGCGGACGGCCCGGCCGCTCGAACGGCGGGATTGGCTCCGGCGGCCTGGCGACACCCTCGCCACCGAGCACAGTGGCCATGGCATCGATGATGGCGTCAAAGTTCTCGCGATATTTGTCGGTGTCACAGGAGCTGTCGCAGAAGCAAATTTCCATCAACACGCTGGGCATGTCGGTGTTGTTGAGAAAATACAGCCCGGTGTTTTTCTTCGGCCCGCGGTCGATGAAGTCGCCGGCCACAGCAACGTTGTGCGACAGCTCGTCGGCGAGCGCGCCCTGCGTCACATACAGCATCTCAGTGCCCATGCACTTCGAGCCCTGCTCGTAGGCATTGAAGTGGCAACTGATATCCAGCTCTCGCGTATGCTTGTTGTGGTTTGAGACAATGGTCTTGAGATTGGTGTCCTGATTGGTGGAGGTGTCATCATGAAATACGACAACACTGACACCACGATCCTCCAGCGCTTCGGCCAAGGCGTCGACAACCTTGCGGGCTTCATCAACCTCATCGAGATAGGGATCGCTCGGGGAGCCGCTGGGACTACCGGCGGCGCCGCGAATTTTCAAACCGTGACCAGAACTGATAACAATCGATTTGTAAGTGGTCATCCCAAGCTCCAGTGGACCCAATGGCCCATGTTACCGCTTGCGGCCGCCATCCCCTCTTGCAGCGCGTTGTCAGACATCTTTCTGCGCGCCATTTTGCTGGTGCCGTGGCGTAGAAATCCGGAATAGGGCATCGAGGTGCCGATGGTGACGCTGTCGGACGTGGTCTCGTGATTGATGCTGTCGATCAAGCCGCCACTCTGCGTATTCGGCCACGCACCCGGTGCGGAGTGACCGGGACCGCTGCCCATACCACCGCGGAACGCAGCCTCGGCGGCTTCGCCGATCGCATCCAGCCAAGCCTGCAGAGACGACTTGTCCTTGACCGCGCGGAACTGAGTCCACGGCTGAAACGAGATTTCGATCATGGTTAGAGCCTGACGTTGCTCTTTACGGGAGAGAGCTCGCTGTTGCGCGGAGGCGATGCGGTATCGGCCCGCTCATACAAGTGGCAAGCAATCTCAATCCAGCGATGATCCTCAGTCTCGGTCGAGCCTAGGACCTTGTACCAGCGCGGAAGTCCCTTGCGACGCGCCTCGTAAATCCAAGCGGTATTGGTCGGATCGAGATCGTGCTGAAACCGGATCGAAATCCAATGGCTCTGATGCAGTTTCGGGTCGAGAATGGTGTAGCCCTGCGCGCCGATAAATGTGCCCTTGGATCCGAAGGTGAGGAACGGCCTGATGCGCGCCCAGGTCTCGACCACCTCTTTGCGTATGAGCTCCATGGTGCCGTTCTGCTCGACCACGTCGAGCATCGAGCACAACACGATGCGGTGACGCAGATCGGCAATGACGGTTTTGCCAATGGTCATCAGATCGCCTCAGGGTCATATTGCCGCCAAGTCTCGATCGCGCCTGATGCCAACGCGATGTTGTTGCTGCCCATCAAGCCTTTGGTCGAATTGTCTTCCTTGTTACGCACCGTCAACAGGATGTCGCCGGGGTGCTCTAGCACCCAAGCGACAAACTGCAACATGCCAAGAATGACACCCGTAGGAACGTCGGCGGGGCATTTGAAGCCAGCCTTGTAGGCGGCCATCATATCGGCGTTGAGGTGATGCGACGAGCAGGGATCGCAGCAGTTCGATAGATCGAGCCAGCCAGTCCATATCGGCACCTGGATCGTACGAGTGTTGGGCGGGACGCGGATGGCGTGATTGGCGTTAACGTTCTGACTGCCGTAGAGATGCACGAGCCCGTCGGCGACCGGATATTGCAGCCGATGCTTGTAGGTCAGCTTGCCAAACCGCGGCCGTGATGGCCCCTGAATGGCTTCGGTCACAACCCTCTGATTGGTAAGCAACGCGCCGGTGTAGAGCTCGGCCGCCTCAACAGCCGCGCGGCGATAGACCTCCAGCATCTCGTCGGAGACACCCGCCACATCGTCGGTCTTGGTGTGCTGGCGGATGAGATTGATCGACAGCGCCTCGTTCCAATCGAGCGGAATGAGCTTGCCGACCGGCAGCGGCGGCTCGTTGGGGTCTTTGCGTTGCGGTTCGACGAAAGTCAGCACTTCACAATTCTCACATCACAGCAGTCGTTCTTGTAGTAGCAGACGCAGTCGCAATCGAGCGCGCCCTGCCGGAACGTCAGCCGGAACACCTGACAGGTCTGCGCTGCCGGGCTCGCGATCAGCGGGACGGTCACGCGATAGAGGCGGGTGTCGACGATGGGGGTGCCGATCTCAAGATCAAGCTTAGGCGTCATCAAGCCGGCGTCGATCTCGACCGCGATCATCACTTCGAACACGAACGGCGCATTGACGCCGTCGGAGGCGGAGCAATAGAACCGCTCCTCGCCCATGAAATTCTGGCTCGGCATGTAGGTGAACGCGCCGTTCGGATCGAGCTTGAGCTTGCCATGTCGAGGGCCGTAATGCGGCAGCACCTTGTAGGTGCAGACCACACCTTCGGGATCCAGCACCTTGGTCGTCAGGTCGTCGACCAGCTCGACGTTCTTGCCGGTATGGAAGCGCACCATGGCGTCGGTGCTGTAAATCGCCGGCGGCATATTGGACGATAGCGCGACGTCGCAGGTTTTCTTCTCTTCGATTTCGATCGAAGGAAGACAGTGCAGGCCACGCTTCAAGAGATTTGGCACCGCCCACGGGGCGTAATCGAGATACAGCGGCAGCGTCTCGCCGGGCTTGATCGACACGACCTCGCAGCAGCAGGAGATGCAGCTGTCGGTGTTGTTATAGGAGTCGATCGTGAGCGCCAGCATGATCCTGCTCCGGGAAAAGGCCTGGAGGCGCAAGCCCCCAGGCTGAGTTAGAGGACGTCGTCACAAACACTTGAAACAGGGTGGAATTGCCAGCGTGATGAACGTCGGTGGCGCACACGCAGGCACGCAGGTGGTCTTGATCATGTTGCAGTCTCCTTTGGTTTCGCGTCCGTTTCTAACCCGTTGTTATAGGCGCGCGCCTCGGACGCCTTCATTAGCCGCGCGTAGCGGTTCTTGATCAGCCAGTTCGCAGTCTCCACCGGAATAACAACCTCCATGGTGTCAACTTCCCACTCGACCCGAGTGACCAGCGCCGGCGGCAAATAACTGGTCTTGAAGTCGAACCACTTGGTCTCGGTATCTTGACCGCTGGACACCAACATGACGCAACCAAGCGACTTGCCGTCAGCCGTAACTGGTGGCGAATTCTCACGAACAATCAGGCGCTCATCGGCCGCCATGGCAAACTCCTCACAAGCCAATCGCGCCAACCCAGGCGCGGACAGATTGTGCGCCGCAATCTGATCTGGGCCAAGGGATCCTTTGATGTGTCGACCTCTTGCATGATCTGAACGTAGCCGTCGAAATCGGCGGCAAATTGCAGCTCGCGCATGGGCTGTTGCTCGGTCAACCGCAGCATCAACGGGGTCAGCACCGGCGGCCGGTCATTGACCATGACGTCGATCATTGGAGCGTAGGGCGAGAACTCGTTACGACGACCTTCGCGGGCAAAGACGAAGAGGCGACCGAGCGTCGCCCCTAGGCGTAGTCGGGCCACGATATGAACGTCATCGCCTGGCCCGACCCGCAATGCTTTACCGACGCGAACACGCATCGCTTACATCGGTCCGGAGAGCACCATCACTGCGCGCACATTGGACACGTCGCCGCTGACACTTTTGAGCAGAACGAAAGCGTCCGGCTTACAGGGGATGGTGGCTGAGCACTTCTGGCCGGCGACAGTGCCAGCCGGAAGCATGATCTGCGTCAACGGATTGGGGACGACGCCCCAAGGCGCGACGCAGGTCAGAACCTCCTCGACCGAATAAGGCGCACCGGCGATACAAGGATCGACATCGTCGGCGGGTGCCGCCTGAACCTCAAAAATGGTGTCGGCAGCAAGGTCGGTCATGACCTCGAACGTCCAAGCGAACTTGATGTGCTTGCGCACATCGATCGTCGCCGCAGCAGCACCGTCCCACGCAAGCAGGCCGGTGTTTTGCATTGCAGTATTACCCCAGATCATAGCATTTCTCCTTTATCTCGCGAACACGAGTGTTCGCTTAGGGGCCAACTTTGAGGATGCGGGCGGCCGGGCAGCAGGCGGTGAAGCCACCGTCTTCGGCGCCGAACACATATTTGACGCACCAGGCGGTCGATTGGCCCTCCCATTGTTCGATCCAGAGCGGGCGCTTGTTGACCGCATAGTACGCCGCGGACCACGCACCGACGGCCACCAAGAAGTCACCGGTGACGAACGGTGCGGCCGCTGAGCCCAAGGTCAACCCCTTGGTCGCATCCGGCAGACAGCTGGAGATCCGGATGTTCTCGCGCACGTCCGCCGGCGAGTAGGTCATCAGACCATCGCCGAAGATGAAGCGACCATTGGCGTCGGTGAGCCCGGCCAAGTACGCAAACATGTTGGGGTGCATCACCGCCGTTACCGGCCCGTACTCAAGCGGAGCAGAGGCATAGAAGGTGCGGAAGGCGCGGTGATCGAAGCTCGTGTCGGGAGTATGAACTTCGGTGAAGCAGCCCGCAGCCATCCAGCCGAGCGGCTCGTTGACGCCATTGCCCATCATGAGCGCGGTATTGCGGGCAATCGACTGCGCACGTTTGACCGACGTGTACATGAACGCCAGCAGGTCGTAGTTGGCCTCAGCGATCACTTTGCGCTGGAAGCAGAACACGCCACGGTAGTCCGAGATCACCCCTGATTTGAAGGTGATGTTGCCCTCCGGTCCGTATTCGGCGTCGCACTTGGCGTCGCAGTCGTATTTGCCGATGGCACCGTAATCCACAACTTGCGGGTACATGAACTGGCTCTTCGACACCGTGACCGTGTTGTAGAGGTCCGACATGCCGGAGCAGTCGATGATGCAGTTGAGCTCGATGCCAAGCTGCTCCGGGACGAAGATCGCGCTGTCGAGCGAACCCGCCTCGAACGCTTTGCGCTGGTTCTCGGGAAGCGAGTTGATCACCTTGCGCTTGGGCTCGATGCCGACCAGCCGGACCATCTTGGCCACGGCCGCACGGTAGTCCGTCATGTTGACCAGGTTATCGAGGTCGGGCACGAACTCCTCAGGAGTGCCGCCCTTGTACAAGAATGCTCGCTGCTGCAAGGCGATGCCGGCCTTGCGGTCGTTGTCGTCCAGGTCCTTGCCGCCCTTGAGCAGCGGCATGTCGAGCTGCTTCTTGCAGAAGTCGAGCGCGGCTTCGAGTGACTGAGTCTTGACCAGGATGTCGCCGTAGCACTTGGTGTGCTCCAGCACGCCCTTCTTCAGTTCCTCGTTGTCGGCTTTCACGCCGTCGTAGTGCGTGGTCAACAGTTTGTAGTGATCGTCCGCCTCTTTCTTGGACTTCTCGACCGCCGAGGTCAGCGTGGCGATCTCCTTGGTCAACGGCTCAAGGATCGTGGCGGCGGCATGCGCGTCGGTTGGCGGTGCTTCCTTCGTGAGGAAGTCACCACGCTTGGGATGCATGGTCATAGCTGTATCCTTTGAGGATGTGCCGGCTAGAGCAGGGACTGCACCTTGGCAAGGTCCTTAAGCACCGGCGCTAACATGGAAGCATCCAGCAAGGGATGCGGCGAAGTCTTTGACTCACCACCAGCATGGGTGGGCTTGTCTTGGAGCAAGTGCGCGCAAGACTTCATCACAAGGAAAAGCTTGTGCGCCTCGTTCCTCCCATGTGCGAGCCCTTGGGCGACAAGCGCCTTTTCAAGCTCACTCACGGTATTAGTTTCCTTGATGGTAGCGAAGATGCCGCGCATGTCCTCAAGCAAAGCCTCTAACTCGGGAAACTTACTTTGTGCGTCGTGCTTGACGACGTGCGTGCGCGCATCGCGATTGGCCGGGAAATTGACCAGGCTGATCTCGCGCAATTCGCCGGACTTGATGAGGAAGATGTCCTCGTCTTTCTCTTTGATGAACTCAAAATCCTCTAGCCGGAAACCGACTGAGAAGCCTGACCCGCCGCAGAACTTGGTCTCCTCGTAGAGGTCGCGCACGCGCGCGGACTTGAGACAAAGTTCGGCCTCGATGCGCAGATCTTTGCCGACGGTTTCGAGCTTGCGGATCACGCCAATGTTCGGACCATCGTCTTTGTGATGATCAAGCAGTCTGATCCCGCCTTTGCCGACGTCGAAACCTTTCGCGAAGATCGATTTGTCGAACGCACCAGGCAGCACGCGGTGGCCATAAGCATCAACCGATGGGCTCGAAGCAATGCCGGTGATGGTGCCGTCGGGCAGATTGTTGGTCTGCACCGCGAGGCTCATATTGTGCCTGATAAAATCGCCCTTGGTCGGCATTACGACCTCCCTGTGAATGGCACCACGCTGGAATCTCCCGCTGCGGCTGGCGGTGGCGCCGGCTTGGCGGCGTCCAGCTCTTCGGTCGTCGGCTCGAAGTCGAGCACTTCGCGTTTCTCGTCTGCTGTCAGGAAGGTGACCTTGGAGAGGGTCTCGCCCAGCTCGGCGCGGCCCTTCCAAAGTGCAGGGATTTCATCGAGATTGAACTCGATGATGGCGCCCTCCGGGCAGATCGCCTGCGTCATGCCGGCAGCGATCGGCGCCAAATAACACGGGACAATCGTGTCCTGCCAAAATGCGAGACGCGCCTCGACGTAGTTGCCGGCGTACTTGGCAGCATCGGCAGAGCCCAGGCTAAGAAGCGGCACCGGTACGCCGAATACGCCGGCAATCTGGCGAGTCATATCGTCGAGCGGGATCTTGGAATGAATATCAGCGAGCTGGTTGTCGAGCTTGTCGACTTTGATTGTCGTGTTGAACAGAAACAGCAAATTGCCGCTGTTGTCCTCGCCAGGGGCGGCCTCGGCCATGTGCTTTTCGAGCGCCTGCTGCTGCGCCTTGTTCAGGGTCTTCTCGGCCGAGATCACGTATTTGACGTTGGGGTGGCCTGACGCGGTGTCCAAGGCGCGTTGCATCAACGCGGAGATGATGGCGATCGGCTGGGCGATGCTCTCGATCGCCGCCGGGGTCTGGCCGTAATCGGTGCGGCCGGACAGACTGGGGAAGCTGATCTCGGCAGCATACGGCGCAAGCCCACCCGTGCGTTCCTGCGAACCCTTGCGGGTCGGTAGCCGCTGTGCGTCCGCTCCTGAGCCATACACATAATAATCAACGGTACCACGATTGTTGAGCACGGCGTTCATGTGCTTGGCGTCGAGCGGGTAAATGCCATTGGGCAAGCCATCGGTCTTGACGCCAACCTTGAAGTGCGCCCGGCCGTACAACATCAGATTCATCGCGATCCAATATTGCATTTGCTTTGAATTGAAATTGTCGTTGGGATAGCTCAGCGCATCATTGACCGCCTTGAGCTGGGTCGGCGAGGCCTGGTTGGCTTCCTTCTCGGCCGGGTCCACCACACAGCGCCACGGCACCGACTGCACCGCCGACGCCACGTAATTGGTGATGCGATAGAGCTGCGGTGATTTACGTTGCGCGCTCTCGGCCACGATCGCCGCCGGCCGCGACAGCAAGCGCACTGTTTGCCCCGCGATGACAAGCATCGGTGACTGCGGCTCATCCGAAGACGAGCGTTCGGGCTTCTTCTTAGTGAATAGATCGCGGAGCGCCATGGCGCTTGTTCCGTTCAATGATGGTCAGAAAGATTAAGTGCCGCGCATCTGCTCGACCTCGGCGACATCCTTCTTGTCGATGCCGATGAAGTCGTTGCGCGCTTTGTCAGTGGCCTTGATCAGCTCGTCGAGCTTGGCCTGGATCGCCAGCGTGTCGCGGTTCTGCGTCGCTTGTATGAAGAACACCAGCCAGAACGTAATGATGGTCGTCGACGTGTTGATCCAGAGTTGATGCTCCTCCGACCAACCGTAGTACGGCCCGAGCATCGCCCAGACGATCACCAGCACGATCGAAGCGGCGACTGAGATCGGATGCCCAGAGGCGCGGGCAATGACATCCGTCAGCTTGGCAAAGGTCACACCGTACGGCGTCCCTGCGCTCGCCGCTGTGCCAGCGATGCGCTCTGCACCACCCGCTGTTGTTGCTCCGCCGGCATGCTCTGTCGGCTCATTGACTCATTCTGCCGGCGCGGACCCGGAAACGCGACCGGCGTCCCAGAAGAACCGCCGCGCGAGACGCTGCGGCCCGAAAAAGATTTACCGCCACCACAGCCACAACCCAAGACGCTCTCCTATTTTACTTGCAGCTCGGAAGAGAAGGATACCGAGCACATACCTTTCGGCGAACCGTTGCCTTCTGCGACGGCGAACAATGCT
>Ga0105104_10002011_pt1 | contig 15003 bp, 12 predicted proteins | sample PPLLaktember2015_3_FD_87034 | JGI IMG/M metagenome (GOLD analysis project Ga0105104, IMG submission 87034) | Freshwater sediment microbial communities from Prairie Pothole Lake near Jamestown, North Dakota, USA - PPLs Lake P7 Core (6) Depth... | ecosystem: Environmental > Aquatic > Freshwater >... | reverse complement strand
TGCACGGCGTGCAAGGCGTGCGGGCTGATCTGCCCGGACATCTGCATCGAGATCTTCCGCTAGCGCTGGGGGCGCGAGTATGAAAGTCCTGATGAAGGGAAACGAGGCCCTCTCGGAAGCGGCGATTCGCGCCGGGGCCACGCTCTATTTCGGCTACCCGATCACCCCGCAGAACGAGGTCGGCGAGTACATGTCGCGCCGGCTCCCGACGATCCCCGGGGGCGCCTACATCCAGGCGGAAACCGAGGTCGCCTCGATCAACATGGTCTACGGCGCCACCTCCACGGGCCGCCGGGCGATGACCAGTTCCTCCTCGCCGGGCATCAGCCTGATGATGGAGGGGATTTCGTACCTCGCCGGCGCCGAGCTGCCGGCGGTCATCGTCAGCATCATGCGTGGCGGCCCGGGGCTGGGCAACATCAACCCCGAGCAGGCCGACTACTTCCAGGCCGTGAAGGGCGGCGGTCACGGCAGCTACCGGATGCCGGTGCTCGCGCCCGCGTCGGTCCAGGAGATGGCGGACCTCACGGTGCTCGCCTTCGACCTCGCCGACCAGTACCGCAACCCGGTGATGGTGGCGGCCGACGGGAACCTGGGGCAGATGATGGAGCCGGTCGAGCTGGCCGAGAGCTATCCCAAGCGCTTCGACCACTCCTCGTGGGCGCTGACCGGCGCCAAGGGCCGGGAGGGGCACACCATCACGTCGATCTACCTGGACGCCGACGAGATGGAGACGTACATCCACAAGCTGTACGCGAAGTACGCGGAGATCGAGCAGCGGGAGACGCGCCACGAGGAGTACCTGACGGAGGACGCCGAGGCAATCATCGTCGCCTACGGCATCGTGTCGCGCGTCGTGCGCAGCGCGGTCGAGCAGTTGCGCCAGGAGGGCGTCAAGGCCGGGATGGTTCGGCCCATCACGCTGTGGCCCTTCCCCAAGGCGGCGCTCCGGCGGCTGGCGGACCAGGCGAAGTTCTTCCTGTCCTGCGAGATGTCCATGGGGCAGATGGTCGAGGACGTGATGCTGTCGGTCGATGGCCTTCGGCCGGTCTACTTCTACGGCCGCTCCGGCGGCAACGTGCCGACCCCGGCGGAAGTCGTCGCCGAGGTCAGGAAGCGGATGTGAGGAACCCATGCAGAAGGTATTCGAGCGACCCAAGTCGCTGAACGAGCGCGCCTTTCACTACTGCCCGGGGTGCGGACACGGTATCGTCCACCGCATGATCGCGGAGGCGATCGACGAGCTGCACCTGCAGGAGCGGACGGTGCTCATTTCGCCGGTCGGCTGCTCGGTGTTCGCCTACTGGTACTTCGCCACCGACAACGTACAGGCGGCCCACGGGCGGGCACCGGCGGTGGGTACCGGCCTCAAGCGGGCCAACCCGGACTCGATCGTCATCTCCTACCAGGGCGACGGCGACCTCGCCTCGTCCGGCACCGCCGAGATCATCCACGCCGCCGCCCGAGGCGAGAACTTCACCGTCGTCTTCATCAACAATGCGATTTACGGGATGACGGGCGGGCAGATGGCGCCGACCACGCTGGTTGGGCAGACCAGCTCCACGTCGCCGTACGGTCGCGACCCGAAGTTCGCCGGCCACCCGATCCACGTCAGCGAGATGCTTGCCACGTTGAAGGCGCCGCGCTACATCGAGCGCACCGCCACCAACAACGTCGCGAACCTCACGCGGACGAAGCGCGCGATCAAAAAGGCGCTCGACCTGCAGAACAAGGGCGAGGGCTTCACGTTCGTGGAAGTGCTCTGCACGTGCCCGACCAACTGGGGCATGGACCCGAGCGAGGCCATTGACTGGATGGAGTCGTCGCTGATGCCGGAGTACCCGCTCGGTGTCTTCCGCGACGTGATGAAGCCGGAGGTGAAGTGATGACCTACGACATCGTGCTCGCCGGCTTCGGCGGCCAGGGCATCCTCTTCCTCGGCAAGATGATCGCGACCGCCGGGATGCTCGAGGGGAAGGAAGTCTCCTGGATCCCGTCCTACGGGCCCGAGATGCGCGGCGGTACGGCCAACTGCTCGGTGGTGGTCTCCGACCGCCGGATCGGTACCCCGGTGGTAACGCACCCAAACGTCCTGGTAGCGATGAACCGCCCGTCGCTGGAGAAGTTCGAGGTGAAGATGGCGCCGCAGGGCTTCCTGCTGGTGAACCGGACGCTGATCGAGATCGATCACACGCGGTCGGACATCGAAGCGGCCTACGTGGACATCACCGGCCTGGCCGGCACCGTGGGGAACCCGCGGCTGGCGAACATCGTCGCGCTCGGGGCGCTCATCGCCCGCGTGCCGATCGTCGGCAGGGACACGGCGATCGAGGCGTTGAAGAAGGAATTGTCGGGCAAGAAGGCGGCGCTGCTCGATTTGAACCTGCAAGCGCTCGAAGCGGGCGCGCAGGCAGCGCTGGCGCACGCGTGACGCTCGTCAGTGGTCAGTGGGCAGTGGGCAGTGGTCAGTGGTCAGTGTGACACGCGTGACCACTGGCCACTGATCACTGGCCACTGTCCACTTTCCCCACGACCACCCCCGCCGGCCGCAGGATCTCCTCCCCGATGCGGTACCCCTTGCGGACCTCCGCGACCACCACCTCGTCACGTGACGCCTCGGAGACCGGCACTATCGAGACGGCCTCGTGGACCCGGGGGTCGAAGGCCTGGCCCTCCGACACCAGCGGGGTGATGCCGGAGGCGGCGAGCTTCGCGAGGAAGAGGTCTCTGACCAGCTCGACGCCCTTGAGCAGGGCGGGGTCGGTCGTCGTCGCCGCTCGGGCGGCGGTGATCGCGCGATCGAGGTTGTCGGCCACGTCCAGGAAATCGAGCAGCAGGGCCCGTCGCGCCCGGTCGATCTCCTTGTCGAGGTCGCGCCGCAGCCGGGCGCGCACCTGGTCGAACTCGGCGGCGCTCTCCCGGTAGCGGGCGGCGTGCGCCTGGATGGCCTTGTCCTTCTCGGCGAGTTGCCGCTCCAGGTCCTCGACGTAACTGGGCTTGCGGGGAGCGGACGGCTCGGCGCCGGTCTCCCCTTGGGCCCACCAGCGCCGATCGACGACCTTCACCGGGCCGTCGGTCTTGTCGGTCTCCATTGCCATCTCAGGCCGTCGCCTCCGCAAAGGTGAACGTGAGGTGATCGTCCTCGAGATCGATGCGGACCGTGCCGCCGTGCTCGAGCTTCCCGAAGAGGATCTCGTCGGTCAGCGGGTCACGCACCTCGCTCTGGACGACGCGCGCCAGGGGCCTGGCGCCGTAGATCGGGTCGTAGCCGCGCGCCGCCAGCCAGGCCCTGGCCCGCGGTTGCAGCTCGATGGCGATCTTCCGCTCGGCCAGCTGCGACTCGAGCTGCAGGACGAACTTCTCGACGATGGTCTCCATCACCCCGGCGCTCAGCGGCGAGAAGTCGACGATGGCATCGAGGCGGTTCCGGAACTCCGGGCTGAAGACGCGCTCGATGGCCGACTTCGTCCGGCTGCGCGCCGCCTGGTCCCGGACGTCCGTGCCGGCGAAGTCGCCGCCGAGCGTGGAGCTGAAGCCAATCGTCCCGGCGCTCATTTCCCGCGACCCCGCGTTGGAGGTCATGACGAGGACCACCTGGCGGAAGTCCGCGCGCCGCCCGTTGTTGTCGGTGAGGGTGGCGTGGTCCATGACCTGGAGCAGGATGTTGTAGATGTCGGGGTGCGCCTTCTCAATCTCGTCGAGCAGCACCACGCTGTAGGGGTGCGTGCGCACCGCGTCCACCAGCAGGCCGCCCTGCTCGAAGCCGATGTAGCCGGGCGGCGCGCCGATCAGCCGCGATACGGCGTGCTTCTCCATGAACTCGCTCATGTCGTAGCGCAGGAACTCGTTGCCCAGGTGCAGCGCGAGCTGCTTGGCCAGCTCCGTCTTGCCGACGCCGGTCGGGCCGGTGAAGAGGAAGCAGCCGGCGGGACGATCGGGCTGCGACAGTCCGGCCCGCGACCTCTTGATTGCCTGCGTCACCATGTGGACGGCGTCGTCCTGGCCGAACACCACCCGACGCAGCGACTCCTCCAGCGTGCGGAGGCGCTCCTTGTCGGACGCGGTCGCCTGCTTGTCGGGAATCCGCGCCATGCGGCCGACGACGCGCTCGATCTCCACCGGTGTGACGGCCGGACGCGGCAGCGCCGTCTCGGGCGCGTCGCCCACGGCGATCGCGACGGCGTCAGCGGGCGCGCTCGCCTGCAGGCGCAGCATCGCGCCCGCCTCGTCGAGGATGTCGATGGCGCTGTCGGGCAGGCGATAGTCGCGGAGGAAGCGCTTGGCCAGCTTGGCCGAGACCTCGATGGCCGCGTCGGAGTACTCCACCTGGTGGTGTTCCTCGTAGCGCACGCGGAGGCCCTGGAGGATGCGGATCGTCTCGTCGACCGAGGGTTCCTCGACCACGACCTTCTGAAGCCGGCGCGCGAGCGCCCGGTCCTTCTCGATCTGCTTGAACTCCTCGAACGTGGTGGAACCCACGACCCTCAGCTCGCCTGCGGTGAGGACCGGCTTGATCAGCGTCGCCAGGTCCATGGTGCCGCCCGTGGTGGCGCCGGCTCCGATGGTCGCGTGGATCTCGTCGATGAAGAGGATCGGCAGGCGGCGGTTCTTCAGCGCGACGAGCACCGCCTTGAAGCGCTCCTCGAAGTCGCCACGGAAGCGCGTGCCGGCCAGCAGCGCGGCGGTATCCAGGCTGAAAATCTCGGCCCCGGCGAGGATGGACGGCACGTCCGGCTCCAGGAGCCGCACGGCCAGGCCCTCGGCCAGCGCCGTCTTGCCGACGCCGGCGTCGCCGACGAACACCGGGTTGTTCTTGCGCCGCCGGCAGAGGATCTCCATGGTCCGCTGCAGTTCGACGGCTCGCCCGATCAGCGGATCGAGCGCGCCAGTCCGGGCCCGGTCCGTGAGGTTGATGGTGTAGCTCGCGAGTGGGTCGCGGCCGGCCTGCTGGCCCTCCCCCGGCTGGACTTGCGGCCGGCGACGACCTTCCTCTGCAGGCTGGGGCGGGACGGGCACCTTCGCGACGCCGTGCGAGATGTAGTTCAGCACGTCCAGCCGGGTGACGGACTGGGCCTCGAGCAGCTGGCAGGCGTAAGCGTTGGTTTGCTGCAGCATCGCCGCCACGAGGTCGCCGGCGTTGACCTCGGGCTTGCCCGCGCTCTGCACGTGGAGCACGGCCGTCTGCAGCACGCGCCGGAAGGCCCGGGTCTGCTCGGGCTCTTTCTCCATTCCCCGCGGGAACTGCTCGACCGAGCTCTGGAGGAACGCGTCGAGCTCGCGACGGAGGCGGGGCAGGTCGGCGCCGCAGGCGGCGAGGATCCGTTCTCCCTCCAAATCGTGCGTCAGCACGTAGAGCAGGTGCTCCAGCGTGAGCGTGGTGTGCCGACGGGAGACCGCCTCCCGGTAGGCGATGTGCAACAGCATTTCGACGGCCGCACTGAACATCTGTGGCTCCAGCGAATCACGCCTGCTCGAGGCTCGCCATCAGTGGGAATCCCCGCTCGCGCGCGAGGCCAACCACCAGGGCGACCTTCGTCTCGGCAATCTCGTACGGGTAGACACCGCACACGCCGCGGCCCTGCTGATGCACCTGCATCATCACCCGGTAGGCCTCCGCGGGCCCCTTCAGGAACACCGACTCGAGCACCTCGACGACGAAGTCCATCGTGGTGTAGTCGTCGTTGTGCAGCACCACCTGGAACATCGACGGTTCCTGCGGTGCCTGCTCGGGCTTGTCGATGAGCTCGGTGCTGCGCTTCCGGCGTTCGTCAGCCATCCGGTTCCTGTCCGGGGGTCTCCTCGCTGCGGCGTGTGACTCCAGTATAAGCCCTTGGGCGCGCGGACGGGTTGCCGCGCCCGACCGGGCGATGCAGAATGCAAAATGCAGAATGCAAAATGCAGAATGGAAGAAGACAGCACACGGGCGAGGGACAGACCATGCCGGAAGAGCAGCAAGCGTGGGGACTGGGGGGTGAGCGATGGTGACGACCCTGGACGTGGGGCTGCAGGGCAGGCAGGAGGTCGTGGCTGCCGGGCTCATCGAGGGGCCGGCCGGGATCGCCGTGGTCGATCCGGGGCCGTCGAGCAGTCTGCCGGGTCTCGAGGCCGGCCTCGCCCGGATGGGGCACAGCCTCGACGAGATCGGCGCCGTGCTGGTCACCCACATCCACCTGGATCACTCGGGGGCCGCCGGGACCATCGTCCGCCGAAATCCGCGGGCGCGGGTCTATGTGCACGAGCGTGGCGCGGCGCACGTCGTGGATCCCGGGAAACTGGTGGCCAGCGCCACGCGGCTGTACGGCGACGCGATGGAGCGCCTGTGGGGAGAGATTGCCCCCGTGCCGTCCGACCGTGTCCACGCGCTGCGCGGAGGTGAGACGATCGAGGTGGCGGGCCTGCCCCTCGAGGTGGCCTACACGCCCGGGCATGCCGTCCACCACGTCTCCTATTTCGAGGCCGGGTCGGGGACTGCCTTCGCCGGGGATACGGCAGGGATCCGCATCGCGCCGTGGCCGGCCGTCGTGCCTCCGACGCCGCCGCCCGACATCGACGTCGAGCTGTGGGCGGAGTCGATTCGCCGCCTTCGGGCCTGGCGCCCCTCGCGGCTGTTCCTCACGCACTTCGGGCCCTTTGAGGACGTGGAGCACCACCTCGACGACCTGGAACGGCGGCTCGCGTCGATGGCCGCGATGGTACGGCAGTCGCTGGAGGAACCGGCGGCGGACGACGATGCGCGCATCACCAGTTTTACGGCCGCCCTCAAGCAGTCGCTGCGCGAGGGATTGCGCGACGAGGCGGCAGCCGCGCGCTACGAGCGGGCCGTCCCCTTCGCTCATTGCTGGGCGGGGCTGGCGAGGTATTGGAGGAAGAAGATGGTGTAATGGTCAGTGGCCAGTGATCGGTGGTCAGTAGATCACGCAGTCACGCGTGACACCGTCATTCACTGACCACTGTCCACTGAGCACGGTCCACTATTCCCAAAGGCGTCGGTACACCGCCCGTGCGGCGTGCTCGCAGCGGTCGTCAGGGATGATGAACGTCACGCGCGTGGCCGTCAGTTCGTACGCGCGGACCTCGCCGGCCGTCTCCCGCAGGAGCGCGACGAGACCGGGCAGCGCGCTCCCGAGTGTTCCGCCCTCGCCGACCACCGACAACCAGGCGCAGGACCCCAGACGCTTTAGCGGCGTGACCCCGGCTTCGCGGAAGGCCTCGGCAAGTTCCTGCCGCTTGTCGGCAGTCGCACCGGCCACGAGGGTGCTCGCTTCGGCATCAGCCACGGTCATGACCAGCCGGCGGGCCTCCCACGCCTCACGTCCCTCGTTGTTCATCGCGCCGCCCGGCAGGGTGACCGTCTCCATTCCCCGAAGCCAGGCGAGCCCCACGATCGGCGCAGCATCCGGTCCGTCGTGGATCAACGTTCCCGGCGCGTCCGAGAAGGTGGAACGGACGACGAGCGGAAGCCCGGCGCGGCAGCCGGCGGCGACCGACCGCGGGTGCATCACTTTCGCCCCGAACCGGGCCATCTCCAGCATCGCGCGGTAGCTGATCGCCTGAAGCAGCGGCGCACCGGGGACCACCCGGGGGTCGGCGGCTGCCACGCCCTCGACGTCGGTGAAGATCTCCACCCGGTCCGCGCCGAGCGCCACCCCTACCGCTACCGCGGAGGTGTCGCTGCCGCCGCGGCCAAGGGTCGTGTAGTCGAGCGTGCCGGGAACCACGCCCTGGCCTCCGGTGACCACCGGCACCTTCCCCTGGTCCAGCAGTTCGCGGAGACGCGACGGGTCCACGCGGACGATCTCGGACTCGACGTGGTGCCCGTCGGTGTAGATGCGGGCCTGGGCGGCGGTCAGGCCGGCCGAGTCAATCCCGGCCCGTTTCAACGCGTGCGACACCACCGCCACGGCAATGGCCTCGCCGCACGTGAACATCAGGTCGTAGTCGCGTGGATCGACGGCGCCCGCTCCGTCCAGGCGAAGCAGGTCGAGCAGCGTGTCGGTGGCGTAGGGGTCGCCCCGGCGGCCCATGGCGGAAACGACGAGCGCCACCTGGTAGCCGGCGCCTCGGGCCTGCCGGACGTGCCCGATCACCTGGGAGCGCCGCTCCGCGGTGGAGACCGACGTCCCCCCGAACTTCTGGACGAGCACCGGGTGAAAGCTCATGGCACCCTGACGAGGCCGTCCGCCACGAGGCGCTCGGCAATCTGCACGGCGTTGAGCGCCGCGCCCTTCCGCACGTTGTCGGCCACGATCCAGAGGTTGAGGCCGTTCTCGATCGAGTAGTCCTCCCGGATGCGGCCGACGAACACGGCATCGGTGCCCGCCGCGTCCGCGGGCATTGGGTACTTGCGCTGGGAAGGGTCGTCGACGACGCAGATCCCCGGTGCCGCGGCCAGGAGCGCGCGCGCCTCCCCGGCCGTGAGCTTGACCTCCGTCTCGATATTGACCGACTCGGAGTGCCCGACGACGACGGGCACGCGGACGGTGGTGGCGGTGACCCGGATCGTGGGGTCGCCCATGATCTTCACGGTCTCGTGCACCATCTTCCACTCTTCCTTGGTGTACCCGCCGTCCTGGAAGACGTCGATCTGGGGGATCAGGTTGAAGGCCAGCGGGTACTGGAAGGTTCGGGGCGGGGAAGCGGTCCCTCGCTCGAGGATCTCGTAGGCCTGCCTCCTCAGTTCGTCCACGCCGTTCTTCCCGGCGCCGGCGGCCGCCTGGTAGGTGGAGACCACCACCCGCCGGATGCGGGCGCGGTCGTGGAGCGGCTTGAGGACGACGACCATCTGGATGGTGGAGCAGTTCGGGTTGGCGATGATGCCCTTGTGCCACGCGAGGTCGTGGGGATTCACTTCGGGGACCACGAGCGGGCAGGCCGGGTCCATGCGCCAGGCCGAGCTGTTGTCCACGACCACCGCGCCCTGCCGCACGGCCCTGGGGGCAAGGTCCAGGCTGGCCTCGCCGCCGGCCGAGAAGAGTGCGAGGTCGATGCCGGCGAAGGTCGCCTCGTTCGCCTCCAGGCATCTGACGGTGCCGCCGCGGAAGGGAAGTTCGGCCCCGGCCACCGCGGCGGTGTCGAGCGGCCGGAGTTCCGCAACCGGGAAGCCGCGCTGCTCGAGCGTCTTGATCATCTCGGTGCCGACCATGCCGGCCGCCCCGACCACCGCCACGTTAAACGTCTTGCTCACAGCCATTCCTTTCTCGGCCGGATTCAGGATTCGGGATTCGGCGTGTCACGCGTGACGGCTGAATCCTGACTCCTGATTCCCGAATCCAGGTCTCCAGTCCACCAGGCTCACCGGCCGTGGTGCGTGTCCTGCTCTCCCGCTTCGACGCGAATTGCCAGCACGTTCTGTTTCGGCGGCAGCGGGCAGGTGGCGTACTCGCTGAAGGCGCAGGGCGGGTTCTCGGCCCTGTTGAAGTCGAGCACTACTTGTCCGTTCACCGGCGCGTCCGCGTAGAGGAAACGGCCGGCTGCGTACGTCGTGTCCCCGCTCGTCGCGTCCCGGAAGTTGAAGAACAGCGTTCGGCCCTCGCCCGTCGGATCCAGCCGGTACTCGCGGCCGCCGATGTCGAACGCGGCGTAGCCGGGGCTCGGCTGTGGGGTGACCTGCCCCAGGACATTGAGGATGGGGATCATCTTCGGCGGCTGGTACGGGACGAACCGGGCGACCACGCGCCATCGCACGTCAACGGGGTACCACCGCGTGCCGGTGAAGGCTTTCCGCGCCTGGCTCTCGCGGTCGCGAACGCGGATCCCGAAGCGGTCCCCGCGGTGGATGACGAACAGCGTCAGGCTGCCGGCCGTGACCCGATCGTAGGGCGGCTGGTCGTCCGCGCGCAGCGCGGTGGCAGTCGCGGGCCGGCCGTTGACCGCCAGGCCGGGGACGGACGCGGGCTCGAAGTGCACTTGCCCTCCCTCGAGGCGAAAGCTCCCGAGACGGGCGGGTGCGGCAGGCGGCAGCAGGACCTTCGAGCCGGCCGCGCTGCCGGCGGGGTTGTCGCCCGGCTCGAGCCAGTGCAGGCCCACCACGGTCAGCCACCCGTCCTCCGCCCTCAGGGCGGTTTCGTAGCCGGCCCGCCAGCGCTCGATCGAGGCCACGTAGTCGGGGCCCTGAGCGAGGGCGAGGGTTGCGGCAACCAGGAACGGGATGGTCAGCAGACGGCGCAGCATCCCGGGATTATGCAGAATGCCGAATGCAGAATCAAAATTCAGCACCCGCAAGTCCTCCACAAGCGCGGGCGGCGGCTCGTCGGGTCGCCGTCCTCGGGGGCGTCGGAGAATCCCGGGCGCGGCCGGGGCTAAACGCTGTTAAGATGCTGAACACTGTTCGGCCCAGCAGGGAATGGGGGAGCGATGGGCATCCAGGAACGCCAGGCCAGGGAACGCGAGGCGAGGCGCCTCGCGATCCTCGAGGCCGCACGCCAGTTGTTCGTCAGCGAGGGCTACGGAAACGTGTCGATCCGCAAGATCGCGGGGCGCGTGGAGTTCAGCCCCGCGGCCATCTACGGGTACTTCCGGAGCAAGGACGACATCTTCTTCGCCCTGGCGGAGGAGGGCTTCCGGCTCTTCAGCCGCGCGATGGCGACCGGCCGGCGCCCGGCCGACCCCCTCGAGGCCCTTCGGCAGCGCATCCTGCGGTACTACGAGTTTGCCCGTTCCGAGCCCGAGTACTTCGCGCTCATGTTCGTGGACCGGTCCGTGCCGCGCATCAGCCGCGACTGGGAACGCTTCGCGTTCATGCGGCAGACGCGGCAGGAGGTGGCCGATCTCATCGAAACCTGCGTCGCCGCGGGCGCGCTTCCCGCCGGCACCAGCGCGGCGGCCGTGTTCTATGTCCTGGCCACGGCGGTCCACGGCGCCGCCGTCATTCGCTTGAGCCACCGGTTCTGCAGTCCCGAGGAGGCCGACGTCCTGGCGCGGGACACGGTGGAGGTCGCGCTCGCCGGCCTGCGTTCCGGCGTTCGCGTGCGCTTCTCTCCCTCGGTCAGCCACCTGCCCCACTCGCCGCGCGCAACCCCGGCCATCGCAACCGCCCCGAACGCTTCCCGAGTCCGCCGCGCCCGCCGCCCCGCGGCCCGGGGGGACCACGCCGCCAAGGAGAACCGATGACACCCCGCCCATTCGTGCGCACGCTGCTCCCCCTGCTGTCCGCTGGCCTGTTCGCTGCCGCGTGTAGCCGGGGACCGGTGCCTTCCGCCGCCGGGCCCGGCGCGGCCGTCGAGATCCGTGCCGCACAGGTCGTTGAGCAGGAAGTGGTCCGTGAACTGTCGGTCACGGGCACGCTCACCGCGGACGAGGACGCCGAGGTCGCGGCCGAGACCGGCGGCCGCGTCGTGGCCACCCTGGTCGAGCGCGGGAGCGCCGTTGCCGAGGGGGCCCCGCTGATCGAGCTGGCCCGCAGCGAGTCCGAGGCATCGTTCGGCGAGGCCGAGGCCAACGTCGCGCAAATCGAAGCTCGGCTGGCCCTCCAGGCCGGCGGCGGCTTCGATGCGGACCGGGTCCCGGAGGTCGCTGCCGCGCGCGCCTCCAAGGAACTCGCCGAAACCGAGTTCGACCGGATCAAGACGCTGCTCGGCGACCGGGTCGTGTCGCAGGCGGAGTTCGACCAGAAGCGCACGCAGGTGGAGGCCGCCCGGAACCAGTACCAGGCTGCCCGCAACAACGCCGCACAGCTGTACCGTCAGCACGCGGCCGCCACCGCCCGCCTGTCGCTGGCCCGCAAAGCGCTGGCCGACACGGTGGTGCGCGCCCCCTTTGGCGGCCTCGTGGTCGAGCGCAAGGTGAGCGTGGGGGACTACGTGACGAGGGGCACGAAGGTCGTCACCGTGGTGCGCGTCCAACCCCTGCGCGTGGAGCTGACGGTCCCCGAGCGGTTCATGTCGTCGGTCAAGCCGGGGCAGCCGGTGCGGGTCGCGGTGGACGCGTACCCGGGCCGGACGTTCGAGGGACGGGTCAGGTTCGTTTCGCCGGCCCTGCGGGCCGACCAGCGAGCCCTGGTGATCGAGGCGCTGGTGCCCAATACGGACGGCCTGCTCAAGCCCGGCATCTTCGTCTCGGCCGTCCTCGAAGGCGCGGTTCGCGAGCGTGCGCTCTTCGTCCCGCGCGCGGCGCTCCGGGTCGAAGCCGGGATCAACCGTCTGTTCGTGCTCCGCGGCGACCGCGTCGAGGAGCGCGTGGTGAAGGTGGGGCAGTCCTCGGGCGACCTGATCGAGATCCGCGACGGTGTGAGCAGCGGCGAGCAGGTGGCGGTCAGCGGCCTCTCCGGGCTCGCCGACGGCGCGAGGGTCCGGGTGACGGCGGGGCAGGGAGCCTCGCGGTAAACGGGGGAGCACGACGATGCAGTGGCTGGCCGCACTCTGCGTGAGAAGACCCGTCTTCGCGACGGTGCTGATCCTGCTCTTGACCGTCGTGGGGGCCTTTGCCTTCACCCAGTTGGGCGTGGACCGCCTTCCGAAGGTGGACTTCCCGACCATTGTCGTCACCACCCGGAACCCCGGCGCGGCGCCGGAGGAAATCGAGACCGAGGTGAGCGACAAGATCGAGGAGGCCGTCAACACGATCAGCGGCATCGACGAACTCCGGTCGACGTCGGCCGAGGGCGTGTCGATCGTGTCCGTGACCTTCCTCCTCGAGAAGGACGTGGAGGTGGCAGCGCAGGAGGTGCGCGACCGGGTGAACCGCGTCCTGCCGCTGCTGCCGCGTACGATCCGCCAGCCCACCGTCGAGAAGATGGACCCGGATGCCTCGCCCATCATCACGCTCGTGGTGTCTGCGCCGCGGGCGATCCGGGACATCAGCGAGTACGCGGACAAGGTGCTCCGACGCCAGCTCGAGAGCGTGGACGGCGTGGGGCAGGTGATGATCCTCGGGAGCCGGCCGCGCCAGGTGAACATCAGCGCCGACGCCGCGAGGCTGCGAGCGAACAACCTGACCGTGACCGACCTTGCCCGCGCGCTGCAGGCCCAGAACCTCGACGTCCCCGGCGGGCGCGTGGAATTGGGACCCGAGACGCTCACCCTCCGCACGCAGGGCCGCGTGCGCTCGGTCGAGGGCTTCGGCGACATCGTCGTTCGGGACCGCTCCGGTCACCCCGTCCGGGTGGCCGACGTGGCCACCGTCGAGGACGGGATGGCGGACGTGGCGTCGGTCGCAAGGCTCGACGGCGTTCCCGCCGTCGTCATGCCGATCCGCCGCCAGTCCGGCACCAACGCCGTGGAGGTGGTGGACCGCATCAAGGGCCGGCTGGACGAGCTGCGCTCGGGCGGCGCCGTGCCGCCTGGGTTCGAGATTCGGGTGGTCCGGGATCAGTCGATCTTCATCAAGGCGTCGATCGCGAGCGTGGAAGAACACCTGATCCTTGGCTCTCTGCTGGCGGCGCTCGTGGTGCTGGTCTTTCTGTGGAACCTCCGGTCCACGGCGATCGCGGCCGTTGCCATCCCTACCTCCATCGTCGCCACCTTCGGCCTCATCTGGTACGAAGGGTTCACCTTGAACATGATGACGATGCTGGCGCTGACACTGTCGGTGGGCATCGTGATCGACGATGCGATCGTCGTGCTGGAGAACATCTACCGGTTCATCGAGGAGAAGGGGCGCCCGCCGATGCAGGCGGCCGTCGAGGCCACCAAGGAGATCGGGCTTGCCGTGCTCGCCACGACCCTCTCGCTGGTGGCGATCTTCCTGCCCGTCGGCTTCATGGGCGGCATGGTCGGGAAGTTCATGAAGAGCTTCGGCCTGACGATGGCATTCGCGGTGATGGTGTCGCTGCTGGTCAGTTTCACCCTCACGCCGATGCTCGGCGCCCGATGGCTTCGGAAAACGGCGAACGGGAACGGCAATCGCGGCAGCGGCCACGGGTCGCGCGACTCGAGGTTCTTCCGCCCCATCGATCGGCGGTACACCGCGGTGTTGCACTGGGCCCTCGGCCACCGCGGCACGGTGGCCGCGATCGCGATCCTCGTGCTGCTCTCCAGCGTCCCGCTGGCGCTCGTCGCGCCCAAGAACTTCATGCCGATCGACGATCAGTCGGAGTTCGAGGTGGGCATCCGCGCGCCCGAAGGCACCAGCCTGCAGGCGACCGAGGTCGTGGCGAACCGCGTGGCGGCGAGGATTCGGGACCAGGTGCCGGAGGCCGAGTACACCCTCGTGACCGTCGCGGACGACAGCGCCAACACGTCGAACCTGGCCAACATCTACATCCGCCTGTCGCCGATCGAGGCGAGGGACCGGGACCAGTTCGCGATCATGGCGGACGTGCGCTCGAACATCCTCGCGGCGTTCCGGGAGAGCCGCCTGCGAACCATGGTGCGCCAGTCGGGCGGTATGGGCGGCGGCGGGGCGCAGAGCTCCGAGATCCAGTACGTTCTCAATGGCCCCAGCCTCGCCACGCTCCGCGCCTCGTCAGCGGCCGTGGCGAAGGCCGCGCGCGCGCTGCCGGGCGTCGTGGACGTGGACACGTCGTTGAACCTCGGCAAGCCGGAGCTGGGCGTCCGGATCGACCGGGGCAGGGCGGCGGACCTCGGCGTGCAGCTGAGCGACGCGGCGGAAGCCCTGCGGCTGCTCGTGGGCGGCGACCAGGTGACGACCTACAACGAGGGAGGCGAGCAGTACGAGGTTCGCGTCCGGGCCGCCGCGGCGGACCGCACGACCGAGGAGGCGCTGACCCTGCTGACCGTCCCGTCGTCGCGTCACGGCAGCATCGCGCTGGACCAACTCGCGACCTTCGAGCGCAGCGAGGCGGCCTCCGAGATCATGCGGCTGGGGCGCGAGCGGCAGGTCACCGTGTACGCCAGCCTCCTGCCGGGTGTCTCCCAGACGCCCGTCATGGCGGCGATGGAGGCGGTGGGGGAGGGGCTGAAGCTGGGCCCCTCCTACCGCGCGCGTTTCGCCGGCCGGTCCCGCGAGCTGGGCCGCGCGGCGACCAACTTCCTCCTCGCGTTCGTGCTCTCCCTGATCTTCATGTACCTGATCCTGGCCGCGCAGTTCGAGTCGTGGCTGCACCCG
>Ga0105104_10002010_pt1 | contig 15016 bp, 10 predicted proteins | sample PPLLaktember2015_3_FD_87034 | JGI IMG/M metagenome (GOLD analysis project Ga0105104, IMG submission 87034) | Freshwater sediment microbial communities from Prairie Pothole Lake near Jamestown, North Dakota, USA - PPLs Lake P7 Core (6) Depth... | ecosystem: Environmental > Aquatic > Freshwater >... | reverse complement strand
TGGGCGGTGGCCACCACGGCCGCAAGCAACGGCAGCGTGAACAGCATGCACGACAGCTACACGCCCCTTGGAGGGCTGGTGCCGTTGTTCAACATCCAGACCGGTGAAGTGATTTTCGGCGGCGTGGGATCAGGGTTCTACGGGCTCCTGCTCTTTGCCCTCCTGGCCGTCTTCATAGCCGGCCTCATGGTCGGGCGCACTCCGGAATATTTGGGCAAGAAGATCGAGGGCAAGGAAGTGAAGATGGCGATGCTCGCGCTGATAGCGTGCGCTGCTGTTTTGCTCCTGTTCACCGGAATTTCGTCAGTAATTCACTTCCCCAAAGGCAGTTGCTGGAACGGCGCATACGGTCCCGCCACTGCCAATCTGAACAATGCCGGTCCACATGGGTTCTCCGAGATTCTTTACGCGTATTCGAGCGGCGCCGGCAACAACGGAAGCGCCTTTGCCGGATTCGGCGTTAACACCCCCTGGTACAACCTGACGATCGGCCTGACGATGCTCGTCGGCCGGTTTCTGGTCATTATCCCTGTGCTGGCCGTGGCCGGGAGTCTGGCAGCGAAAAAGCGTGTGCCTGTGACGAGCGGGACACTTCCGACCGATGGACCCTTGTTCATTGGGGTGCTGGTGGGAACGGTGCTGTTCGTCGGCGCTCTGACCTATTTCCCTGCACTGGCACTCGGGCCGATCGTCGAACACTTCCTGATGGTCCAAGGGAGGCTTTTCTAGTTATGCCGCAGCAATTGGCTAAAGAGAAGAATGAACGTCGTCCGGCCGCGCCGCCTTCCAAGCGCGCACCGTTGACCGGAGTGCTTCCCGGGCGGCTGGTCCGCGCACGGCCCCTGAGTGATCCCGAGATCCTGAAGCGCGCTGTCCGAGAATCGTTCATCAAACTGAATCCCCTGATTCTCGTCAAGAACCCCGTGATCTTTGTTGTCGAGGTCGGAGCAGCAGTTACCATGATTTTCCTGGTCCGCGATGTTGTCACCGGCGTCTCGGCAATCGGCTTCCCTCTTCAGATCGCCCTTTGGCTCTGGTTCACTGTGCTGTTTGCCAATTTCGCCGAGGCCATGGCGGAGGCGCGGGGCAAGGCACAGGCCGAGACGCTCCGCAAGGCCAAGGCCGAAACTATGGCGAAACGAGTCCTGGGACGCGACCGGATCGAAGTGGTTCCGGCTTCGAAGCTCCGTTCCGGTGACCTGGTGCTCGCTGAGACGGGAGATGTCATTCCCGGTGATGGCGAAGTCATTGAAGGGGTTGCCACGGTCGACGAATCGGTGATCACCGGAGAGAGCGCGCCCGTGATCCGGGAATCGGGCGGAGACCGAAGCGCGGTCACGGGAGGAACGAGGGTCTTGTCCGACTGGATTCGGATCAGGATCACTTCGAATCCCGGAGAGACGTTCATCGACCGGATGATCGGGCTGGTGGAGGGGGCACAGCGGCAAAAGACTCCCAACGAGATTGCGTTGAGTATTCTGATTGCCGGGCTCACGCTGATCTTCCTGCTCGCCGTCGTTACCCTTCAGCCTTTCGCCAGGTACGCCGTGTCAGCGACAGGGGCCGGCGCTGTACCCTCAGTCGCGGTACTCGTAGCGTTGCTGGTCTGTCTCATACCAACGACGATCGGCGGCTTGCTTTCGGCGATCGGAGTCGCGGGCATGGACCGCGTTATGCAGCATAACGTGCTGGCAATGAGCGGGAAGGCAGTCGAGACGTCAGGCGACGTGAACACTTTGCTTCTGGACAAGACGGGCACCATTACTATCGGGAATCGGCAGGCCGTTGAGTTTATTCCCGTTCCCGGCGTTTCCGAAAACGAGCTGGCGGATGCCGCGCAACTCGCCAGTCTGGCAGACGAGACGCCGGAAGGACGCTCAATCGTTGTATTGGCGAAGCAGAAGTACGGACTTCGGGGGCGGGCGGTAGCCAGCCACAAGTCGCGGTTCATCCCCTTCTCGGCACACACTCGGATGAGCGGAGTCGATTTCGACGGGCGCTTGCTTCGGAAGGGCGCCACGGCGTCGGTTGCCCGGTTTGTCAGGGAACAGGGAGGGAAGCTTCCACCGGATCTGACTGAGATATCAGACCGCGTCGCCCGCCAGGGCGGCACGCCGTTGGCTGTCGCGGACCGCGACCGGGCGCTGGGAGTGATTCATTTGAAGGACATCGTGAAGGGCGGGATGAAGGAGCGTCTCGCCCAGTTGCGGGAAATGGGGATCCGCTCCGTCATGGTCACGGGCGATAACCCCCTCACCGCTGCTGCGATCGCGGCCGAGGCCGGAGTGGACGATTTCCTGGCTCAAGCCTCACCAGCAGACAAGATGGAGTACATCAAGAAGGAACAGTCGCAGGGACGCCTGGTTGCCATGACCGGAGACGGAACAAACGACGCACCCGCGCTGGCCCAAGCGGACGTCGGCGTCGCCATGAATACGGGAACCATGGCCGCGAAAGAAGCGGGCAACATGGTGGATCTCGACTCTAACCCGACCAAGTTGATCGAAATCGTTGCCATTGGCAAACAGCTTCTTATCACACGCGGCGCTTTGACTACGTTCTCCATAGCCAACGACGTGGCCAAGTATTTCGCGATTATCCCGGCAATGTTTATAGGCACGTATCCGGCTCTCGCTGCCTTGAACGTCATGGGGCTCCATACCCCTCACAGCGCCGTCTTGTCCGCTGTGATCTTCAATGCCCTGATCATCATTGCCCTGATCCCCCTCGCGCTTCGCGGGGTGAGATATCGCCCGGAAAGCGCGGGCGCCCTGCTGCGCCGAAACCTGGTCGTCTACGGACTGGGCGGAGTCATCGCCCCGTTTCCAGGGATTTGGCTGATCGACGAGGCCGTGCATTTCTTGGCGTGGGCTTGAAAGGACTCTATGCTAAGAGAACTTATGCCGGCGTTTCGCCTCACACTGCTCTTCACGATTTTGACGGGTCTTGTTTATCCCGGCATCGTGACGGGTCTTTGCCAGTTGCTTTTTCCTGACCAGGCGAATGGGAGCTGTGTCGAGAAAAATGGTCGGGTTGTCGGCTCGCGTCTGATCGGGCAGAGCTTCACGCGGCCGGAGTACTTTCACGCTCGCCCATCAGAGGCAGGGTCCGGCTACGACGCCTCGGCATCCAGCGGTTCGAATCTGGGGCCGACGAGCCGGAAGTTGTTCAAGCGCGTCAAGACCGCAGCCGATCAGTTCCGGGCAGAGAACCGGGACTTCAAAGGGCACATTCCGGCGGATATGCTTACAACCAGCGGCAGCGGCCTGGATCCCCATATCAGTCCTGCGTCAGCCGAGGCCCAAATGAGCCGAGTATCCGCGGCCCGCAGGACAGACCCGGCAAAGATCAAGCAGTTAGTCGCCCAATCCACTGCAGGTCGCCCTTTGGGGTTCCTTGGCGAACCGGGAGTGAACGTGCTCGAACTGAATCTCCTCCTGGACGAGCAATTCCCGGTTTCTAAATAAAACGGCCTCGTGTGTTTCGTGTGTTTCGTGGTTAAAAAGCTTTTAAACCACGAAACACACGAAACACACGAAAGAGCGTACTATCAAGGACGGAAGCCAACCGTGAGCCCGATTCCAGAGCGCCCCAATCCCGAAGAGCTGCTGAGGCTACTAGAAAGCGAAGAGCAGAGCCGCCGGAAAGGTCGTCTCAAAGTCTTCCTCGGTTACACTTCCGGCGTCGGCAAAACTCACCGAATGCTCCACGAGGCCAAGCGGCGCTGGGAACGCGGCGAGGACCTGGTTATCGCAGCATTGCCGGCGACTCTTTCAGAAGAACTGCGTCTGATGGCTGCCACTATGCCCTCAGTCCCGCCTTTGCCCCCCGGAGAAGCGATTGACGTGCATCGACTCGTAGCGCGCAAGCCCGAAGTGGCAGTGGTCGATCCGTTGGCCATAGATAATCCCCCAGGAAGTCGCAACAAAAGCCGGTGGCAGGATTTGCTGGAGCTCCTCTCACGAGGCATCTCTGTTCTCACGGCCGTCAACATTCAGTACATTGAGGAGTTGAAAGGGCAGACAGCCTTGACTCCGGGCAAAATGCCCACGATGACGGTTCCGCGAAGGTTCATTGAGCGGGCGGATGAGATTGAGGTGGTTGACATGCCACCGCAATGGCTCTCTCAGAGAAGGCAAAAGCGTCCCGACGAAGTGTGGGATGACCAGGGACAACGCCGGCTCGCCGGACTTAGAGAAATGGCGCTCTTGCTCGCCGCAGAAGTCGTCGATCAGCAACTGGACCGTTATCTCGAAGGGCATGGTCTGGAGGTCACAACTCGGACTCACGAGCGGATCCTGGTTTGCCTTACTCCACGCTCGGCGGCGGCCAGGATGATAGAAGTCGGGGTACGGAATCGAAACCGGTACAGGGGCGAGCTGCACGTGATCTATGTCCGCCAACCGGGTCTCACACCCGCCCAGAAAACGGCGCTCGAATCGAATCTGGCACTGGCCCGAGCGGCCGACGCCTCTGTGCACATTGTGGACAAGGCTGACCCTATGGAGGCGATTGGCAACTTCGCCCGCACACATAGAATCACCCAGGTTTTCATCGGTCACACGTTGCAGCGGGGTTGGTGGAGCACCTTTCGAGGCACCCCGGTCGATCGCCTGATTCGCCTGGGCGAGGAATTCGATATAAACATTTTCCCTCTCTAGGACATGCCCGAAGATACCACTCAAGAAGGATCACTCCGAGTTTATCTGGGATATGCTGCCGGCGTCGGCAAGACGTTCAAAATGCTGGAGGAGGCCCGGCAAGCGCGCGAACAGGGAACAGACGTGGTCATAGGGTACTTCGAGCCGCACGGGCGACAAGACACGATCGAACAATCGCGCGGCATCGAAGTGGTATCCAGGAAGGCCGTCCTGCACCGGGGCCACGTGTTCGAGGAGATGGATACGGAAGCTGTCATAAAACGCCACCCGCAAGTCTCCCTTGTGGATGAGCTCGCCCACACGAATGTACCAGGATCGGAACGAACCAAGCGCTGGGAGGACGTGGTGCTCCTGCTCCAGAACGGAATCTCGGTCTGGACGACGGTAAACCTCCAGCATCTGGAAAGCCTCAATGACGAAATACTGCGAACGACAGGAGTGCGCGTGCGGGAGACGATCCCCGACTGGCTGATCCGGGAAGCTCGTGAGCTGAACCTGGTCGACTTGCCACCCGATGCCCTCCTGAACAGGCTCAGGCGTGGGGCTGTGTACCAGCCGGAAGCTGTTGACCGGGCGCTGGAGGGCTTTTTTCGGGAGCCGAGTCTCGTGGCGCTTCGCGAGTTGGCCTTGCGTCAAGCCGCTCATGAGGTGGAAGTCCGGGAGAGTCCAGAACCTGATCGGAAAACGCACGAGGCGCGGCAAGGGCTTGCCGTCGACCAGGACAGGGCGGCTGAATCGTCGGAGCGAATACTGATTTACGTATCGAGTCATCCTTCCACTGCAAAGCTCATTCGAAGAGCCAAGCGTCTCTCTGATTATCTTCATTCGGACTGCATCGCGGTGTGTCTGGAGACTCGGAGCATCGCTCACCTGCCTCCAGGGCTGAGAGCCTCCCTGGAACGGCACCTCGGATTTGCCCGCAGCCTGCGGATAGACACGCGGGTCATCGAAGGAGTGCGCGATCGGGCAACCGCTCTTGTCGAGTTCGCCCGCATGAATCAGGTCAGCCAGATTTACATATCGCGGTCAGAGATCCGCACTTGGCAGGCTTTCTTCAGACGCAGCTTGGTCCACCGCCTGGTGAGACTCGCCCGGGACCTGCGCATTACAGTCGTACATGACCAGGCGAAGCGTTCTCCCGGAGAAGGCAAAGCGTAAGTGACCTACCACCAACCCGCCAAGAAAACCAAACTGACACAAAAACTGATCCAGGAACAACCTCCGTTAGGGAACCGATTGGCGCGGGCTGTGTCTAATCCTGACCATGAAACGAACACGCATGAAGGCAGACACTTCTCTTACTCGGTTTGGTATTGGGTTTCTCCTGGTCATCTTTGTCGGGGCCGGCCTTCGCGCTGAGAGTTTGAAAGTTGGAGTCGCGAGAATTGACATTAGCCCGGATAGGCCTGTCGCCATGGCAGGTTACCCGCACCCTCACACGCGCCTCTCAGAATCGGTGCATGATCGGTTGTTTGCGCGTGCTACGGCCTTCGTCAATGCCTCCCGGCGCCTGGTTCTCGTATCTGCAGACACCACAAGCTTCCTGTTCGTCTCTCAGTCGATTCGCCAGTCCATTCTGGACGCGCACGGCCTCAAGCCCGAAGAGCTGATACTCGCCGCCACACACACCCATTCGGCGCCACTGTTGAGTCACATGGAGGGGTGGCCTGTGCCGAACAATTACGAGTACACCCAGTCGTTGCGTGCAAAACTGATAACGGTCGTCGGTCAAGCTCTGGGCTCGGCGTCGGAAGCGGCAGTCGGCGCAGGGCGAGGCAGTTCGCCGGTCGGCATCAACCGAAGGGTGACGGCCACGGACGAGACGGGCAAGCCAGTCATCCAGCTGGGCAGAAATCCGGAAGCCGCCATTGACCGCGATCTGCTGGTGCTCAAGGCCGTGAAACCTGATGGGTCATTGCTTGCCTGTTTGTTCTCGCTCGCAACTCATTCCCGGTCGCTCAATTACCAAAACAGGATGATCAGCGGAGATATCGTTGGTCTTGCTGAGCAATACACGGAAGACGCGTTTGGCCCGCCATCAATCACCTCGGCCTTCGCCGGAGCGTCGGGCGATATCGATCCTTGGTTCGTGGTTCCCTCCTTCGATCCCGGTAGAAACCGCACAGCGCCGACGGTTCTGATGGGGAATCTCCTGGGCGAGGAACTGCTGAACGTCACCAGCGCCATCAACCAATCCTCCGCAGCGGCTTCGCTCAACAGCATTCATGCAGTCCTGCCGATCCCGGCGCAGCCCTCGAAGAACAAGGGAAGCACAACTCACGATCTGCCCGTAACCGCCGCCCGCATCGGCGACATCGGTATTTTTGCTGCCGATTGCGAGTTGTTCAACGACATTGGGAAGGCGATTAAGAAACAATCACCCTTCAGGGAAACGTTCGTCATCACGAACTGTGGAGAGGGCGGATATCTCCCGACCCGGGAGGCGCACACCGAGGGAGGTTACGAGGTCGCGGTCAGTCCCTTTGCCCCCGAAGCCGCGGATTTCCTCGTTTCCCAAGCAGTCAAGCTTTTGAACCAGGTCCTGGAGCCCTGATCTCCGTATCGCTCGAACACGGAACGGAGCTATATTCTTGGCGGCTTTCAAAACAGACGAGGGATACGACATGCCACGCAAGCAAGATCGTCGAGATTTCATCCGCCTGACCGCGAGCGCTGCCACTGGAATAGCTGCGATCGGCGAGACGTCCGGTACGCATGCCTCCGTTTCTGAACCGGCAGGCGAGATCAAGGTCCGCTTGACGGCCGGGACCAAGCGGTATTCGGAGGAACCATCAATCCGATGGGGCACCGCTCGTCCGGGAGCAGCAAACTCGATTGCTTTCGATTCCTCCAGGAAGTACCAGACGATGCTGGGATTCGGAGCTTCATTTACCGATGCCTCCTGCTACATGTTCAACCAGCTTGCGACGGCTGATCGCGAGCGCCTCTTCACGGAGCTTTTCGACACTTCCGGCATGGGCTTCAGCGTCGGCCGAATCTGCATGGGATCGAGCGACTATGCGACGAAAATGTACAGCTACGATGAAGGCGAACCGGACCCCGAGATGGTGCGCTTTTCCATTGACCACGACCGAGCCTACATCATTCCAATGCTCCGGAAAGCCAGGCAGCTCAATCCTGATTTCTTCCTGCTCGCTTCTCCCTGGAGCCCGCCCGGCTGGATGAAAGGAAATAACTCGATGCTGGGAGGAGCCATGCGCCGCGAGTCTCTTCCCGCCTACGCCAAATACTTCCTCAAATTCCTCCAGGAATATGCTGCGGCCGGAGTGCCGGTTGATGCCGTTACCTCCCAGAACGAAGTAGACGCCGAGCAGGGCGGGAAGATGCCGGCCTGTGTCTGGCCTCAGGAGCTCGAAATCGAATTCATAAGCAGGCAGTTGGGTCCCACGCTCCGGAGCAGCAATCTTGCCACCAAGATCTGGCTGCTGGATCACAACTATGATCTCTGGGGACGCGTTCTCTGCCAGCTTGAAGTGCCGGACGTCAACAAGTACGTGGACGGAGTCGCCTGGCACGGCTACTCCGGAAAACCGAGCTCAATGACCAAAGTCCATGACGCCTACCCTGACAAGCACATGTACTGGACGGAAGGCGGGCCGAGTTACCGGGAACCCCGCTATCAGACGAATTGGACGCGCTGGGCGCGCACTTTCTCCCAAATCCTGAATAACTGGTGCCGGTGCATCATAGGATGGAACCTGGCCCTCGATGAAAAAGGCCGGCCGAACATAGGGCATTTCGACTGCGGCGGAGTGGTAACGATCCACTCCGAGACCAAGGAGATCACCCGCAGCGGACAGTACTGGGCCTTTGCCCACTACTCTCGGGCAATCCGCCGAGGCGCCCAAAGAATCGACTCCCAGGGTGCGATCGGGTCCGTGTCACACGTCGCCTTCCAGAACCCGGATGGCAGCAAGGCGGCCGTGCTGACGAACTCCGGGCAGGAGACAAGTATCGTGATCTCCGATTCAGGCCGCAGCGTGGATGTATTCCTTCCGGCGGATTCGGTGATCACCCTGACATGGGCCTAGTCGGAGGGAATGCAGTATGCAGTCTTCAGGCGCCGAAAAGCCCAGCCGTCTTTCACGGAACGAGGCCCTGGTTCTGCTCGGCCTCTCCTTTGGCCTTTTCCTTTATCAGGTCATCACGGCCGCTTTCTCCCAGTACGGATATTTTATCGACGAGCTCTATTACGTCGCCTGCTCGAAAAGACTGGCGTTCGGCTACGTCGATCACCCGCCGCTTGCCGTCTTTCTACTGGCGGCTTGTCGCGCTCTTGTGGGGCAGTCGGTGACGGCCCTCAGACTGCTCCCGGCCTTGGCTGTTTCCGCCAACGTTTTCATCACGGGTCTCATGGCGCGCCGTCTCGGCGGCGGTCGCCTGGCGATGGCGCTCGCCGCCGTCGCAACCATGCTCGCGCCCGACTATCTGCTGATGGGCAGCTTTTTCTCGGTCAACGCTTTCGAACTGGTCATCTGGACTGCCATCGCCTACCTCGTCATCCGAATGGTGCAGGAGGAGGAACCCCGATGGTGGCTGGCGATTGGCTTGCTGCTCGGCTTGGGCCTCGAGACGAAGCACACGATCGTGCTTTATGCCGTCGCCCTGATCGTCGGAATGCTCCTCACGGACGCTCGACGATGGCTCTTCACAAAGTGGTTTCTGGCTGGAATGTCGACGAGCGTGCTGCTCATCCTGCCGAACCTTGCCTGGCAGTACTTCAAAGGCTTTCCCTCGCTCGAGTTCTACAAGAACGCGATGCTCAGCAAGAACATCCCGACGGGTCCCCTGGACGTCGTTCTTGGCCAGATCCTCTTCGCCAATCCTTTTGCCCTTCCTCTCTGGATCGCAGGTCTGGTTTACTTTCTTTTCCTGCCCGGCGGCAAAAGATACCGTTTTCTCGGCCTGGCCTACCTCTTTCTCTTCCTGGTCATGGTGATCGGGAGCTCCAGCCGGCCGGATCGGATTGCCGCTATCTATACCGTCCTTTTCGGCGCGGGCGCGGTCTTTTTAGAGAATTTCGGGCGAGTCGGAGCGGGACGGTACGTCGCCGTACTGGTGCTGATTCTCGTGACGGCTGGCGGACTCGTCTTCCTCCCTGCCTTTTCGCCGGTCCTGCCGCCGTCCATGCTCGCCCGCTATCTCTCGGCGATCGGGTTCTCGTTCAGCGTGGAGATCGGGAAAACAAACGAAGCGCTGCCGCAATGGATCGCTGACCGGCTCTCTTGGCGAGAGCTTGTGTCCGACGTCGCCTCCGTTTATCGTTCCCTTCCCAGAGAGGAACAGCGGAACGCGATACTCGTGAGTACGAGCTATGGACAGGCTGGAGCGCTCGAATTATACGGGCCCGAGTTCAGCCTTCCTTTGGTCTTCGCAACGCACAACAGTTACCACGAATGGGGACCACCTCCCGACTCGGTCAAGACCTATATCGTGGTCTTTGCCAACCGGGAAGATCTGGAGCGTCAATTTGACGGGGTCGTAGAAGCTGCCGTTCATACCTGCGAGTACTGCACGAGGCCTCAACGTCGGATCCCGATCTACGTCGCCCGTGGCCCGCGGTTTTCGGCCAAAGCCGCCTGGTCAACATTCAAAAGCTACCACTGATGACTCTTAGGGCCTTTGCCCAAGTCGCCTGATTTCTCGATTCAAACCGAGCTGAGCCTTCTCGCGGACGGCTCTCAACTCCTCGAAGATTGCCTGCATCATCTGGATGCGAGAGGCGCCGGGCAGCTTCGTGGCTCGAATCGTGTCTCCGAACTCCAGGCAGCGTTCGTCCCCCGACGTATAGCGAGGCCATTCGGCCAATCCGGCTCCGTTCGGGTTCCCGGTTTTCGCAAACTGAACCCAGGCGCCCATGATCACCTTGCCGAGCGCCATGTCGACCTCATCGTACGCCTGAGGCGACACCGGCATGATGGGAGCCTTGTAAGTCCCGAAGGCGTAAACCAGTTCGGCAGCATGGTGCGCGCCGAGCTTGGAAGTCTTTCCACCTGGGCTGACCCGGCTGAAATGGTAAAAGTAGACCGGGGCTTTGGACTGCATTGAAAGAGCGACCGAGCGTGTGGGTTCCAGGAAAACGAAATCGGTCACCAGACGCTTGACGGCGTCGGCGACATCGGGATCTTTCTCCACAGGAAAGGCCGCGCACAACTTGTCAGCCGCCCGGTCTCCGAACCGCTCGCTGAGCCAGGCCCGATAGTCGGTCGTGGTTCTCACTCGGCCGAACAGGATCATGAACAGGGCCGCTTCATCCGCATTCGTTCCGGTGAGCAGCGGAACACGAGCGAATTCTCCTCGTTCAAATAGCTCCGAGGGATCACCGGGAAGCACGCATTCGTCCACGACCGGCCGATAGCAGGGTTGATTGAGATCGAACAACGAATCGGCCTTCGGACGCGGCAGCTTCATAAGGTCCTGAAGGCTCAGTCCTCGCAGCCTCGCCAGATCGCCCAACGCGGCCCCCTCCTCCTCGGCCGACTGGTAGCCATACCAGGAAGCGCGTAGATGCCTGATCGGCGTGAAGATCCATGTGCCGCTCTGGGCAATTGCCCGGCTGAACAGGCCTTTGGCAAGCGGGGAAACCAGCAGCGAGAAGACGCTTACCCCGCCGGCCGATTCGCCGAAAATCGTCACCTTCTTGGGATCTCCGCCAAAACCAGCGATGTTTCGTTGCACCCATTTGAGCGCGGCAATCTGGTCGAGCAGTCCGTAGTTTCCCGAAACCTTCTCGGCCGACTCGCGGGAGAGCTCGGGATGTGCCAGGAAGCCAAGAACTCCGAGGCGATAGTTGAAGCTGACGACAACGACTCCCTGCCGGGCGAGGATGTCCCCGTCATATGTAGGCTGGGCAGAAGACCCGACCATGAAGCCGCCGCCATGGATCCAGACCATGACAGGCAGCTTGTCCTTGGCGGTTTTCGCCGGAGTCCAGATATTGAGTCCCAGGCAATCTTCAGACTGGGTTGGCGGAACACCCGGGAACGGAGGCTGAGGACAGCCGGCACAATATTCGATCGCGTCGCGGGTTCCCTGCCAGCGCAGGGCGGCTTGCGGTGCCTTCCAGCGAAGCGGTCCTAGCGGCGGCGCGGCGTACGGTATTCCCTTGAAGGCGACGACGCCCGTCCCCGAACCTCTTACCAAACCCGACTCGGTCCGAACGACCGGGTCTATCCCAAAAACACTCCCTGCGAAAAAGAACAGGCTCAGAGAGAGGATCAAATACCGAGACAGCGCGACCAACTCCCGAGATTTAGCCCGTTCTTCCGTTTCCTCAACCATAGTTCCCTCATCCTCCGATGAAACAACAGTACGGACGAACAGGGCCTGATGTTCGCCTCATGGCGTTCAGATTAGCGAAGGTGCTCTTTCAGGAAGCTCAAGACCTGCTCGAACGCCCGGATCGTCCCCGGGTCTTTCATGTTCGCATCAAAATTGTGTCCGCCTCCTGGGATCCTGATCAGCTGGTGGGGGACCCCTTCCCGCTCGAGCGCTTGATTCATAAGGACCGACTGTTCAAACGGAACATCCGTATCCTTGTCGCCGTGCAGCAACAGCGTCGGGGGATAATCTTTGGATACGGTCTGCAGGGGGCAGTAGGGCTGAAAAGCCCGCGGTTCCTTGTCCGGATCCAGACCGACCACCTCCCGAGGCCACAGCCCATTCTGCCGGCAATACAGGTAGTAGGGCCACCGATTCTCATACGCGGCCTGGGAGATCGGCTCAGTTCCTACCAGAGAGTAGGCCTTCTCCCTGTCAACCGGCGGTTGCTTGGAATAGAAAGGATCAGGGCGACTGCTCCACGGACCTACCACGTCACCATAGCCATAAAATGAGACGAGCGCCCTGGGGCGTGGTGTAAAACGGTAGCCCGCCGTAAGAGTCACGTATCCACCCGCGGACTTCCCCATCACGGCAATACGATCCGGGTCCGCCTGGAAAAGCGCCGGGCCCTTTTCCCGTACCCAACGGTACGCGTCCTGGACGTCATCCAGGATTGCGGGCAGTTTCGTTTCCGGCGCCAGACGGTGGTCAATCGAGACGAGGATATAGCCGGCCTCAAGATACCGCCGGACTTGCTCTGCATTGATCCTCTCCCGGTCGCCGAAAATCAAAGCTCCGCCATGAATCCAGAAGATAACAGGTTTGACCAGGCCATCGGGAAATCGATGAACATCCGCCTGGATGGAGAGGTTCCCCACCTGCTTGTACGTGAAGGTCTGCTTTTGAGGAGTCTGGGCGTCCGTTCCAGGCGCATACGCGCACAGAAGTAAGACGGTCAACACCAAGCCTCCAAACAGCCTGCAGGAACCGGGCCTGACGGCTAGCGAAGAATAACTCTGTCTCATCGTGTCTCCTCGTCTGCAATACCACACATTATTCGTTGGTCGCCCCGCCCGCGGCCTGTAGCTCGTGGGCGCCGATGTCATACTCTCGACCAGCAGGTATCGGGTTTCCGAACAGATCATGGGTTCCCGGGTCCAGCTGGTAGAGCTTTCTCACATCCAGACCTCTATCCATGCAGGGAGAATGCTCCTGAAGCCGGAATGCGGTCATCCGAGGAAGACCGGCCGGGTCTGTGATAGGACCACCCTTCAGAGGCTCATACTTTGGATCGGCAAAAAGACCCACGAGCCGGCCGTCGACCATCTCCTGGCCGGTTGCATTCGCCCAACTCTCGAGGCTCGAGTACTTCCCGTAAATGTTGAACTTACCGTCAAGCGACCAGTAGCAATTCCCGGCGAACCGGAAACCCTGGCTTTCGATTGCTCCCGTGAGGAAACCGGCCGCCTCGGTCGTCACCAGGATGTTGTTGGAAAATCGAAGGTCTTTCACATTGGTCCCCGAGATTCCGATGGCGGGGCCTTCGTTCACGACGAGGTTGTTATAAAAATCGTTGTTGCGTATTCCGGTAGCGGCGTCAGCGTTGTGGCCTATCCAAATGGCGTGCGCCTTGTCTGCCCGCGAATTGACCAGGACGTTGTACCGGATCACGTTCTTCTCCAGCCACACCTTCCCACCCCATTGCCAGAGCTGAACTCCGTAGCCCTTGTTGTTGAAGCAGTAGTTGTACTGGACCAGATTTTCATAGCATCCGGCGTCCAGGTCGATCCCGCCTCCGTCGCCTGTCGGGTTCGTATTGTTGTGGGAGATACAGTGCTGAATTGTCACGTGATGCGAAAACGCGATCCAGATGCCGACCGGCCCGTTTCCGCGCGGACTCTGGTCCCCCCCGTTGAAGCCCGCCTCGCAGTACTCGATGGTCGCATGTGAGGCGTGGTAGAGCTCGATGCCGCTCCCGCTGATGTCCTTGAGGTAGTTCGGATCGCCGGGGTTGTGGATCGCGCGACAATGGCCGACATACAGGCGCGGTGTGCTCGTCTTCCCCCGGATTCCCGCGTAGCCGTTGTCGTGCGCATAAACCTCAGTCACCCGGGCGTCGCTCGAGTTGTCGATCTCAACGCCCGCCCAGCGAAACCCGCTCGCCTCCACCTGGTCGACTGCAATGAAAGACCCGCCTTGCACCCGGATTCCCGTCCCGCCCGGCGCCTGCCCGGTCTTTATCCCGAGGCCCAACACGTTCAGATTCGCAATCGTCAGGAAGGAGGCCTCCTTGACAGTGATCGCGTGCAGCCGTCCACCGTCAACGGTCGCCCGGCCGTTGCCATAGGAGGTGATGAGCACCGGATTACCTGCCGCCCCGCTGTCGTCGCTCCCCAAATCGATTGGACCTTGGAAGGTCTTGCCGCCTTCCAAGCGCACGACATCCCCGGCCTTAAGAGATCGGGAGTTCACGTTGCGCACGGTGGCCCAGGGAGCGGCGGGAGAGGTGCCCGGGTTGCTGTCATTGCCGGACGGGCTGACGTAGTAACTCTCGGCTAAAACAGGTGAAAGCGCCAGCAAGGCAATGAGACTTCCGAGTGCGAGTGCCGGCGCGGATGCTGACGCGGGAGAGGTAATGGCGGCGAAGTCGAGAAACTGACGCCTGGTCGGCAATCTCCTCATTGGTTTCTCCTCATGACGGGGAAGCCTACAGTCAGGCGAGATCGGGGGTCAAGCTATCCGATTTACAATTACAGTTCGGACAACAAAACTGGTACAAAAACTGACACGAAAAATGTTCCCGAACGGGATTCGTTGCCTCATATAAAGGTTCCCGAAGGGGGGAATAGGGGGAATCTCTTCGGAATAGGGGGGGATAGGGGACAGTATCTTTTTCGAGGAAGAAAGTTTCGTAGATTTTTCGGTTCGAGCGTTATAGCTATAGGGAGGGTGCTGGATCGGCCCTTCCCAAGGGAGCGCCCGATGCCGAGAATGCCGCGTGGAATCGATAT
>Ga0105104_10002009_pt1 | contig 15017 bp, 13 predicted proteins | sample PPLLaktember2015_3_FD_87034 | JGI IMG/M metagenome (GOLD analysis project Ga0105104, IMG submission 87034) | Freshwater sediment microbial communities from Prairie Pothole Lake near Jamestown, North Dakota, USA - PPLs Lake P7 Core (6) Depth... | ecosystem: Environmental > Aquatic > Freshwater >... | reverse complement strand
CCGACCACCCCCGAGGCGGTCGAGATACCCCGGCTGGCCGCCACCCGCAGCAGGAACCGGAACAGGCGCCAGCCTGGCGTGCTGGCCACCACCAGGCCGGGCGGGAGACGGTCAAACAGGTCACCGTACAGGCCGGGTGTGAAGCGCTGCTGGGCGTGGACCAGCCTGCGCCGGGCAGACCTCGAGCGGCGCAGGGCGGCGATCGCCATCCAGGCCAGCGGCATCAAGATGCGCCGGCGGTTGGGTTCTTCCACCGCCACCTGGCGGACGTAGCTGTCCATGGCTTCGGTATTGATGCGGTTGGAGCTGCCGACCCGCCGCAGGAAACCCAGCCACCACTGCAGCTCAGGGGACGCCTGTTCGGCGCAGCGGCGGGCTTGCTTCAGCCGCAGCCCGTCCACCACCAGACCGGGGCGGCCAAAACGGCGGGAAATTTGCTCCTGCAGGCTGTCGTCGGTGAGCAGCACCACCTCCACCCCGGCGTCGACCAGCAGAGGGACAACATCACTCTGCAGGAAGTAGACGATCGCCAGGCCGTGGTCGGCGCTGATGTAGATACGTTTCATCGGCAATGATGTCCTGTAATCGGTTTTACGAATAGTACCAGCGAAAGATGGCATTGTACAAGGCCAGCATCCGGCTGCGAACAAAAGGCACGTCCAGCAGCCGCGGCCGTTTGCCTGGACTGCCGGTCTTCGCCAGCCGGGATGCGGTCTCCGGCGCCCCGGCCGCTGAAGGCAGGATGCCCTTCAGCGTGTTGCTCATATTCATCGCATACGGCCGGTCGGGCATCAGGCGCAGCAGGCCGGCCTCGTTGACCAACTGGTCCAATTTCTTCACCTGGCCCATGGGACGGTCCATGTGGAAGGGCAAGAACTGCTGCAGGGTGCTCTTGCGAGCCACAAACTGCCAGTGACTGGCCCCCACGATGGCCGGAACTCCCCGGTACGTCAAACGGGTATCCTGGCTGGTTTCGTAATGGCGGCGAATCTCCTCTTCGCTCTGCCCAAGGCTGCGGTCGAATTCGAGGAAGACGTCCCAGGGGATCAGCGGACCTTCTTCGATCTGCACGTCCGGCGTGCTGCGCGCCCATTCCACCGTATGCGAGAAATGCTCCGGCCGGGTGCGGAACGGCCGCGCGGTGACCATGCCCACCTCGGGATACGTGTCCAGGATCTCCAGCGAGGCCGAGAGCCAGCCCGGATAAAAAAGGACATCGCTGTCGGCATAGGCGATGATGTCCCCCGGGGCGCCGGCCAGAATCATGTTCCACGCTCCCCCTTTCCCCAGGTTTTTATCGGAGAGCAGGAGGTATTGGATCCGCCCGGCCCGCTGCTCGGCGAGCAGGTAGTCCTGCACCTCGGGGCAGCTGGCGTTATCGAAAACCAGCAGATCAACAGGCTGGCCGGCCGTTTCCCGCAGGGAGGTCAGGCAGACTTTGAGAACGTCCAACGTCTCGGCGTAAAAACCGCTCAGGAAAGGGATGTAATTCAATACCGCGGCCGTGACCTTCTGGGGAAGAGCCACCTGGTCGACAAACTTGGCCGGATTCTGTCCGATTCTCATCGCATGCTCCACTTGGATCGCGGGTCGGGTTGGCCGCCCATCAACGCTCGCACAGGATTTGATCGATGGTCTGGCGCACCTCGCCGTGCAGGACCGGATCGTCCGCCGGAAGGCCGGTCAGCATCGTGCACAGGCTGCGGCGGATGGGTTCATCGACCCGGATCCAGCTGGCCACCTGGCGGGCTTTTTCCAGCTGCCCGGTAACCACGTACCCTTCCAGGAAGGTGAGATATTCTGACCGGTCGTTGGCCTTTAAGTCCTGGGCCAGACTCTCATCGCCGAGGGCAGCCACCGACGCCCAATCGCCTCGCTGGCGCGCCAGCTCCGCTTTTTGGTAGTAAAAACACCAGCCTCGCTCCGGTTCGAATCCAAAGATGCTCTGCGGCGGTGCAATGCCGGTTTCACCGGTGAGAATTTGATCGATGCCCGACCGCCTGGCGAGCAGCTGGACGATGGGGGTCGCGTCGCGCGGCAGGACCGGGCGGCTGCCGTCCAGAACGTGCAGGCAGGAGACATTGGAAGGCCAGCTCAGGATGAGCGTCTTCTGGAAATCCCGTTCAAACCCGAATGTCCGAGACCCACGCGGTTCCACATCTTCGTTGAGGACCTTGGGTACGACAAAATCAAGCAGGATTTCGGCGTGAACCACCGGCTCCTCCGGGGAAGGAGCGTAGATCAGGTTGGCCGGACCCCAGATTTCGTAATCTTCCAGGAATGGATACGGCAGTCGAGCGACCAGGACGGTCCCCGGTTGGAGCTGGGGAGCCCGCCAGGTCATTTGCCACCACATTTCCCGTTCGTAGCGCCAGAAATCAGACCATTGGAGGGCGTTGTGATAATGGGTGACCACCCCCAGGCTCACCAGGACGAGGAAAAGGAGCTGGCGCCACTGGGGACTGCGGAACCCTGCGTGGATTAATCCCCCGGTCAAAATTGCCATTCCGGCGGTTGCCTGGAGGGTGTAGCGGTCAAACCCATCGCCGAAATGGATGTCCCTGCCGGCCAGAATCATAGGGAACAAGGTCGTAAAAACCGTCCATCCACCGATGAGGATCTGGCTGAGGGCCGTGGGAGCGGCCGCGGATTCATCTTCCCTGGACTGCCCGGACCGGGTGAAGCGGTAGAACAGTCCAATCACCCCTGCCGCCACGACAGCCAGGAGGAGGGACGCTGCCAGGGGACGGTATTTTGCCGGTGACACCAACTCGTTGAGCGGGACAAGCCAGCCATCCAGGAGCAGCTCGCGGATGTCCTTCACCATTTCAAAACCCAGGCGCATCAGCATGCGGAGGGGATCCGAAAGATACCCCGCCGAAATGCCTCCAATATCGGTTGCCTGCCGGTCGCTCTGGAAGAGAAAAACCCTCCAAAACAGATAGCCCAGGATGACGACCAGATACGGCGCCCATCGTCTTGCGACTTGCGCCGCCATAAGTAATGGCGGCGCCTGCCGGGCGGGGGTCGCCGGCTCCGTTCGCGCCGACAGGTACCAGAGCACGGCGAGGCGGAGCCCTTCCATCCCGATCATGTATTCATAGATGAGAAAATATCCCAACGCGGTGACCAGGGACAGGATGGTATAAAACCAGCGCAGCCCGATTGTCCGAGCCTGGAACGCCGCCACGGTCAGCGCAATGGAGATGATGCTTAAGCTGTAGGTAATGAAGTGGTTCGAGAAGGTATTGGCATTTGGCTGCTGTAAAAAGCCCGGGTAGACGGCAAACAACAGCGCCATGCCGGTGGTAATCAACGTCTGCCGCGGCCACAATTTCCGGACCAACCATAGGAAAGCCAGGACGCCCACCAGACGAATCGTAAACGCATACACCTGCCAGGCAAACGGATCGGTCCCGAGCAGCCGGTACGATCCGGAATAGACCACGCCCATGAAAGGCCGGTCGATTTGAAAGAGGTCAACCACGCCTTGCGGTCCCCGGGTAACGCCTGCCAGGAGCATGTACCAATCGTCGCGAAAGAACCCCAGGCGGGAGAGGAAAAGCCCGTGGGTCAGGGCATACACCAGGGTCACCAGGAAGGCCGAGGCCAGGCCGTTCCACCGCTCTGGGATTTGGAGCTGTCGGGTTTGGAGTCGTTTGTCTGCGGTGCGCGTGGTTGTCATAGGCGTTGACCCGGTTGGTTCGAAGACGTTCAAACCGCTCGAAGGGCTTTGCTGAATCCGAGGCGCAGCTCGCGGTACGCCCGGATGGGGTGAAAAATCGCAAAAAAGACCTGCCCCAAGGCCATGGAATGCAGGGTTACGAGGGGAGCAATCTCCACTTCGCGCAAGAATCTTCCCCAGGTCAATGGCAGCCGGTGCAGCTTGCCGGCAGCATCCAGGCGGCGGTTGGCGTCGCGCAGGGCGAAAATCGTCCTGCGCCCTCCTGCCAGGCGGACATTTTCGTCCGTCTCCGGCAGACGGTAGTGAGGCTGGCCTCCGGGCAGGTGCCGGTAGTCGTGGTCCTGGTGCACGACCGGAATGCGCTCGGTGGCGTCGATCACCAGCCATCCGCGGCGGCGCGCCTCGTAGATCATCCAGTTGTCCCACCCGGCGCGTCCCACAGCAAAGGGCGGGATCTGGGAAAAGCACTGGCGCGGGTAAATGAAGTAGTCGCTGCCTCCCGGGGGATGCAGCCGCCCATGCTGCTGGAGGCGCTGGCGCAGCCGGTCCACCCAACCGGGGGAGAAATCCAGCTCTTCGTCGACCTGCAGATCCCACCGCCGGCCGACCAGCAGGAAACCCCGGCGGGAGGCGTCCCGCCGGGTCCCGTCGTACACCGAGCAGGCGGCGTCCACGAAGTCGGGGGTCAGGAGAATGTCGGCGTTGACGTACGCCAGCAGGGGGCTCGAGTTGACCTTGCGGCCCAACTCGAAGATCGAACTGACCAGGGGGGTGCCCTGTGGGTTGCGTGCAACGTGCGGCAGGTGCAGGACACCCAGCTCTGCCGCGGCCTCTGCCAGGCCGTCCTCCTCGCCCACCAGCACCACCTGAACCATCTGCCCGAGGGCCTGCCAGGAGCGAATGGCGTTGCGCTGGATGAGGGCAATGTGCCCATCGGTAAACGGTTTGGGCGCGGTGAAGATGGTCAGGACGGGCTCAGCGCTCATTTTCCCTCACCCGGCCCTCCGGGCCACCCTCTCCCGGGGGGAGAGGGGAAGAGCTATCTCCCCTCTCCGGTGCAACAACGTCGTCTGGGGAGAGGGGGGTATCCGCCGGAGCTTTTGCTTGGGGTTTCATGCGGTCGTCTACCTCGGTGAGGGTTTTGTGCTGGACGGCGGCGTTGATCTGGGACAGGGAGGCCTGCTGTTCGAACAGCTTGATAAGGTCATCGTAGCCGAAGTCATCCCGCCCGCCAAAATGGGCATACACCCGGCGCACAAGCTCCAAGTCTTCGGCGGTGTCCACGGTCCAACGCAGGTGCCCATAATCGGGTTGGGTATTGACCACCCGCACGCGAAAGCGGCCTTCCTGGTCGTACAGATAGGGCATCACGTGCTCCCGCTCGTAAGGCAGCACAGCTTCCTTCCAGGCACGCTCCAGGGCCTGGAAGGTGCAGATCTCGGTGTCCAGGCCGATCGGGTAGGTGCGCTTCCAGGGCGGCGGCAGCCGGTTGGCCGCAAAGTCGACCGCGTGGCGGGTGAATTCGTCCAGGGTATGGTCGATGACCTGCGGATCGATCAAAGGGCAGTCGGCGGTCAGCCGTACGATCACCTGCGCCTGGAGCTGGCGGGAGGCCTGGTAGTAGCGGTCCAGCACGTCGTAGGCGCTGCCCCGGCAGCAGAAGATGCCCCTCTGCTCGCACAATGCCTGGATGGGGTCATCCGAGGCGTCCGTGGTGGTGGCTACGGCCACCTGCCGGATGCCGCGCGCCCGGCGGGCGCGTTCGATGACCCGCACCAGCATGGGCTGCCCGGCAATGTCCAGCAGCACCTTGCCGGGCAGCCGGCTGGAGCTCATCCGCGCCTGGACGATGGCGGTCGCGGTTGGGGACTGCTCCCCGGCCTCAGGCTGTACGGCGGTGTTCAAATCCCATCTCCGATCGCTAAATTCTGGCCCGTCGTGAATGCCATCCGGTATGCCTCCAGCAGTTGTGGAAAATTCGCCTCCCAATTGGCACGCCTCTCCGCCAGCACGCGTGCCGCCCGGCCCAGTCCGGCTCGCCGGTCGGGGTCTCCTGCAGCGTCCAGGATCGCCTGCGCCAGGGCAGCCGCCTCCCCGTCGTGGAATAACCAGCCCTCCTGCCCCGGGGTGATCCACTCCCGGTTGCCGGGAATATCCGATACAATGGCCGGCACCCCACTCGCCAGGGCTTCCATCAGCTATACAGATGAGCCAGCGCTGTGCGTGGCGCTCACATACAGGTCCGCCGAGCGGTAGAAGGACGGCAGGCCGGCATTGCTGACCTGCCCGCCAAAATAGACCCGGTCCAGCACCTCGCCCCGGGTAAAAATCTGGCGCAGCAGCCCGGCTTGCGATCCATTTCCCAGCATGATCAACCGCAGCTCCGGGAGCTGGTGCGCGGCCCGGACGAACCCCTCCGCCAGCACATCCACCCCGTAGAGCGGTTCCCACGAGCGGGTTGAAAGCAGGACGAGTGCGTCCTGCCAGCCCAGCCGTTGGCGCAGATCCAGGGTGTCTGGCATGGTATGGCTGCCTTGTTGACCCCCGGCTGCCACCAGCCGGACTGGTCCCGGCCGGGTTGAACGCGGTGTGAAGCGTCCAATATCTACCCCCCAGGGAAAAAGGACCGTGCGCTCAGCAGGAAATCCGTAGGCCGCAGCCTTGTCCGCCACCGCCTGGCAGTCGCCCACCAGGACGGATGTGCGCCGGAGGGTATAGCGGGTCGCCCAGCGCCACAGCGGGCTGCGGTCAGCGTCGCGCAGCAGGTCGGATCCCCAGGACATGGTCACCAGAGGCCGGAAGCCTGCCAGAGCAGCCAGCAGGGCGCTGGACTGGACCGGGCCGGCGTGGACCAGGTCTGGGCGGACCTGGCGGATGACCCGTTTGAGGTCCCACCATAACGCCGGACCATCCTGCCGGCGCGCCGGCTGGTGCCCGCCCCGCCAGACCACCTGCTGGATCGGAGTAGGGAGCGGACGGTCTTCCAACTGAGGCCCGCGCTGCTCTAAACGCAAAAAGAACACCTGGTGACCGGTGCAGGCCAGGGCGGAGAGGAAGCGGTGATCGTGCGGGGTATAGTCCCGCGTAAAGTACAGAATACGCACTACGCACCCAGATGTGTCCAGCGGAGTTCCTGGCCCTCGGCCAGGTCGACCAACGCACGCTTCCCGATCACTTGATCGATCTCATAGGGCAAGATCGCGCCCGGGGTAACCGGCCGCAAGACGCTGAGCATGTCGCGTGTGAGACATTCCCCTGCCCGAATGGGGCGCTTCGCCCGCAGGCAGCGCCGCTGGATGAGGGCGGTCTCCTGCTCGTTTCCGGCGATAAATTTATCGCCGGAGCCCAGGGCGCGTTCCAAGCGGCGGGTATTTTCCACCATGTCCGCCCAACGGTCGGGGTCCAGCGAGAAGGGATGGTCGGGACCGAGGCGGTGGGTGTTGTCGGTGAAATGTTTTTCAACCACCCGCGCCCCCAGGGCGACCGCTCCCAGCACCGTGGCATGCCCGGGGGTGTGATCGGAGAGGCCCAGGATCAGGTCGGGGTACATGCTGCGGTAGGTGTTGAGCACCCGCAGGTGGATATGATGGAAGTTCTCCAGGCTAGCGGTGTAGTTGGTGTTGCACTGCAGCAGGATGAGCTGCGGGTTGATGGCCCGGATGGCATTGACGGCCCGCTGGACATCGCCGATGACCGAGGCACCGGTGGATAAGATGACCGGTTTGCCTTTGTGGGCGATGCGCTCCAGGGCTTCGATCCAGGTGATGTCCCCTGAGCCGATCTTGTACACCGGGACGTACGGATCTAGCATATCGACAGCGTCGAAATCGTAGGGAGCGGAGAAAAAATCGATCCCGGCCTCGTCGCAAGCCGCCTTCAGTTCGGGGGTCCATTCGAACGGCAGGCTGGCATCGGCATACACTTCCACCACCGATTTCTTCCACCCGGATTGGTGGGAGAGCTGGCTGCCCATGGTGCGGAACCCGTAGTCCGAGACAATCTCCGGGGCGCGGAAGTTCTGGAATTTGGCGGCATCGGCCCCGGCCTCTTTTGCCAGGCGGATCAGGCGCTTCGCCCGCTCCAGGCTGCCGTCGTGGTTGGCGGCAATATCGGCAATGAAATAGGTGGGGTGGGTTTCCCCGATGAGGTGTGGACCAATCTGAAGTTCCATGCTGCCTCCGTAGGTATCCACGAATGACGCTAATTTTCAAGGGCAATTTCGCCAATTTGTTGGGCCGGTTTTCAACCGGCTCGGGCAAGTTGGAAACTGTCCGCCATTGGCGGCGCCCTACATAGCCTGGCCGGTGCCGTCTAACAACTGGTGCAGGCGATCCGGATACCCGTCCTGATAGAGCTGGTAGAAACGCCGCAGGCCATCTTCTGGTCCGGGCAGGGTAACTCCCAGGGCACGCACCAGTTTATCCGAGCGCATCTTCAGGCAGCGGGAGCGCTGCGCTTTCAATGGGCTTTGGCTCGAGGTGGATGGGGTGATCAACCGTTCATCCAGCCCGCAGAGGCGCGCCAGCGCCACCCCGAATTCGTATTTGCTCAGGCTGCCGGAGCTGAAGACATGGTAGAGGCCGGTTAAGCCGCCCGCCAGCATCCGGTACAGCAGATCCACCAGGTCGTTGGTAAGCATCGGGCAGTAGATCAGGTCGGTAAAACCCGGCACGCTCTGACCCGCTCGCAGGTTGTAAAAGAACCACTCAGCCAGGCTGCGCTTTCCCGTCAGGCTCCAGCCGTAGAAATTGACCCGCGCGACCAGGGCTTGCGGGTTGGCTTCGAGCACCTGCTGCTCTCCGGCCCGCTTGGATCGGGCATAGACGCTGACCGGGTTGGGCTCATCCTCTTCGGTATAGTCACCTTTTAACCCGTCGAACACGGCATCGGTCGAGAAATGGACAAAGCGGATGCCCCTCCGCCCGGCTTCGGCGGCCATTCTACCGGGCAGCTCGGCGTTGGCACGCCAGGCCAGCTCGGGTTCTTCCTCGCACCGGTCCAGGATTGCCATCGCCGCGCAGTGGATCACCAGGTCAGGCTGCATCTCATCCAGCAGGCGCTCCACCGCTCCCGGCTGGATCAGGTCACAGCAGCACACTTCGAACGGCGCACCATGCAAACTGTGCCGGTTGACCGTCCCTGTCACGCGGTGGATGGGCCACACCGGTGAATTTTCCCCATCCATTACCGCTTGCCAGGCCAGGTTCAACCCCAACAATCCGCTCGCTCCGGTGACCAGGAGGTGCATGGACGCTACCCCCCGTTCGGCCGGGCGCCGGTCTGGGCCACCGCGTCTACGGCTTCAAAAGGTTGGATCATGACCCGCAGCTGGTCCAGGTCCAGCCATTGGGGATTGGTATTGCTCCCATAACGAAACCCATCCGGCAGTGGTTGGCCCACATCCCGCCACTCATGGCCAAACCACAGGGCTTCTGCCGGCTGGACCACGTACATGTCAGGAAGTTCCACCGCGTTGCGGGCTTCGTCTTCCGAGATCAGCACCTCGTGGAGCTTCTCCCCCGGGCGGATGCCGATGATTTCGATTTCGGCGTCCGGGGCGACTACCCGGGCCAGGTCGACCACCCGCATGCTGGGGATCCTCGGGACGAACACTTCTCCTCCCCGCATCTGCTCCACGCAGCGGATGACAAAGCGCACCCCCTGTTCCAGGGAGATCCAGAAGCGGGTCATGCGCTCGTCGGTGATGGTGATCTTGCCGTTCTGCCGCTGGTTGAGGAAGAGAGGCACCACCGACCCGCGGCTGCCCACCACATTCCCGTAGCGCACGCAGCTAAAGCGGGTGGATGTACCGGCGGCATAGGCGTTGCTCTGGATGAAGAGCTTTTCCGCGGCCAGCTTGGTGGCCCCATACAGGTTGACCGGATTGACGGCTTTGTCAGTGCTCAAGGCCAGCACACGCTGCACGCCCATATCCAGAGCGGCTTCGATGACGTTGCTGCCGCCCAGGATGTTGGTTTTGATGGCTTCCATGGGATTGTACTCGCAAGCCGGGACCTGCTTGAGAGCCGCGGCATGGACGACAATGTCCACCCCATGGAAGGCCCGGCGCAGGCGCTGCGGATCACGCACATCCCCGATGAAAAACCGCAGGTTGGGATGGTCAAACCCGGCCGCACGCATCTCGAGCTGCTTGAGCTCGTCCCGGCTGTAGATGATGACTTTGGCCGGTTTCTTCTCGTCCATCAGGATTTCGGTGAATTTTTTCCCGAACGATCCGGTTCCACCGGTCACGAGTACTACCTTGTCGCTCCAGTCCATAGAAGTCTCCCGATCCATGAAGGATACCCTTTTCGCTTCTCTCCGATAAGTCCTGGCGTGCTGCCGCGGGTGCTCCGCATCCGCCGCAGCATCCCCATATCTTTTTCGGAAAAGGTCTCAGGGTTTGCGAAGAACAATCATAGGGTACTGCCCATTCTTGCCGAAGAAGCCTGGGAAGCGTTCTTCCAGCGCATACAGCAGGCGCAGCCCTAACCGCCCCCCCAAACGGGCGTGGACCAGGGCGCGCAGAAACTGCACGCTGACACTTCGCCAAACCCATACACGGTATTCGATCTTCCCATCCAACAGCTGCCGCAGCCAGCGCAGGTCGTGCTTGCGCACGTAGGTCCCACTGGGCGGGGGTTCTGCGGCCCCGGGAGGGTCAATCTGGTTAGGGATGGGTGTATCGTCCATTTTTCTGACGCGAGCACCGCCGCGGCGCCGGTATTGCAGCCGTTCCACCAACCGGATTAAGCCGCTCGCCCACCGCATCAGAGGCGCCTCGGTCCAGCCGTTCACCACCACCGCGGTCGATCCGGCCGCCATCACCCGGTAGAGCTCACCGTAGGCATGCTCCTGGTCGGCCTGGGGCAGGTGGTGCAGGGTATGCAGAGAGACCAATCCATCGAAGACGCCCTCGCGGAAGGGAAGGTTGGACACATCCGCCACCACGTACAGGCCGCGCTCGCCCAGGCGTTTGCGGGCTTCTTTCAGCGCCACAATGGAGAGATCGGCGCATACCCGGTATGGGTACCCGGCCGAATAGGTCAGGTACTCCGGGTACTGGACCGGGCCGGAGCCGGCATCCAGCAGGAACCTCCCGGAGGATTTGAGGTGGCGTCCCACCCGCAGGTGGCAGCGGTGGATGTACTCCGCCGAAACCGGGCGCAGATCCTCATAGCGGGCGTTCTGGTACAGGCCAGACTCGCCCTCCTGCCAGCCAACCTGGTCGTAGAACCGACGCACCTGCTGCCGGGAATCCATCTCCGCCGCCATACGCATCGCTGCGCCAGTGTCGCTACGCCAGCGCGGAAGCGGACGCGGCTGGCCCATCGGCTTTCGCCGGTTCGTCCGGGGCTGCGGACGCCGCCTCGCCTGCGGCCGTGTCATCCTGGGTGACCCGATCGGTCATCCGGGTCCAATCCATGCGCTCTCCGGTCAAATACGCAAAGGTCTCCCCGTAGCGTTCCAAACCTTCGGGACCGATCGCTTTTTCCAGCGGGCGGTCACGGACGTCATCCCACGCCCGGACCAGGTGCCAGGGGAAGGGACGCGGGTAATCAAAGAAAAACCGGTATGCGTAGCGCCAGGCGCGCTCCACCTGCTCGCGGTCCGGACGCTGCGCCTCGGGTTTGCTGATGGCCTGCCCCAACATCTTGAAATACGACACCCACGAATCCGGATCCAGGGTGAACCCACGCCCGCTGTAGTGGGTTTTTCCGGAAACGATCACCGGCACCCCGCTCATGGCCATCTCCAGACCCACGGTGGTGGTGTAAACCAGCCCCAGGTCGGCCACCTCGACCAGGTCATAGGTGTTCACCTTTTCCTTGGGTCCGATCAGGCGGATATGCTCGGGCAGCCTGGGCAGGACCTGGTGCACAACGTCCACCATGGACGGTCCGTGGGTGAGCACTTCCCCCGGATGAACCCGCACCACGAGCTGGGCATCGCGACACCCGGCAAAATACTGGACGGTACGGGCGATCCATTCGGCCATCGTCTGGCTGAAGACATGCCGCCCAAGGGTCAGGCTGTCGCCCAGGACGTTGGTCGCCAGCAGGACCACAGGGCGCTGGTCCAAGTGCAGGGCTTCGCGTGCCTGGTCGCCGCCCTGGGCCGGCGATCCCTGCCACAAACGGCTGAAGTTCTCCCACAGCGTTCCACGCTGGCGGGCAGCGAACAAAGAGCGCAGCCGGTCCATCTGCTCCGTGGTGAGGGGCAGGTCCTGGCGGGCTTTCCACATCTCGTCGGTCTCCTGGCGCATCACCTCGGCGTTTTGGGCTAACCAGATGCGCTCGCGCTGGTCGCCGAATTCGTAGGTGACGACCGGGATTTTCAAGAAGCGCGCCACCCGGTACACCACACCCAGTTCCTGGATCGTCCCGTTGGGGACGATGACCACGTCCGGGCGGTGGGCTCGCAGCCAGGCCAGGGCCATGCGGGCCGCCGACTGGTTGCGTTCCAGGCGCAGGCGGTAGATTTCGCTCTTTGGGTCAACTTCCTCGACCTGCAAGGTGTACATGGCATCGTACGAGGTGACCTGATCCACCATCGCCCCCAGCTCGGACGGCAGGGTATAGCTGGAAGGGTTCGACTCGAGGAAGGAGACCGGTTCCACCAACGGGGACATCTGATCCAGGATCTTACGGGCATAGGCATTCTGGCGTCGCAGGTCAAACCGGCTGATGGGCTTCTGCCACTCGCCGTATGGTAAAAACGCCAGGTTGACCCGGTGCCCCTGGGCTGCCAACGCCAGGCCGAGCAAAGCGGCATGCTCGATCCAGTAATGCAGGGTGGCGAAAATGAAAACCCGTTTCCCTTTTCCCGGGGGAGCGGTTTTCACCGTGGCCAGCGCCTGGGTCATCAATCCAGGCAGATGCGTTTGCAGGTTTTTGAGCGAGAAGCGGCTGATGGGTTGGCCGCGCTGGCGCACCAGCCAGTACAGCTCCGCCGTTAAAGGGATCTCGCCGAGGATATCTTTGAGGGTTTGCTTACGCAAGAATGTCATGAATGGGTAGCCTCGATCTGCCAGCTTAACCTGGGACGTACCGGACCCAGGCGGGGTTCCGGCCAATGGGTGCCGGCTGCCCCTGCGGCGTCGACGGTAAATGCCAGCGCCTGTTCGTCCTGGAAGTAGCGCCGAATGCGGTACGAGCTGGCGTTGAGCCCGATCAGAAACCGGCCCTCATTGAATAAATCTGCGGGAATCCGGCAGCGGCTGATATAGCAGCCGGGGGATCGGGAAGAATACTGCTCAAAGAAAGCGGGGGAATCCGTGTCGAAGGAGGTGAATACGTGCTCGCCGCGCATCGTCTGCAGGTACAGCCCCACCCGCAGGCCGGTCACCGGGGCCGTGAGCTCGTATTCCACCTCGATGGTGAAGGGTTCCACCGAGCGGACCGTTTCTGCCACCTGCCCGTTTCCGCTGCGCACGCGCAGCGCCCGCGGCCGGAAAGGCGCGGCTCCATCGGACACCTCGTCGGGGAACCAGAGGCGCTCTCCCTGCTGGGAGAATCCCGACGCCAGGTAATAATCGATCGCCCGATCGGTGGGAGCGCGCAGGGCCAGGCGGCCTTTCTCGATCACCAGTGTCTCCTCCGTAAGCCGGGCGATTGCCGACATGTTGTGGCTGACGAACAACACCGTGCGCCCCTGCTGGGCGACGTCGCTCATCTTTCCCAGGCACTTGCGTTGAAACTCGGCATCGCCGACCGCCAGCACCTCGTCGACCACCAGAATTTCCGGCTCCAGATGAGCAGCGACCGCAAACGCCAGGCGCAGGTACATTCCGCTGGAATAGCGCTTGACCGGGGTGTCCAGGAACTGCTCCACCTCGGAGAAAGCCACGATCTCGTCGAACTTGCGCTCGATCTCAACGCGCTTCATCCCCAGGATGGCGCCGTTCAGGTAGATGTTCTCCCGTCCGGTCAGCTCAGGGTGGAAGCCTGTGCCGACCTCCAGCAGCGAACCGACCCGCCCGCGGATCTCGGCCTCCCCTTCGGTTGGCTCGGTGACCCGCGAGAGGATCTTGAGCAGGGTGGATTTCCCCGCCCCATTGCGCCCGATCACACCCAGCACCTCGCCCGGACGAACCTCAAAAGACACGTCCCTCAGCGCCCAAATCCGCTGGCTCCCAAAGCGACCCTCTTCGGATCTATCCGGATCCCCGCGGTGGAAGCGCGCGGCCAGGGCGCCGGTCAGGACATCGCGCAGGGTGCGGTAGTAGCCGCCCTGCTGTCCCAGCCGGTACTCTTTTCCTATGTTGACCGCTCGAATGGCATAATCGCTCATAATCGTTGTCGGGCAATCAGGCGCTTGGGAGATTCGAGAACCGAGAGCCGAGATCGGAGAACCGTCCCCTGCTGGGGATCGACGGTTCTCGGTTCTCCGTTCTCCGTTCTCGAACTCCCCGAACGCCTAACCCCTTAAACCATATCCGCAAACGTGCGCTCCATGCGGCGGAAGTAAAACAGTCCCGTGACCAGGATCCCGAAGACCACGATCGACGACACCGCCAGCGTCCGGACGGGCAAATCACCGCCCAGCACCACCCAGCGAAAGCCGTCGATGACCCCGGCCATGGGATTCAGGCTGTATAGGAAACCCCACGAGCCCAGGCGTTCCAGGATATACGCACTCGAATACACCACCGGCGAGGCGTACATCCAGATCGTGACCAGGAAGGGGATCATGTGCTGCACATCCCGGTACTGGACGTTGAGCGCTGAAAGCCATAATCCGACCGCCAGGGCCGCCAGCATCGCCAGCAGGACGAGCAGGGGCAGTGCGGTCATCCGCACGGTGGGGAGGTACCCAAAATACACCATCATCCCCACCAGAATTAGGAAGGAGACAGCAAAATCTACCAGGCCGGCCACCACCGCCGCCAGCGGGATGGCCAGACGAGGGAAGTACACCTTGGTGAGCAGGTTGGCGCTGCCCACCAGGCTGGCGCTCGATTTGCTCAACCCGTTGGCGAATAGCGTCCAGGGCAGGATGGCTGCCAGGCTCGAGAGAGCATAAGGGGTGCCGTCTTCTGCCATGTTGGCGATGCCGCCAAAGATGATGGTGAAGATCACCATGGTCACCACGGGCTGGATGACCGCCCAGGTCACGCCCAGGAAAGCCTGCTTGTAGCGTACCTTGACGTCGCGCCAGGTGAGGAAGTACACCAGTTCGCGGTACAGCCACAGATCGCGCAGGCGAAGCGCGGCCCACCCGCGCTGGGGGCGCAGGATCGTCACCCGAGGGCTGTTGATCAGAGGCAGGTCGCTTGAAACGAAGGGGGCCTCAGCTTACAGCCTTAGACACGAAAGGTCATAAAGACCTT
>Ga0105104_10002008_pt1 | contig 15024 bp, 13 predicted proteins | sample PPLLaktember2015_3_FD_87034 | JGI IMG/M metagenome (GOLD analysis project Ga0105104, IMG submission 87034) | Freshwater sediment microbial communities from Prairie Pothole Lake near Jamestown, North Dakota, USA - PPLs Lake P7 Core (6) Depth... | ecosystem: Environmental > Aquatic > Freshwater >... | reverse complement strand
GTGGGTGAGCGGCGTTACCGACATTCCGTACGCCGATGGGACGGTCGGGCTGGTCGTGGGAGGCCGGGCGGTTCAGGCAGCCTTCGATAACTTCTACTTCACGCTGCCGTAATCCTCCGCTGCTTCCGCCAACAGCGGTGTGCAAGTTGGCGGTCTGAGCGAATGCGCTAACCGGTATCATCACCGAGGCTGTTTCTGGTCAGCCTCGGTAATTTTTATCCTGCTGGATGTATAATCGGGAATCTCGGAAATCGTTTATTTTGTATGGTGTGCGGCTACGCCGCCTCAGCTACACCGCCTCGGCTATGCCGCCTCGGCGGCGCCGCACCACACACCATCGATCCTTATTTCTCATAACGTCCTATGGATGATCCGGTCCAGTTTACGTTTGACGGAGTGGCCAATGGGTTTCGGCGCAGCCTCCCCATCGGGTTGAGCGTATTTGCTTATGGATTGGTGTTTGGGGTTCTGGCGCGTCAGGCCGGGTTGAGCCTGTTGGAATCGGTCCTGATGAGCGGGTGGGTGTTTGCCGGCGCTTCGCAGTTTGTGGCCATGGACCTGTGGGTATCCCCGCTTCCGGTCCCGACCTTGATCCTGACCACCCTGGTGCTGAACCTGCGCCACGTCCTCATGGGGGCGGCGGTCTATCCCTGGTTTGCTCCCCTGCGGAGGCGGCAGATCTACCCCACCCTTTTCTTTATGACGGATGAGAACTGGGCGCTCTCCATGCGCCAGTATGCTGCCGGTGAACGGGATGGAGGTTTCCTGTTGGGCAGCGGCCTGATGATCTACCTGGCCTGGCTTTCGGCCGCTATGGGCGGGCAAATGTTGGGAGCCTCCATCCCGGATCCGGCGCGCTGGGGATTGGACTTTGCATTTACGGCGGTGTTTGCGGCGCTGCTGGTGGGGATGTGGAAGGGGAAGCAGGACGTGCTGCCGTGGGCCGCTGCCGCCGCCACAGCCCTGCTCACCTCGTATTGGCTGCCGGGAAAATGGTATATCCTGCTGGGCGGGTTGGCCGGGAGCCTGGTGGGCGCCTTCATAGATGGGAAACGAAGCCGGGTGGGGGAACCTGGACTGCAGGCCGCCAACCCTCCCAACCTGGATGGGAAGCGCGAAAGGAATGAGCTGTGACGGATGAAGCCTGGATGCGGATCGACCCTGTCACACTGCTGACCATCCTGGGGATGGCGCTGGTGACCTATGCAACACGGGTGGGGGGATTCTGGATGATGTCTCGGATCACGCGGCAGGCAGGGGAAGGTAGAGCTTCGCCTCGTCTGGAAGCGTGGCTGAGCCATATCCCGGGCGCCGTGCTTATTTCCCTGGTTGTGCCTGCTGTGCTGTCCCAAGGACCCGAGGAGATCATGGCTCTGGCAGCCACGGTTCTGGTTGCCTGGAGGGCAAAGAATCTGCTGCTGGCCATGCTGGCGGGTGTCATTGTCGTGGCTGCCTTACGAGCTCTAAACGTATTTTAGGTGCCTAGCCAATAAAACGGGGTTGCCGGCGGTACCGCCGGCAACGCCGTTTTATTACCTTTGGTCGATCATCGGAAAAGCCAGGATAGCGGCGGTATGCCATTAAAGCTATATCCGAGCAGCACCGTGCCAATAAGCCCGATTCCGACAACGAGAAGCAGCCCCTCCAGAATAATTGCCTTGCGTACACGGGACATCCAAGCGCTGGTTACGAAACAAAAACCTGCGATCATCAAACGTAAAGATACCCCGATAGTGGTACGCCAGACAGGCAGAATCACCGCCAGGGATAAGAGCATCAGGATGAGCGCACCCAGAGCAATATTGATATTGCGGTACATGGACACTTTCTGGGATTGTGTATTCACGGCTTTACTTTATTATCGAGAATGATGATAATCCGAATGGTAATTTCTCGCGGATAATAGACCCAGCGAGAAATTTGCCAGGGAAAAGAAGATACTTGGTTCGACTGAGCTGTTACGGCAAAATTTAGGATACGGACGAATTTTCGTTCGACGGGGGATGCCAGGCAGTTTGGATCTCATCCTGGCGGGCATCCGGTTGGGATACATTTCTCAAGCGGGCTGTATGCGGCTCGCCCGCCTGGGTGAGGGCGATGTCCCCCACCCCGAAGATCTTTTGGAAAAAATCCTGGCGCAGCTGTATGTCATCCAACGAGGCGAGGGGGATGGCGATCCGTTTGCGGGAAATGAATCCCTGGTCGATCACCACGTGTTTGTTGGTCAGGAAGTACCGGTAGGTGGCCGCGGTCAGCAGCTGCCCGGCGGCGATCAGCACCCACAAGACGGCCAGGGCTGCCGCAACCAGCATACTCCACTGGGGTAGATAGACGAGAGCCGCCAGAACGATGAGGGCCATGGCGACCAGCAGCAAGACCAGGACGGCGAACCCATATCCCCAGGAAGGACCCAGGGTGAAGATGATCTTCTCCTTGCGCTTCCCGACGGGGATTTCCTGAGTTGATTCTTCGACCGGAGCCTGGATAGCTTCAACGTGCATCAATGGTTCTTCTTCAGCATCCGCAGAGGCTGCAGCATCCGCAGGGGCTGCAGCCTCGTCCTGAGGAGGCGCCGTCTCTGCCGAGAACCACTCTACACTGGCTGGGGTGGAAAGGCTGGATTCGAAAACATCCGGTTCTTCCACCCGTTCAACCGCCAGCTCAACCGCCGGTTCAAACGGCGGGGCTTGAAAGAGGGCAGCCGCCGATTCTTCGGCTGCACTTTCATCGGTAATGGCTTCCGCTTCGACCGCCGTACCGACCGCCGCTTCGCTGGCCCATCCGGCAGCCGCCTCGGGGGCTGGGATTTCCACAGCCTCCGGCCGCGGAGCGGGAGGGGGTTCCGCAACCGCCCGCCTGGCCATGATCTCCGCCAGGCCTCGGGTGGCGGCCTCGTTTTCCGGTTCGAGCTTGAGGACGGTCAGCAAGCACATCATGCGCTCGTCTTCGTCTTCGACAGCGCCCGACAGCCAGAGCCATGCTTTGATATTTTTGGGATTTTCCTGGATGGCCAACTTGAGGAAGTTCCTGGCCCTGACCTTATTGCCTGTCTTCAGTGCTGAGATGCCTTCAGTGATTAAGTCGCTCAAGGGATGCCTCCTTATAGCCGGTTCCAGGTTAATCATAGTCGAGAATGTCCCATTGTCAATAGTTACCAAATCCCAGGGACTTCGTTTCATTGGTTACAGGAAACGTGCCGGGGAATTCGAACGGCAAAAAAACGATAGAATCAAAGCACATGGACGCGTATAATGCGGTCATCATGTATCGTGAGGTGTGGAATGGATCAGAACCAATACTGGCAAGCCGTCCTTGAGAAAGACCGCCGTTTCGACGGGGTATTCTACCTGGGGGTGCGATCGACCGGCATCTACTGCCGCCCTTCATGCCCGGCGCGCAAGCCACGGCGGGAGAACGTGCAGTTCTTTCAATCTCTCGAAGAGGCGGAAGAGGCCGGTTTCCGCCCCTGCAAACGCTGTAAGCCCAGGGACGGCAGCAAATGGACACCTGATCCGGAACAGGTGGCGCTGGTTGAGCAGGCCATCCGGTCCATCGAAAGCCAGGAGGGGCCTGCTCTGTCTTTGCAAGCCCTGGCGGAGAGCGTCCATCTCAGCCCTTCTCACCTGCAGCGGACGTTCAAACGGGTGGTGGGGATCACCCCACGCCAGTATGCGGCCGCCCTGCGCCAGCGGCGGCTGCAGCATGAGCTGCGCCATGAAGAAACCGTCACCGGAGCGCTTTACGCAGCCGGTTATGGATCCAGCAGCAGCCTGTACGACCAGGTGTCTGCCCGGCTGGGGATGACCCCCTCGGCTTACCGGCAGGGCGGGCAAGCCGTGAGCATCCGGTACACGGTCGTCCCATGCCGTCTGGGAAGCCTGCTTGTAGCGGCGACCCGGCACGGTATCTGCGCGGTCAGCCTGGGCGATGAAGAAGCCAGCCTGGTTGCCGCTTTGAGGGAAGAATATCCCGCGGCTCGCATCGAACAGGCCGGTCAGAAAGATGGTGCAGATCCTGGCGCACAGGGAGAAGACGCCTTGAAAGGGTGGGTGGAGATTATCCTTAAATGGCTGGACGGCGACCCGGAGGCGCGGCAGGCAGCTGAGCTCCTGCCCCTCGACGTTCAAGCAACGGCTTTCCAGTGGCGGGTATGGGAAGCACTGCGCCGCATCCCATACGGGTTCACCCGTACCTATGCGGCGGTGGCCCAGGAAATCGGGTATCCGAAGGCTGTGCGGGCCGTGGCGCGCGCCTGCGCGACGAACCACGTGTCGCTGCTGATCCCATGCCACCGGGTAGTGCGCAGCGACGGCGGCCTGGGCGGCTACCGGTGGGGGATCGACCGCAAGCAGGCCCTGCTGGAGACCGAGGGGCAGCAGAGGTAGGGGAAAATTCACCTCAGAGCCCACGGAGGGCGCAGAGCGCACCACAGAGAAAGAAAATGCGTTAAAAAAACACCGCAGAGACGCAAAGGACGCAGAGTATATAGAGAAGAAACAGGGGAAAAGAATTATCCCTTGTATCCCCTGTATCCCTGTTTATTTTTATCTCCGTCTTTCTCCGTGGTCTCTGTGTGCTCTGTGGTGAGTTGATTTAAATATTGAAGTAATCCCCGAAGTCGATGCGGTAGCCGGAGGGGTGGAACTCGCCGGAGGCTTTGTCCTGCACGTAGGTGCCGCGCCACTCGCGACGGGTGATCTTCTGCAGGGCTTCCACCAGGGCATCCACGTCGGCCGGCTCGTTGTACAGGCCGAACGAGATGCGCACCAACCCGGGCATCTGGGTGCGGTCACCGGCGATGATGTGGCTGCGCACTTGCACTTCCTGGTCGGGCTGAAGGCCGAACAGGTGGAGTAAATACGGGTGGGCGCAGAAGCACCCGTTGCGCACGCCGATACCGAACTCGTATCCCAGAATGGCTGCCACCAGGAAGTGGGAAATCCCTTCGATTTCGAAGGGAATGACTCCCAGGCGGTTGTGGGCCTGCTGCGGGTCGCGGCTGCCGAAGATGCGCACTCCGGGGAGGCGGTTCAAATGGTAGAGCGTGTAGGCGGTCAGCGCGGCCTCGTGATCGGCGACGGCCTGCATGCCGACTTCCTGGATCTGGCGCAGGGCCGCCGCCATGGCCACCGCGCCGACCGTGTTGGGGCTGCCGGCTTCATCCCGCTCGGGTGGTTCGGACCAGTGGACCTGGTCCACGGTGACGATCTCCACCTCACCGCCGCCGCGCAGGTCCGGATCCCCTCGCTCGAAGGTATCTCGCCGTCCCACCAGCGCGCCGGCTCCAAAGGGCGCGTACAATTTATGCGCCGACAGGGCGACGTAGTCCAGATGGGTGGGATCGTCCAAAGGCCGCATGTCGATCGCCCGGTGGGGTGCCAGCTGAGCACAGTCCACGGCGATCTGGGCGCCTGCGGCGTGGGCTTTTTCTGCCAACCGGTGGATGGGATTGATCACACCGGTGACATTGCTGGCCCCGGTGATGGCTACCAGGGCCACCCGTCCGGAATACTCCTTGAGCCTGGCGTCGAAATCCGCCTCGTCCAGCTGTCCCTCCGGGGTGACGTTGATATGGACAACCTTAGCCACGGGCCGCCAGGGCAGGTCGTTGGAGTGGTGCTCCATCAAGCTGACCAGAACCACATCGCGTTCGGGGGTGAATGGAAAGCGCCGCGCCAGCTTATTGGTGGCTTCGGTGGTGTTCTTCCCGAAGATGCACACGTGTTGTTCTGGAGAGGCGCCGACAAACTGCATGACGATGCGCCGGGCTTGTTCGTAGGCGTGAGTGGACAGCTGGCTTTTAAACCCCGTGCCGCGGTGAACGCTGCTGTAGAACAGCAGGAAATCGTTGACCGCTTCCTGGACCCGTTTGAAGGCAGGTGTGGAGGCAGCATTGTCCAAATTGACGTACGGCTGGCAGGTGCCGTCCAACACCGGTGATTGGACCTCCAGCCCCACAAAGAGATGGGTGTACGACTTGAGATTGTGGTGATCGGCCATGCGGTTCGTTCCTGTGAGGGGTGGGCGGGTTAGCGGATAAAACGTTCCATCGAGTTCTGCAAGTCGCGAAAAGTCGCCTCAAAATCGCCGTTTTCGGCGGTGTCGATCAAACAGTTGCGGATATGGTCTTCCAGAATCACACGGCCTACGCTGTTCAGGGCAGACCGCACCGCGGCGATCTGGATCAGGATATCCGGGCAGGATTGGTCTTCTTCCACCATGCGCTTGACGGCGCGGACGTGCCCTTCGATGCGCGCCAGGCGGTGGATGACGCTCTGGCGATGCTCGTGTTTGTTGGTCACGGGGGCTGGTTCGCCGGGCGGATCTTGCCTTTTTTCATTCTCCTCGGTTTCGGTGACCATATGAATTACCTCCTTCTTCATTCTACCAGCATATGGAAACAGCACAAATTAGCGGTTAGCAATTAGCTGTTAGCTCTTAGCAAAAAGCTGTGCCGCGGCGCTTCGGCCTCTGTCCTCGGCGGTTCCCGGCACGGTTTGGCCAGACCCGCCGCTGGGAACGGCGGCTGGAGCGGCGAATGTTTTTGTAGTTCAGGGCCGTCCGGTCGTGACCGGCGTGGCCGTCCCATGCGGGCTTTCAGGCATCCCGTCCAATGGAAGCTATCCGTGAAGGTCAACCGGACGCCCACAAGGGGCTGGACTACACAAGCCACCTGCCAACGTGGTTTTGTAGTCGTGCCGCGGCAGCCACGCAGTGCTGCCGCGGCTTGGGCCTTGTGCCCATTCCAACCAGGACATCCAATACGCTGTCCACTCGCCGACACCCGTGACACCCAAACCGACCCCCACGGCGGTCGTAACTGGACGGGGCTGGACTACCGCACACCAGTGCCTGGTTTCGCTGCCAATCCAGAGCGTCACCACGGACAGCGGGCAGCGCGCAGCCAGTCGTAATTCACCAAGGTGATCCCCATCCTCTCAAGAGCAACTTTGACCTGAGGGTCGACGAGGGCGCACAGCTCCTTCTCCCGCTCTGTATTGTAGCTGTCGTCCAGCCCTGCCGGTGTGGTGTAGCCGGGGTGGCAGATCAATTCCAGTACTCCTTCCCAAGGCCGGTCGAGCAGGGCCAGCAGCTGGCCGGTTGAGGTGTTTCCAGGGCCGTTGAATTCGTCGCACAATCCTGCCGGGGAGAGCAGGTAGGGATTTGTCCCGGCGTACTGCTTTCCCCAGCGCACGGGCAGGTCATACTCTCCGGCCACGGAAACGTACATCGCCATGAGCTCGGGGAGGTGGTGCAGGCCGAAATGGTAATCCACATGGGAGGGCCGCCAGCTGGCCAGGGAGGTGAACCTCTCCACCTGAGCCCGGATCTCATCCCGGACGGCGATCAGGGCTGCGCAGGGCAGGGGCTCGGCCGGCAAGCCATCTTTTTCCCGGCGAAACAGCTCACGGCAAACCAGCCCTTCGGGGCCGAAGAAAGGGGATTTATTTTCAATGAAAGTGCTTACCAGGTCAATGTGCAGACCCACCGGCAGGCCGGCTTGCTTCGCCATGCGGAGAGCGCCGGCCGCATAGGGACTGTAGACCAGCATCGAGCAGTCGGTGACGATCCCGTGGGAAAATGCCTCGCACACACCCCGGTTGATTTCCGGGGAGAAGGCGTAGTCGTCGGCGTTGACGATGAGGTATTTATTTGTCATATCAGCAGGTCGGTTGAATCCACCTTGTGGAACGCCTCGGCGTAGGCCAGCCCGCCGTGTCGACCTGTTTCGGCGGCCTGGTCCTGGATGAATTGGACGAATGCCTGGGTATCCTTTTCACAGCGGATGAAGTCGTTCTGGCTGCGGTGAGCCAGGCGGGCGCGTACTTTTCGATCGATCGTTGGGCTGATATCCACCCAATAATTGGCCTCCTGGGGGGCGAACAGGTACATCTCGCTCGGGTGCCAGGGGTGGATCCCCTCCAGTGTGTCCTCCGGGCAGATCCAGGGCAGGTCTGCCAGCATGCGCGCTTCGCAGACGACGAAACCCACAGCCCGGTGATCGGGGTGGAACTCGTAGTGTTTCCACGGATCGAAGGTCAAGATGACTTCGGGCTGGATCTGGCGGATCACGCGCACCAGGCGGTCGCGCAGGTCGGCGGCGTGGGCCAGCTCCCCATCGCGGTAGCCAAACCAGAGCACCTCTTCGATCCCCAGGATCGATTGGGCTTGGCGCTGTTCCTCCCGCCGCAGGCGGGTCAGATCGGTCGGCCCCAGGCGGCAGTCGTGGCTGCCGCGATCCCCGTTCGAGCACATGACGAGCGATACGCAGCTGCCCGCCTGAGACAACCGGGCGATGGTCCCGCCGCAGAAAGACTCCGCATCGTCGGGATGGGCTACCACCACCAGAACCCTGCGGTGCGCGAGCGGTGTTTCATCGATCCCAGCCATCACGCCTCAGCCCTTGATCCCCGAAAGGGAAATCCCCTCGATGAACTGCTTCTGGGCAAAGAAGAACACGATGATCACCGGCAGCATGGCTACGATGGATGCGGCCATCAGGTACCCCCAGTGGATGGAATATGTGGCCCGGAAGAACTGCAGCCCCAGGGCAATGGTGTAATTGGTCTGGGTCTGCAGGAAGACCAGAGGCGGTAGAAAATCATTCCACACCCCCTGGAAGTTGAAGATGGCTACTGCGGCCAACGCCGGGCGGGAGATGGGCAGGATGATCTGCCAGAGGATCTGCAGGCGGCTGGCTCCATCGATGCGGGCGGCGTCTTCGAGCTCCCGGGGGATATTCAGAAAGAACTGGCGCAGCAGGAAAATATAGAAAGGGCTGCCAAAAAAGGCCGGGACGATCAGGGGAAGGAAGCTGTCGATCCAGCCCAGGGCGTTGAACTCCAGGTACATGGGGATAATGCGCACCGGGTCCACCAGCATCATGGTGGAGAGCATGATAATGAAAAGCACGTTCTTGCCACGGGCGCGCAGGCGGGCAAACCCGTAGGCGACCAGGGTGCAGGAGAGCAGGTTGCCAAAGATGGCGCCTGCCGCAATGGTCAGCGTGTTCAGCGCATAGCGGCCGAACGGTACGTACGTGAGGGCTTCAGGGTAGTTCTGCCAGCGGATGGGATCCGGGATCCAGCGGGGTGGGAAATCGAGCACCTGGTAATCCGGCTTGAGCGAGGAAGAGAGCGCCCAGAAGAGCGGCAGCAGGAATACCGCCGATCCCAGGACGAGCAGCAGGTAAATAATTAGCCGGCGGGCGAACCGGCGGCCGCGCAGGGGAGTTCGGGTCGTGGGAGCCGTACGGGTGCGAGCAGCCCGGATGGGCAGCAGGGTTGCCATACGCTTACTCTTCCGCCCCGCGGTAGAACACCCACCTTCCGGAGGTGCGGAAAATGATCAGGGTGCACACCAGGACGATAATAAATAAGATCCACGCCAGGGCCGAGGCGTAGCCCATCGAGAGGTGTTCGAAAGCCTTCCGGTACAGGTAAAGCACGTAGAAGAGGGTGGAATTTAGGGGGCCTCCGTTGGTTGCCACAAAGGCCGTGGTAAATGACTGGAAGGTCATGATGATGCCGAAGATCAGGTTGAACAGGATGGAGGGAGTGAGCATGGGCAGGGTGATCTTCCAGAACTCATTCCAGGAATTGGCGCCGTCGATGCGGGCGGCTTCGTACATCTCGGAAGGGACGTCTTGCAGGCCGGCCAGGTAGATGACCATGCTGCGGCCTACCCCCCACAGCGACATCAATACCAAGGAGGGCAGCGCCCAATCCGGCGACTGCAGCCAGCGAGGTCCCTGGATGCCAACATAAGACAGCAGGGTGTTGACCAGGCCGGCCTGGGGGTTGAGCAGCCACATCCACATCACCACGTAAGCCACCCCGCTCAGGACGGACGGCAGGTAATATACCGTGCGGAAGATGCCCACCCCGCGCACCTTCTGGTTGAGCAGCAAGGCCACCAGTAATCCGATTGCCAGGTCGAGCGGGACATAGCTGAACGTAAACAGAACGGTGATCTTCAGCGACTTCCAAAAGAGCGGGTCGCGGGTGAAGATGCGCACGTAATTGTCAATGCCAATGAATTCCGGAGGGGTCAGCAGATCCCAGCGGGTGAGGCTGAAGTAAAACGAGGCGACGATGGGGCCCAGGTAGAACAGGATAAACCCCACGATCCACGGGGAAATGCACAGGTAAAAGGCGGCTTCTTCGCGCTGGCGGAGGTTCCAATGGAAGGAAGGGAGGGCCAGGCGGAGGTTATGCAAGCTCATCGGCCAGACTCCACTTATTGGGTGAACGTGTGATTGAGTGATTGGAGAGCTATCCCTCAATCACACATTCACCCAATCACATAATAAACGGTGTGGTAGGGGGTGAGGCAAGGCCTGATTGACTCAGGCCCTGCCTTCACAATAAGGGTATGGATTTTGTTGGTGGCTATTCCGCCAGTTTCTCGTCCAGGGCGGCCTGTGCTTCCAGGGCGGCATCCTTGAGCAAGGCTGTCACATCGGCGTCCGGGTCGACCAGGATGGCTTCGAGCACCTGGCGCAAGGCAGAATCACCGGTTTCACCCCAGAAGGGGGTGGAGACGTAGGCCCGGTCCATCAGGATATCCAGCCCGCGGATCCAGGTGCTTTCGATCGGATCCTCGGTCAGGCCGGCTTCCTCGGCGACACTGGCCACGGGCGGGATCGCCCAGTCTTTCCAGACCTGGGAGCCTTCCTCGCCCACGTAGAATTTCAAGAAACGCCAGGCGGCTTCCGGGTGCTTGGTCCCGCTGAAGATGCCAAACCCACCCCAGAACAGGACGTCCGCCTGTTCGGCGCCGGTTGGCGGCAGCACCGTCCCCAGCTCGACGTTGGGGTTCTTCAACAGACCGGCCTGCGGCCAGCGGCCGAACAGGCGCATGGCGGCTTTCCCGTTATCGAACTCGGCATTGCCACCGGCCCAGGCGCCCAGGTCGGCAGGCGGCGGGGCAACCTTGTACTTGTTATACAGGTCGGCATAGAACTGGACGGCGTTGGCCGTCTCGGGCGAATCCATATACCCCACGTACTGTTTGCCGTCCTCGCTGATCAGGCGCCCGCCGGCCGCGGCAACCCAATATTCGAAACCGCTGGTCCAATTGGCGTGCAGCTGGACGCCCCACAGGTCCGTCGTGCCGTCGTTATCGGTATCCTTGGTGAGCTGCTGGGCGACCTGCAGGAACTCTTCCCAGGTCCAATCGTCGGTGGGGTAAGGGACATCGTACTGATCGAAAATCTTCTTGTTGTAATAGACCGCCAGGGGGGTGAAATCTTTGGCTAGCAGCCACTGCTTGCCTTGATACTGGCCGGGTTCCAGGACTCCGGGCAGGTAGATGCTGGTATCCAGGGCATACTCGCCGGTGATGAATTCGTCCAGCGGCAGGAAGGCGTTCTTATCGACGAACATGGGGACGGCGTCATCGCCGATCTGCAAGATGTCCGGAGCGTTGTTGGCAGCCATCTGGGTCAGCAGGCGGGTGTAGTAGTCCGAGCCTGCGACCGCTTCCAGCTGTACCAGGATATCCGGGTTCTCTTTTTCGAAGCGGGCGATGATTTCCTGGTGGGGGTTTAACCCTTCCCCGCTGTCACCGGTGCCGACTCGCAGGATGATCTTGGCTCCTTCTGCCATCGGTTCCGGCGTGGGAGTCACCACGACCTCTTTGATGACCTCGACCGGTTTCTCGACTTCGACCGTGACGATCTCTTTCACCGGCTCGACCGGGGCGGGGGTCGGTGTGGCGCAGCCTAACAGCAAAATGACCAACAGTGGTAACGCCCAAATTCGTGACCAGGCTTTCATGTCTTTCCTCCTTGAAAAACGTCGAATGTTGTCTCTTGGGTCGTTGTTCAGGCTGAACGAGGGGCTAGTTCGGTATGGTTTTGGAGATCACCTCCTTCTTCGGTTCTATTCTATCTCATGTGGACGACTTGGGTTCTTATCTGTAAAAGGATTCACGACCTGGTCTTATGGTTGATCAGACGGGCCGAATTGCCCAGCACAGGGATGGCAGAGAATTCGTGCACCAGGGCGCCAAATACAGGCCCGATGATCCCAAAGCCACCCAGGAGGACGGCCAGCACGTTGATGGATTGGGAAAAGATCACGTTCTGGCGGATCACCCCCAACGCCTTGCGCGACAGCTCGATGATCTGGGGGAGGCGTTCGATTTCATCTGCCATCAGCCCGATGTCCGCCGTTTCCATGGCAAGATCGGTCCCGGCCAGGCCCATGGCGATACCGACGTCGGCGGCAGCCAGGGCGGGTGCATCATTGACCCCATCCCCGGCATACGCCACCTTGTTTCCGGCTGCTTGCAGTTCGCGGATGATGCGCAGCTTATCCTGGGGCAGCACCCCGGCGTGATAGGTGTCGATGCCCAATTCGGCCGCTACACGGGCGGCGCTGCGCGGGTTATCACCGGTAATCATGATCACCTGGCGGACGCCCAACCGTTTGAGAGCGGCCACCGCTTCCCGGGCCTCCGGGCGGACCTGGTCGGTAAGGGTGATCAGGCCGGCGAGCTGCCCGGCTACAGCCACCGGGATGACCGTCTGGCCCTGGTCTTCGAGGGCAGTGACACGCTCATCCAGCCCGGCTGGCCAGGGAATCCCCTGCTCGCTGAGCAGGGTGCGGCTGCCAACCCAGACCTGCTGCCCATCGATGCGGGCGGTCACGCCAAACCCGGGCAGGGCGCGGAATTCCTCTGGATCAGGCAGGTCCAGACCGCGGTCCCGGCCGGCCTGGACCAGGGACCGGGCAATGGGGTGCTCGCTGAAGCGTTCGGCGGCAGCCGCAAAACGGAGGATTTGTGATTGCGGATGGCTGATTGCGGATTTACGAGAACCGAGAACCGAGATCGGAGAACCGTCGGTGCCCGCCGAGAGACGGTTCTCGGTTCTCAGTTCTCGGTTCTCGTTATTCAACGATCCACAATCAACAACCTCATTCACAACCGGTTTGCCCCGGGTGAGGGTGCCGGTCTTATCGAAGGCAACCACATCGACCTTCCCCACCTGCTCGATGACCGCGCCGGATTTGACCAGCATCCCGTGTTTGGCGGCGTTGCCAATCGCGGCCACGACGGCCGTTGGGGTGGCCAGCACCAGGGCGCAGGGGCAAACGACCACCAGGACGGTGATGGAGCGCAGAATATCTCCTGTGAGCAGGTAAACGGCAATGGCAATGGTGAATGTAAGCGGCACCAGGATGCGGGCGTAGCGGTTGGCGATGCGCTGGACAGGCGCCTGGACGGCCTGGGCGTCTTTGACCAGCTTGACGATCTGCCCCAGCGTGGTATCCGCACCCAGCCGGGTGACGCAGATCTCGATGGCGCCGGCTTCATTGAGCGTCCCGGCAAACACCTCGTCACCCGGATTTTTTTCGACCGGCATGGATTCGCCGGTAATGGCAGATTGGTTGACGGAGGCGTGCCCGCTGATAATTGTGCCGTCCACGCCGATACGCTCCCCAGGACGGGTCAGCACCCGGTCGTCCAGGACAACCTGGTCGATGGGAAGGAGGATTTCCTTCCCGCCGCGGCGGACGGTGACCGTGGTGGGGACCAGGCGGGCCAGGTCGCGCAGGGCATTGTCGGCGCGGGCAATGGTGAAGTTCTCCAGCCATTCTCCGACCGACATCATCAAGACCACCAGGGCCGCCGCACTGTATTCGCCGACGACGATGGCGGCAATGGTCGCTACCGATGCCATGACCCCGGCCGTGATATCCCGCCGGACGATGAGCCCTTTGGCAGCAAATATGAAGAGGGGGGTGCCTCCTACCAGGGCGGATGCCAGGTACAGCCAGCGTCCGGCGCCGGCTGCCCCAAAGATGGAGAAGGCAAAGCCGGTGAGCAAAAGCAGCGCATTCAGGAAGGTCAGGATGGTATCGCGGGAGAGCAAAAAATCACGGTAACGGGCGAAGAAACCGGGCCGGGTTTCGTGGCAAACCGGACAAGGCTCGGCGGGTAAGGTTGATTCCATTGCATTGGTCTCCCAGAAGGGGTGGGTATGAAGGCGCCAGGGTGGAAGGTCGTCCAAAGTGGTGAAATCGGATCGACCTGGTCTTGATATCCCCCCTGGGGGGATACAATAATATTAGCGTATCGGCAAGGGTTTGTCAACCCCCTCATATCTCGTATGAGCTTTTCTGATGATTGGCGGGTCAAATAGTTCCAGAAAGGGTTGACAGGTGGGTTTTGATGTCTATAATTAGCATAACACACGTGTGCACCCGCCAGTCTTTCAAAGGGAACCACGCAGCAAGGTACCCGGATAGATCCTGCCGGGGTAGAGGATGATAAGTTACCAACCCTCCGACTAAGATAAAATATGGGTACGGGGGGATACAGGCGGCTTCTACGGTTGTACACCGAGCCCCTCGGATATGCTGGATCCATCCCACGGAGGGACAAGCCATGAACGTCAAACGGTCTCAATTGGAAGAAACCCGCCAGCGGGCGTTGGAGATTCTCTCCCGCTGTGCCTCCCCCGCTGGTTTCCGCGCCTCGTCCGCCACGGCCGGGTATCCGCAGATTTGGGCCCGTGACAGCATGATCGTGTACCTGGGAGCGGTTGCCAGTGGAGAGGCGGCCCTCATGGCGGCCGGGCGAGCTTCATTGGAAACCCTGGCCTGCCACCAATCTCGCCTGGGGATGATCCAGCTCAACGTCAACCCGGATACCGGCTACGTCAGCACGGAAAATGCCGGGGCGGTGGACGCCAACCTGTGGTATATCCTTGGGCATTATCTCCATTACCATACCACCGGGGACGAGGCCTTCCTGTCTCAGCATTGGAACAGCCTGGAACGGGCCATGAACTGGCTCCAGTACCAGGACATGAACGAATGCGGTCTGCTGGAGATCCCGGAAGCCGGGAATTGGATGGATTTGCTGGCCGTCCGTTACAATACCCTGTATGACAACATATTGTATTATGCGGCCGTGCTGGCCTACGAGGAAATGGCTCGCTTCCTTCAAAAGGAAGTGTATCTGACCTGTCACCCAATGGGCCCAGACTGCCTGCACGAACGGATCAACCTG